>Ga0315282_10000315_pt1 | contig 96635 bp, 76 predicted proteins | sample YL17G07_20_MG_FD_203693 | JGI IMG/M metagenome (GOLD analysis project Ga0315282, IMG submission 203693) | Sediment microbial communities from Yellowstone Lake, YNP, Wyoming, USA - YL17G07_20 | ecosystem: Environmental > Aquatic > Freshwater > Lake > Sediment | place: USA: Wyoming | collected...
CCCTGGCTACGCCAGCGACCACCCCCTCTCCGCCAGCGGAGAGGGGGAACGGCCGGAGGCCGGGGGGTGAGGTTGGGTCACCACGCGCTAGCGCTCGGAGAACGAAACGACCCTGGTACAGGTCCGCCTGGCCCTTGACATCGCGCCCCACCGGAGCGAGAATGACAACGTTATCTGCAAACGTATACATTCCGGGAGGAGGCGCTGAGACCGCGCCAGCCTTCCCTCGCCGGAGGAGTGGCGTGTCGTGACCATTCACGACGTGGCCCGCGAAGCAGGGGTGTCAATCGCGACCGCCTCGCGCGCCCTGCGCGACCGCCCGGAGGTCAGGCCCGAGGTCAGGAAGCGAGTCCACGAGGTGGCCCGGCGCCTGGGCTACCGCCGCAACCTGGTCGCGCGGAGCCTCAAGGAGGGGCGGACCCGCACCATCGGCCTCCTCCTGCCCGACCCCGCCGGGAACCCCTACTACGGGATCGTCAGCGAAGCGACACGGACCCGCGGCCAGGAGCTCGGCTACGACACCTTCGTGGCCTACTTCGCGTTCGACCTCAGCGCCTTTCTCGAGGCGGCACTGCACGCCGCTCAGCGCCAGTTCGACGCCCTCGTGCTGTACGCACCGCGCGATTATTCCCGAGAGTTCCGCAACAGGGTGCCCGACAACGGCGCGCGCGCGGTGAGTCTCGACGACATCACGAACTCGGCCGCCCCCACCGGCGTGCCGTTCGATCTCGAGGTGGGCAGGATTGCGGCCGGCCACCTCCATGAGCTGGGGCACCGCCGCATCGCGTTCCTGTGCGCGCAGGCCGCGGTGGGCCCCGGCACGCGCGAGAGCGGATACGAAGCCTTCATGCGCGAGGCGGGCCTCCGGTGCCGGTTCGTACACAGTCCTGAGACCGTCCGCGGCGGCCGCGCGGCCGCCAGCGCCGTCTTGGCCGATCTCGATAGACCTACGGCCATGATCGCCCGCAACGACGTGTCGGCGTTCGGCGTGCTGCGTGGGCTTCACGAGGCCGGTGTCCGCGTTCCGCATGACGTCTCAGTGGTTGGCTGCGACAACATCGAGCTGTCGGCCTATTCGCGCCCATCGCTGACCACTGTGGACCTGAGAGCCGGCGATGTCGCTCGGCTGTCCGTCGACTGGATCATCGCACGCATCGAGGGCCGCACCCTCGGCGTTCCCGAGGGGGAGCTGCCGCGACCGTTTCTTGTCGTACGGGAGTCCACCGGCCGAGCCGCCGGGCCGGGAATCTAGCCGTCGCGTGCGCGACGGATACGGGCGCCACGCGGCGCCCTGCACGGGAGGTAGAGCATGCGCAAGAGACCAGTCGGCTTCACCCTCATCGAGCTGCTGGTGGTCATCGCCATCATCGCCATCCTCGCAGCAATCCTCTTCCCGGTGTTCGCGAAGGCAAGGGAGAAAGCACGCCAGACCTCGTGCTTGAGCAACACCCGGCAGCTCACCGTTGCCTGTCTGTCCTATGCCCAGGACTACGACGAGACGATGCCCGTCAACAATGAGAAGTTCTGGTCCGCGGGCTGGCCCGCGTGCCCGCCGCCGCTGGGCGCGGGCAGCAACTGCGGCCAGAGCTACACGGTCCTGATCATGCCGTACATCAAGAACGACCAGATCCTGCGGTGTCCCAGCGCCCCGCGGAACGCGAGCGTTTCCCGGTTCGGGGTCGTCATGCCCGCCATCGCGGACTACGATCTGGTTGCTTGCATCAGCTCGCGAGGCTGGACGGCGCTTGGTGCAGCGGCGCGCCCGGCCGAGCAGTTCATGCTGGGAGACACCGAGAACACGATGCACTGCTGTAAGGGTGGCGCATGCATCATCAGCTTGGCCTACCCGAACTGGCTCGCGTGCAACTACTGCAGCGTGCTGAGTCTGCCGGACCGCGAGGGCTACACCCGCCACAACGGCGGCAGCAACATCGCCCACTGGGACGGTCACGCGAAGTGGTACAAGGCCGACAGCATCGCCGACTTCGCACTCTGGGACAAGTACATCGGCTACAACACACTGTAGGCGGCGTATCGGCCGCGCGTCCCGATAGAGGAGAGGATGACCACATGCACCGCATAATAGCCAGGCTGACGCTGTTGCTCGCGGCAGCCTCGTGCGCACTCATGCTCAGCGCTTGCGCCAAGAGGATCGCCCCGACGCCCGCTGACACGTCACCGCCCCCGGCGGGCTACCCGGGCAAGGAGGCCAGCAAGGAAGACTGGCGCGAGTTCAGCAAGAAGCGAGGCGCTGAGCTAGGCAAGCTATCGCCTGGTCGCGGCGCGGTACCCAAAGCCGGAGAGCCCACGGGCCCGCCCACAGGCGGGCCTCCCGGGGGCGCCGCGAAATCGGGCCGCTAGTCGGAGCCCGGTTCCATCTTCCCGGATCGGCGGCTCTGGTCGCCGGCGGGGTTACCAGAGCCGCTGTGCTGTTCGCGGAGCCTGCGAGCCTTTTGCGCGCCTCTGGTGTGAAGGATCAACCATGAGCGTGCTTGCCGCCGCGATGCTCATCGCGCTCCCCGCGGGCTCGCCGGGTGCCGGCCCGCGGCGCGTCGCCCTCGAGTGGGGCTCCCCGACCTCGCGGGACGCCTGCCGCATGTGCACCCCGACGCTCAACGATCTGTGGCTCGACGGGGGCCGGTCGTCGGACGAGAGAGAGGACGCGGTGTCGATGAGCGGCATCACGTGTTACGTCGACGCCGTTGGCGGCAGCGACGACAACGCGGGCACTTCGCCCGAACACGCCTGGAAGAGCCTGCGCCGCGTGAGCCGGTCCAGGCCCGGTCCGGGCGCCCGCATCCTGCTCGCGGGGGGGCAGGTGTTCCCTGGCACGCTGCGGCTGAGCAAGCTGAGCGGCTCCGAGGAAGCGCCCATCGTCGTTTCGTCGTTCAGGCACGGACGGTCGACAATCGACGGCCGCCGCGGCGATGGCATCGTGCTCACAGACTGCGACTATGTCACCGTGCGCGACCTGAGGGTGGTGGGGTGCGGCCGCGATGACGGCAGCGAGGGCGCGGGCGTCACGCTGCTGCGCACCGCTCACGTTGTGCTCGACGGTCTGGACGTTAGCGGGTTCCGGGTGGCGGGTGTCTCGGCGGGCGGAGACGTGGGAACGCGCATCACGTCCATCCGCTCCCACGACAACGGGTCCGCCGGAATCAGCGTCAACGGCGGCTACGAGGACGTGCCGAGGAGCCGGGACCTGTACATCGGTGATTGCGTGGTCTACAACAACCCCGGCGACCCGCGCAACCTGGGCAACCACAGCGGGAACGGGATCGTGGTCGGCGGGCTGGACGGTGGGCTCATCGAGTACTGCGAGGCGTTCAACAACGGTTGGGACATGCCGCGCACCGGCAACGGCCCAGTGGGTATATGGGGATGGAACTGCGACCGCCTCACCATTCAGTGCTGCGTATCGCACGACAACAAGAGCCCTGGGGACGATGGCGGGGGCTTCGACTTCGACGGCGGCGTCACGAACTCCACGATGCAGTACAACCTATCCTACGGCAACGAGGGCACCGGCTATCTCCTCTGCCAGTACCCGGGCGCGCCCGAATGGCGCGGCAATGTCGTCCGGTACAACATCAGCATCAACGACGGCTCTCGGAGCTTCCACAGCGGGATCGGCCTCTGGCTCGGCGACACGGGCATCTCGGACGCCCTTATCTACAACAACACGATAGTCAACCCCGTCCACGCCGTCGTCACGAAGGGCGACCTTCCGGGCTTTGTATACCGCAACAACGTCTTCGTGGCGGGTCAGGCTCCGCTGGACGGCCCGTTCGCAAGCTCGCGCTTCGAGCGCAACCTGTACTGGCGTCCGGGGCCGGGCTTGTTCTGCCGCGACGGCGAGGCGGAGCGCGCCACGCTGGACGACTGGGCTAAGGCCACCGGGCAGGAGATTGTGCACGACCGGCTAGTGGGGCTGTGGGCGGATCCGATGCTTGTCATGCCAGCCCCGGGGGATAAGCTGCCCAGCGATCCGCTGGACCTCGCCGCCATGCCCTTCGGGCGCCCGCGATTGGGATCCCCGTGCGTCGGCGCCGGGATGAGGGTGCCCGACAACGGAGGTCGCGACGCGTTCGGCAACCACGTGGCGGTGACCGGGCGACCGTCCTTGGGCGCCTGCGAGATCCCGTTCGAGCGGTGACGCGGCGCCGGTTGACTCCGCGCGGGCAGGGCGGCTGCATGGCTTCGCTCAGCCCGACCCCGTCGGGGAGTGGACGAGACGGCCTCGCTACCGCCGCCTAGAGGGCGGCGCTGGGAAGCACTACCCAAACGCCCCCTTTGGCGCCGACACTCCTCTCGGCACGCCGATGGTCGGGCCTTCGCTCTCCGCGCGCTCCGGCATCTGTCAGCATCGGTCGAGCGACTGGAGGCCACCGCCTGGCACGTCTTGGGAGATGGTCGGCTCGGCCGAACGGCAGACGTCCGTCCACACGGGTCGAGGGCATCAGACGCGGAGCCGCGAAGAGCGCGCCACCCAGTTTGGGGCCTCATGTGTCTGTACTGTCAGGAGGGCCTCGAGTGAGCACGTCGCCATCGACAAGCTCAGCAGAGGGCCAGCGCTCGGAGAGGTACACAGGGAGAGATGCGGAGAGCACGCGGGGCTCGCGTCCCGGGCCCGCAGTCGCCCCTGGTCCCGAGGAGCTGGAGCGCTGCCGCCGCGCAACATGGGCGTACGGGTACGCCGCGCTTGGGGACCGGGAGGCTGCCGCGGACCTCACTCAAGAGGCCCTCCTACTCGCCTTGTCACGACAGGGCGAACTGCGGGACCCCTCCCGGTTCCCAACCTACCTCAGGCGCACCGTCGAGAACCTCTGCAGGAACCGCCGGCGCGACCGCAAGGACGAGGTGTCACTGGACCTCCTCCCCGACCCCGGCGCTCGCCTGTTGACCCTCCGGGCGCCGTCCGCCGAGCAGGTCGCGCTCGAGCGCGAGGATGAGCGTCGGATCCACGCCGCCATCGCGCACCTGCCGCTTCTATACCAGGAGGTGTTCGCGCTTCGCTACCTGCAGGGCCGCCACTACACGGAGATGAGCGAGGCGCTGGCAGTCCACCTTGAGACGCTGAGGACGCGGCTGCAGAAGGCCAGGCGCCTCTTCATCGGCGACCTGGCCTCGGTCGAGAGCCGGGGCAGGCAACTGCCGCTGAGCTGTGAGCAGTGCCGGGAGCTGTTCCCGCTCTTTCCGGATGGCTGCCCGACGTACGCCGAGGTCCGCAGGATTCACCAGCACCTGGACGAGTGCCGGCCTTGCAGCGATGAGCTCGATATGGCCTGCTCGGCTCTGCGCCAGGCTCAACTGGCCGATGGTAGCTGCGAGTGCGACGACTGGCTCGGATCAGAGAGCACGCCGCGCGTGTACCGGACGCTGTGGGCCCGGGTGGCGGGCGGACTCGACGCGTGCGTGCAGGACCCGAGAGCCGGCTTGCGCGTCATGGGGGCCTTCGGCGTGTCCAGGTGTCCACGTTGGTGCGTCGAGCGACTCCTCCTCCTCGCGACGGCGTGCGTGGCCGCCCACCCGAGTGACCCCGCGGCTCATCTGCTGCTGGGACAGGTCCTCCGGAAAGGGGGCGACCTGGACGGGGCGCTCGTGGTCTTCGAGAAGCAGTTGGCCCTGGCGAGCGCGCCTCAAGGTGCTGCCCGAGTGCGCGCGAGGGCGGAGGCGCTCCACTGGCAGCACCATACGGTCTCCCTGATGGGGGAGGACGCCTACTGGCTTGGCAGGACCCGGGAGCTGCGGATCATGCATCGGCGATCCGCGGACCTCGCCCTCGAGTCGCTCCGTCCTGGACACCACCTCCACGGGCAGGGGAAGGACCTCAGCCTCTCTCCGGCGCATCTCGGGCGCGCGGAAGCGGCCCTTCGGGAGGCCGCGCGGCATGGAGCCGGGACGCCCATGCCGAGGGGAGTCCGTTCTAGCGCGATGGTCGCGAGAGTGTGTACTGTGCTCGGCCACGCCGACGAGGCGTTGAAGCACCGACGGCAGGCGGTGTCTGAAGCACCTCTTGACCACAACGAAGCGGTGGCCATGGCCCAACTCCAGGAAGTCCAGGGACGCGCCGAAGGGGCCGCCTTCCGGTACCGGCGGTACCAGGCATCGCGCAGAGACAGACCCCGCCCTAAGGCGGCAACAAGGGCGAATGGCCCCCTATGTGGTGGCCGGAACGCGGCAACGGGCGCGATCTCGACGAGAGGGCACGGCGCGACGACGTGGCAGGACAGGATCGGCACCAGGCCTGCAGCGACCATACCTGGTCGCGCATGGCAACGGTTCGAGGCGGTGGTCTGAGTGTTGCGCAGAGCGTTGTTGCTGCTGACGTTACTCCCGCTGGCACCGGCGTGCGCCGGCCTGGCCGACCCCCTCCACCTGCGGAAGGTCGCCCCCGAGGACACCTGGCCCGCGTGGTTCGCGGAGGCCGCGAGCGCGGCCGACCAGGCCCTGACAGACTCGACTCAAGCGGACGCCGACCAGAGGGTGGCACTGCTGCAGCGCGCCGAGGAGCAGTGGCGCTCGGCCGCCGACAGGGCGAAGGCCGAACAGCAACCGGTTCTGCAGGCCATCTGTTACGAGCAGTTGACGCTGGTAGCGTTCACGCGCCTGGAAATGGCGAGGGCGTGCTCCTACTGGGAGGAACTCGTCGACATCGTCCGAGTCGCGGGCCTGGCTGTTCAGCACGAGAAGGGAGCCGCGTACCTCGGCGCCGGTCGGCTCCTGATCGGCGACTTCATCGGGGCGAGGGAAGCCATCATCGAGGCGCTGGACCTATGCCGCTCGACGCCCGGCCTCGAGGATGACACGCCGTATCTACTGCTGGGGCTTGCGTTCCTCTCTAGTGCGCTACAGGACTACGACACGGCGCTCGACTGGCTGGCGAAGCTCAAGGAGTCCGGGCTTGAGGCCTATTTCCCCGGAGCCGAGCAGGAGGACAAACGCAGCATGCTCGCGGCGCTGGGGCACTTCATTGAGTGCCTGTCCATGGCAGGCCTGGGGGAGGCGGATCAAGCCCTGCGGCTGTTCCCGTCATTCTTGCCTGGCGAGGGGAGTTTCACCGACCTTCTTGCGCAGGCCGTCGGGGTACAGTGGCCGGAGATCGCCCTTCTGCGGGTGTACAACCTGCGTGGCGATGCTCGAGGCGTGGTGTCCGTAGGCCCGCGGGTACTCGCGGCCATCGGCGGAGCTTCCGAGAAGGCGCCGGTTCGAGTGCCCATCCTCCTGAACGTCGCCGGCGCCTGCCTCATGTTGGGGGAGGCCCAGGAAGCCGCGCGATGGTGCCACCAAGCGATTGGTGTGTGCGAGGACCCCACCGGCGGCGGGCGCGCGCTGACGGAAGGCCTGAGCATGGTGGAGGGGCTTGAGGCGATCCACAAGGACGCCGTCGCCTCGGGGACAGAGTCAGGTGACGCGTGGCGCGGAGAGCAATGGCTGAACGCGCAAGCTCTCCTCGTGGAGATACGGCTGGCAACGGGCGAGGCCGAGAAGGCCGTGGACGCGGCCCAGCAGCTTGCCAGCATGGGCGAGAGTGCGTACGGCGAGTCCGACGCGCGGATGTACTGGTTCCATCGGCTGTTGGCTGACGCGTATGTCGGGTCGGGCGACTCCGCCCGCGCTGTCGAGTGCGCCAGGCAGATGGTCGACGATGTCACGAGGACGGGCGTGCCGATGGGGGTCGGCGATGCCACCGGCCGGGCCGCGTTAGTCTGCCACATGGCCGGAAGGAGAGACATTGCCGCGCAGTTGTACCCACGGGCCCTCGACGTTCTTGACGAGGCGCGCGGCACACTGGGGGACCCATCGCAGGACATGGCGATCGCGCAACTCGCCGCACCGACGGATGTGTACTACCGCGACTACGTCGAGCTCCTGATCGAGGAGGGTCAGCCGGACAAGGCGCTGTCGGTCGACGAGAGACGCCGCGCGCAGGGGCTCCGGAGAGCCCTGTTTGGCCGGGCGATCGCGCTGGCGGGGGATCGCGAGACCGCGATCGTACGCGAGTACGAGCGGATCACCAGCATGCGGGCGAAGGCCGAAGCACAGATGCGGCAGGCCGCCAACACCGGTGACACGTCATCGCTGGGCGCCGTCCGCGCTCAGTGCGACGGGCTCTCAGTCGACTGGGACGCCCTCGTGGGCCGCGCGCGACAGGAGGCGCCGGAGCTTTCCGCTATCCTGTTCCCGCGGTCCGCGGACGCTGCGGCGATGAGCAGGCTGCTCGACGCCGATACGGTCGCGTTCTCTTACGTCCTATCGGAGAGCGGAGTGAACCTGCTGGTCTCGACCCGGGACAAGCCTGTGCGGGCCTACCAGCTCTCTGTAACCGGGCAGCAGGTGTTCGATCTCCTGTTCAAGCCCGAGGGTGACGCGGCTTTCTGCTACAACCAGGATCCTCGCGTGTTCGGCAACGCGTGCGCCGAGTTGTGGGATGCGCTGGTGGCCCCCGCCGTCGCGGAGCTCGAGGGCAAGACCCGGCTGATAGTGCTGCCGGACGGGCCTCTCTGCTACGTTCCGTTCGCCGCGCTCGTGGACGAACAGGAACGGCCCCTTGTGGAGCGCGTCTCGGTCGTGATGCTGCAGTCGCTCCGGACCCTGGAGCTTCTCTGGAAGCATCGGCTACTGCGCGCGGCCCAAGCCGGTGACAGCTCCCAGATCGCGCTGGCGGCCATCGGGGTCAGTGACTACCCGGGTGGAACCCCCGCAGACACGCGTGGGGTAACGAGGTCCATCGCCGGCAAGTGGTCCACGCACCGCTCCGTTCCACCAACAGCCTGGCAGTCGATCCCTCGTGGCGCCCAAGAAGCCGAGCTTGTGGCCAAGCTGCTGAGCTGCCCGGAGGGACTCCGGGTGAACCAAGCGGCCAGTGAGCCCGAGGTGCGGGGGCTCTGTCAGTCGGCTCGAGTCCTGCACTTCTCGTGCCACGGGTACTGCAACTCGGTGAACCCGCTGGATTCCGGGCTGGTGCTGTACATAGAAGGGCTGAGCGACGCTGAACGCGAGAACCGTCTCACCGACGGGTACCTCACGGCGGCGGACTTCATGGGGATGAAGCTGAGTGCGGACCAGGTCGTCCTCACCGCCTGCGAGACCGCGGTCGGGTGGCAGTCCGGAGGCGAGGGTGTGTTTGGGCTCACGCGCGCCCTGATGTTCGCGGGCGCGCCGACGGTAGTGTGCACCCTTTGGAAGGCGGACGACGAGGCAAGCAACGCGTTGAGCGCCGCGTACTACGGGAACGTCCTTGCCGGCATGGACAAGGCGGAGGCGCTCCGGCAAGCGCAGCTTGCAGTGCGACAAGAGCCCGGGTTGGCCGAGCCCGCTCTGTGGGCCCCGTTCGTCATATGGGGAGACTGGGGTGGTCCTGTTCCCGAGGGGGTGGTCAGCGGGCCGGAGCCGGACGCCGCGTCGAGGGCCGCCGAGCTCATCGCGCAGGCTGACGCGGCCATCAAGGCCGAGAGGTTCGGGGACGCGGAGCCACTGCTTCGAGAGGCGGTGCGGCTGGCGCCCGACAACGATCGGGCGCACTACTGGCTGTCCTACGTCCTGAGCTGCGAAGGGAAGTACGACGAGGCCCTCGCCGAAGCGCAGGAGGCCGTTCGGTGCAACCCGGGCAACGGGTGGTACCACTACCAACTAGCGTGGACCCTCCATACTCTCCGGCGGTACGCGGAGGCGGAATCTGCCGCCCGCAAGGCCGTCGAGCTCTCGCCGGGGACCCCCGAGTTCCGCCTAGTGCTGGGGCGCGCGCTCTTCGCTCAGGGGAGCGACAAGGCTGCCCTCGCCGAGTTCAGGCAGGCCGTTGGCCTTGACCCCGACAACGTTGACGCGCTGGCGTACTCCGCAGCGGCCTGCAACGCTCTGGGCTTACTCGATGAGGCCTACGCCGCAGCGCATAAGGGCCTCGACCTGTCGCCCTCGGACTCGTGGCTCTGGGATCTGCTCGCGCACGCGGCCTACGGGCTGGGCAAGTGGGGCGAGGCGGCGGACGCATGGGCGAAGGTCTTGGAGCTGGACCCGACGTTCTACGATACGCCGCTTCTGGGTTGTGACAAGGACAAGGAGCTGCTCGAGGATGCAAGGGAAAAGGCAGGCCGCATATAGACGGGTGGCGCCTGCCCCGAAAGTCGCGAGCAAACGACGGGAGGTGTGCGATAGCACCATAGAAGGGGCAAGGCAGGGGCCTTGCCGCGAGTCAGTAGCTCACAGGAAGGTGAGGTGCTAGCGATGATGACTTCGAGGACAGCTAGGCTGGCAGCCCTGGGGGGGTTGCTCCTTTTCGGCTCAGGCGTCTGCGCCCTGGCCCAGGCCAAAGACCGACTCAACCTAGGCATCGCTGAGCGGTCGGGGTTCGTCGTTGACCAGAGCGAGAGGCTGCGGTACGTCTACGTGCCAAGTGCGCTGGCCGACCTGGGGACGGCGCCATTCGCCCGCGGATTCGCGAGTGGCGCGGCTTTGCATCTGCGCACGATACCTGTGCACACCGGCACACAGCCACTGGATGTGCTGGATCTGCGGTCACCATTGGCCCGTGGATTCGCCACGCATCCGCCGCTGGCCAACTTGGTCCCTCCGGTGCGGGACAGCCTGCCGGTCTTGGGGGGGCGAGCCGCCGGGTTCGCGAGGACGTCACCCCTCGGCACTGGCCTGCACATCCCGGTACCGTAGGGTGTCAGCCAGGAGCTCGTCCCTCCATGGGGGTTGGCAGGTCTGTCGAGCCGCCGGGGAAGTGCCCGGCGAATGAGAGGATGGAACCGATGAGAAGGTACTGGGTAGTGGGGAGCGCCCTTTTGGTCGCGGGCTTGGCCGGCCTCTTCGTTGGCCAGCCCGCGGTGAGAGCAGCGAACGCAGGGCTGACCCTGGAAAAACTCGAGCAGCTGCTGCGCGACTCAAGCCACTGGAAGACCATAGAGAACAAGAAGGACTTTCTGGTCGCCTATGTGGCAGGCGGAGATGAGTCCGACTCTGACTACACGATCATGTTCTTCGTAGACGCAGGCTGGGCGCAAGCCCTCGCGATTCCCGACCGGTGGGTGCAGGAGCCGGTAGAGTGGACCCCGGAAGCGACGATGGCCTTGGCCAGAAGCTCGATGGCGCAGGCGGCTGGAGGGTGGGTCGCTGTCACCGAGGACAATGTCCTGGCGTATCGGATAGGATGGCCGGACACCGCCGTCACGGAGCCGGGAGACGCTGATCTCCTCGGCGCCTGTGCTGTCCTGGGTGCGCTACACGGCTACGAGGCGGCCACGCCACTGCTGTGACACACTAGTCGCCGGCCGCTCGGCTGACATACCGCGGGCCACGGACAAGCCGACGGCCTGAGCGCCAGGACGCGCGAGTTGCGAGTCCACACATGCTATGTCGCAGGGCTGTTGCAGGGCCCGGTCTGGTCTCCTCAGGGGACGAAAGCCGGGCCTTGTGCGATAACGACCTGGTTGAGGCGCTCCGCAGAGGCGACGCCGATGCGCAACAGCGCCTATGGCGTGACCACCAGAAGGAGCTCGTAGCGGCCTTGCGGAGGTCACCGGGCCTTTCCGCGGAGGATGCCGAGGACGTCGTCGGCGAGGTATTGGCCGGCGTGCTCGCCCCAGGCGCACCTGTCGTAAGGAGCTTCCGCGGTGGCAGCCTCCGTGCGTTCCTGCTCACGGTCGTTCGGTGCGACGCCCTCGACTTGCTGCGCCGGCGGGCAAGGGAGTCTCCTCTTGAGGCCGAGACAGAGCACCCGGGTCATGTTGCGTCATCGGCCCGTAACGACCCTCCCCTCGACCGCAGCACGGTCTTCTGGTCGTCGTATCAGGACTGTCTCGAAGAGCTGGCCGAGCGCGTCCGGGCCGCCTGGGTCGGGCGCTGGGTCGGCGCTGAGTTTGAGGAGCTGGCGGCTCTGCTGGGGCTCTCCGCGAGCAGGGCGCGTGCGATCGTGGCCCAGGCGCGCGCGCAACTCGCGAGATGCATGGGCAAGAAGGGATACTTAGCCGAGCAGAACGGGCCGTCCAGCCGATAACCCTGTGGTGAACGCAATGACCGATCGCGCCGTCATCAGCCAACTGTCTCAGCTCCTGGAGGCCGCCGCGGACCTTGGCCCCGAGGAGGGTGCGGCCCGTCTGGCGCCCCTGCTCGCACGAAGCGCCACGGCACGCGACCTGGTGAGGCTTGAGCTCGCGCTTCGTCAGGTGCGACCGTTGCCGCCGCCCGCGCAAGCCCGATCCACAGACGGAACGGAGTGCCCGTCCAGCGGGGAGCTCAGCGCGTTCGGACAGGGACTCCTCTCCGGCGGGGAGCGGAAGGCGATCCTGCGGCATCTGGTGTCTTGCGCCGACTGCCAGTGGCTCGTCGCGAGCCTCCGCCAAGACTTGGGAGCGCGCGAACTCCCCGCCTGGGTCGCCAACGCACTCGGACGCGCCCAGTCACGGGCGGCAGGTCGGACCGCGGCGTGGCGAGGCGCGTGGGTGGGAGCGCTGGCCACCGCGGCTGTCGTGGTCGCTCTCGGTCTCTGGGCAGCCGTGCAGTATGGAGGGCGCGAGTCCACATCGCTCACCGTTGCCCACAATGCAGGGCAGGGAGCCGCTGCGGAAGGCCCTTCGGGGCAGTCCCCCATCGCGGAGTCTGATACTGGGGGAGGTACTGCGGCATCGGGGACGCAAGCGAAGACGACACCGCCTGAAGGTAGACCGGAGACACCGCCGGCGGGTTCCCGAACGCGTACAGCCCGGAGAGCGTCCCCACATCAGCGGGGTACCCCCGCTTCGGGTGAGGTCTCCCGGAGCCCGAGCCGGCCCACGACCCGACCCCTGGCCGCAGGGGCACCGGTCCTGGCGGTTGGTGAGGACGGCGAGATCCGACCGCCTCGCACGGACGGCGGGCTGCGTCCGCCGGAGGGTGGCGTTCTGCGCCGTCTGCCGGAGCCCGGCAGCCCGATCTTCGGCGAGACGACTACCAAGACAGGGGGGCCGGAGACGCCATGAACCTCCCCAACTGCCCGCTCACGCAGGTTGCCGTCTACCTGGCTCTGACCGCGCTCTGCCCCGTCAACGCGCGGATCGACCCGCCAATGCTACGCCAACTGCTGCGGGAAGCGGGCCTGACTCCGGCACATCTCACCGAGGCCGAGGCGGTCGTGTGGTTCGCGGTTCCCGAGGGTGGCCCGGACAGGCCTGTGTCCGTGAGTGCCAACCGCGCGGTCGGCCCATACCTTTTTGGCGTGGACCACGACTACCGACCGGAGAGTCTCGACGCGGAAGGCATCATATGGATGCTCGAGCAGAACGCGAGGAGCGCCGGGGTCGCCTTCGCCGTCGGGACGTCGGGGCGCGTGGCTGTTCAGACGTCGCTCCCCTTCGATCTCGCGGGCGGCCAAGCCTTTCGTGACCGCTGTGAACGCGTCGTCCGTGGGTACACGGAGTCGGCGGACGCGCTCCGGGTGTTCGCGGACGCCGCCGGCGAGGCAGCGGACCCCGGGACCGACACCAAGGCGCCTCCCAAGTACCGCAACCCGCTGGGGGAGGGGCAGCGCGTCCTCGCCGTTGCTCCGTCGCCAAGCATCGGGGTCGGACCGCGCGCGGCCGGGTCGGGCGAGGTGCGTAGCTTGCCGGAGTGCGTGGGCCCGTTCACCAAGGAAGCAGCGGATGAGGGTACCCGCCGACGGCCGGAAGGCGATGGGTCGCTTGAACCGAGGAGGAGTGTTAGGGTGAGGCACTACGGGGCATCGGTGGTTGCGGCCGGCGTTCTGGCCGGCTCGCTTATGTCACTGGCAGTTCAGGGCAGCGACCAGGCCGAGCATCTCGTGTCCGTTCTGGACCGGGCCGGCCTGCCCGCGGTCCCACTGGGCGACGGACGGGCCGTCGTCTGGTACGGCGACGTCCGCGACTACCCGAGGCAGCAGCTTCCGGTGGTCGTGGATCTGGCCGGGGACTGTGTCCGGTTCGCGGGAGACACCACCTACAGAGTTGATGACCTCGACCCAGAGGCGCTGACGTGGATGTTGGAGCGCAATGCGGTCGGCGCGGGAGTGGCGTTCGCCGTCGATGAGGAAGGACGCGTCCTCGTTATCGGCTCGCTCCCTGCACAGGACGCAGCCACGTCAGCAGTTGCCGCGGTTTGTGATCGCGTTGCTTGCGGCACCGATGAGGCCGCTAGTGCGCTTGGCGCCTATACGGCCCAGTCCGTTGTGCCGCGAGACCGAACGGAGGGGACACCACGATGAGATTCCGCAGATCGCTGTGTGTAGCACACTGCCTTATGTTGCTGCCGCTACTGCTCATCGCCGTCTGCACAGTAGGGCCGGCGGCGGCGCAGGATGTGCCCAAGGAAGTCCAGCAGTGGGCGGACCGGTTGCAGCCGTTGCTTGTAACCATGGAAGCGGCGGCCGCTCAGCATCCCGACGTGCTCCAGTTGGGCACGCGCATCCCCATCTTCTACGTCCTGAGCGCAGAGATGAACTGCTACGCCATGACGGTGGATGAGCCGTGTGACTGGAGCAAGGAGGCCCATCCCACGGGGCGCTTTGTGGCGCCGTTCGAGGTGGCACCGCCCGTCGCCGCCCGGGCCGGCCGGTTCTACGCATTCGCCGTTCCGCACTACCTCGATGGGTCACCAGCGACTGACGTGTCGGAGGCGCGCCGCATCACGCTCGGTATGCCCTACCTCGAGTACCTTAAGGATGCAGCCCCGATCCTACTCGTAGCGGGCCACGAACTAGGGCATGTGGTCCTCCAGCATGGGCAGTACGTCGGCGTCGGGCACACGCAAGGCGGAGTCGTGGCGCCCATTGACGAGGGCTTGGTGCGCGAGGACGAGTTCGAGGCCGACCGGTTCGGCATGGAGGTAGGGCTTGCGGCGGGCTACTCGTACAAGGACCTGTGCGCCGCTGCGGCAAGACGGGCCGGCACGACGACGGACCTGCCTCCCCTCCACCTGAAGGACCACCCGAGCTGGCGCGAGCGCCTGGCCCGCATGGACGCCCCGAACCAGCAGTACTGGCGCTGCCTCGTGTCATTCGATGCCGGAGTCGCGTCCATGGCGGCCGGCAACTACGAGTCCGCATTCGAGTACTTCGGGGACGCGGCCTCGACGCTGCCCAAGGAAGCGCAGCCCCTCGTCAACAAGGGGGCGGCGGCGCTCCTTGTCTACTACGACCTACTGGACACGAAGTCGCGCGAGGCCCTCATCTCGCAAGGGGGGGCCATTCCGTCTCCGCCGTGGTTCAACCAACTCCGCCGGCCGACTCGAGGCGGCACGACGCCACCCAGCGAGGAGTGGCTGGCCAAGGCCAGGCAGGCGTACGAGCAGGCCCTCGCTCTGGAGCCGAAGCTCACGGAGGCCGAGGTCGGCATTGCGATCGCGGGCATGCTCGGGACGACGGCTGACCCGGCCGCCTCGGAGGCCAAGCTGCGCGCCCTGCTCGGGCCTGACTCCGGGACCGGCGCTCCTACGACAGCGTCCTGCCTGGTCTCCGGCGGCATGGTCGCCGCGCGACTCGCGGGTCGCGATCTGGACCCGTGGGCACGCGCGGCAGAGCGCCTGATCAAGCAGGGCGAGCCCCTGCCCCCGGATCTGGTGGCGAACATCGTCCGCTACGTGCATGAGGGCGGCTCTCTGCTGAAGGGTCTCAAGGTCCGCGAGCTTCTGGGCGACACGCTCGGACAGGTGACTGAGGGCGCTCCGATGAGGGCGGCACTCGCCGAGCTGTGGGAGTCCTGCTACCCCGGTGAGGCCGTTCCGGACCCCCCGAGACAGGTCTGGCGCAGGTCCGACGCCATCACGCTGACATTGGAGGGCGAGGAGGTCGAGCTTCGGGTCCCGACGACCGAGGCCCGGTTCAAGGCCAAGCTGTCAGCCGAGAGTGTGGAGATGCCGGTCGCCGGCGCCGACAACCTGAAGTCCATCTACTACCCCACCCTCGGCCTGCGCGCTTACTGCGGGAAAGAGGAGGGCGTGTTCATGGCGGTCCTAGCCCAGCCGACGGGGTATGTCCGGCTGCGCGCGCAAGGCGTGGCCAACCCCCGTACGGAACGGCTCGAGCTGGGGATGAAGAGGACCGACGTCCGCTCCCTGCTGGGCGTGCGGAGCGTGATACCGATGACAACGGGAGATGAGAGCCTGCTCTACTACGGTGAGCCCGGTGTAGCGGTCCGGTTCCGCGGCAAGGGCGATGAGGGGGTTGTCGCGGCCCTGGCGCTCATCCCGTACTAGGCGTAGGCGGGGATCACACTGCGGGGCAAGTGGCTCTCCTCGAGGGCCTCTTGCCCCGCGTCGATGCCGGCGCTCTGATGGCCCAGGTGAACCGGATCGCGGCCGAGCCACGCGCCGAGGCGCAGCGGACCATCGCGGCGGAGGGGGCTGGCGACGCGATCACCCCGCTCCGAACGGAGGCCTGGGCGGATGCCGCGGTCGCCTCCCAGCGGCTCAACCTGGCGGTCGTTGTCGCCACGCTTGCGGGGGATGCCGAGGCCGCTGCCGCCGTCCTTGCGGGTTAGGTCCCTGCCTGCGCCGACAACGAGCTGCCGATCGCGCGCGCGGCATGCGATCACCCTCGGCCCGCCGCTCTCCGCGGCGCAGAGCGACCGTGTGCGGGGGCGCGAGCTGGGGCGATCTCGCGTGGCAGGGCATGCAAGCAGATGGTCTCTCGCACCAACTGGACCGGGTCGCGGCCACCCTCGCGGGGCTGGAGCGCCTCGCTCCGGGCTCGCTCGACTGCGCGGGGATCTACAGCGACACCGTGGACGGCGATGCGTGCAGGACCGGTAGGCTCGGGGGGCCGCCGCGGTCGGTGCGGTCCTCGGGTCCGCCCGCCGACCACCCGAAGTGAGCGAGCCCTTGCGGCCGGGCGCCCCTCGAGTTGTGGGGCGACTGGAGGTAGGGGGGAACGGCATAGGGAACGGGCTCGCGCTGGCTCGTACGCGAATGGTCCGATGCGGGTGCGGAAGGGGATGGGTCGAGCGGCCCACTCGTGTGCGCGGGGCACGACTGCTCCGCTGACCGCGGTCGCCTGCATATGCGGCTGTCAGCGGTCCCAGGTTCCGGGGGGACGGGGGAGCGCCCCCGCCCTTCGCGCGCGAACAGACTAGTGAGCCGGCGACGCGGCCTCATTCCGAGTGATCGTGCGCGGCGTGCCGGCTGTCGCCGAGGACAGCACGTACGCCACCGTGGTCCCCGCAGCCAGCCGGTAGGACGGGACGCGCCAAGCCCGCAGCCGCACGGTCGGTGGAAAGGACGACCTGTGATGTACACCCGCTACTACGACCCGGGAATCTTCATCCGGACACTGGACGGGATCGACCGCTCGAGCCACATCGTCGCCACCTACTTCATGGATGACGAGCTTCCGGGCGAGGACTTCGTGGACCACTTCGCCCTGATCCAGTCGATGGCGCTGGAAGGCTCCACGGGGACGTGGGAGAAGGTCGAGGAGGACACCGAGGAAGTGCGCCGCAGGCTGAGCGGCAGGATGGTCGGGTACTTCGAGGTGCCCACCGGGAGCCCGGGCCGCCGCTCCGCGGTCGTGCAACTGGCCTTTCCCATCGATGCTTGGATCGACAACGTACCGATGATGCTGCTGAGCATCGCCGGCAACTGCTTCGCCTACAGCGACAAGCTGCGCCTTCTCGACCTGTTCATCCCCGAGGATCTGCTCGCGAAGTTCCAGGGGCCGAAGTTCGGCGTGCCTGGGATCCGGGAACTGTTGGGGGTGCCCGAGAGGCCACTGTCGCTCCACATCATCAAGCCAAAGATGGGGATGACGCCCCAGCAGGTTGCCAACCAGTGCTACCAGACCGCCCTGGGCGGCGTCGACATGATGAAAGACGACGAGATGACGAGCGATGTGTACAACAGCGGCTTCGAGGACCGTCTGACGGCCGTGATGGGGGCCCTGGACCGAGCCGAGGCCGAGACGGGCAAGCGGCCAATCTACCTGCTCAGCATCACCGATGAGCCACGCCGCATCTTCGACAAGGCGGCCCGGGCGGTCGAGCTGGGCGCCAACGGCCTCCTGGTCTGCTACTCGGCCGGCCTGCCCGTCATCCGCCAGCTCGCCGAGGACCCGGCCATCAACGTGCCCGTCATGGTCCATGGTTCCCACATGATCGCGGCGCAGCCCCGCATCGCCTGGCCCGTGTTCGCGAAGCTGGTGCGGTTGTGTGGCGGCGACATGATGCTCACACCGACCTACTGGTCGAGCATCCCGATGGTGAGCCTCGAAGAGGGCATCCGCACCTCTCACGTCAAGCTGGCTCCGCTGGGACACATCAAGCCCATGTGGCCGATGCCGTGCGCGGGCGTCTACCCGGGCCTGACACCTCTGCTGGTGGGCGAGTACGGGCCGGACATCGTGATCCCGGCGGGCGGCGGCATGCTCGGACATCCGGACGGCTACACCGCCGGCGCGCGGGCCTGGCAGCAGGCCATCGCCGCGACGATGTCGGACGAGGACTTCGTCGAGTACGCCAAGAAGCCCGAGCACCGTGAGCTTCGACGCGCGCTCGAGAAGTGGGGGTACATCGAGCGTCCCAAGACGCCCTGGCTCCGCATCGCGCCCAAGTTCCACCCGAAGCGGATGACGTTCGAGGACTGACGCGCTGCTTGGGCCAGAGGTGCATGACCGCGGCGTAGTAACATGTCAGCGAGAAGGGAGGGCGACAGCCATGGCTGTTCGCGAGCTGGTGGGGACATGGGAGGAGATACTGGCCCACGCTCCTGAGCTGGCCGGAAGGAAGCTGCGTGTGACACTCCTGCCCGATGAGGACGACTCACCGTCTCAGGCGTCGCGCATGTCGATTGTGCTAGCCGACATCAAGCGGCGCTCGCGATTCATGTCTCCGAAGCCGGACGACCGCGACTACCTGCGGGAAGCCCGTGCGGGAGCCATGTGGGGATATGACCCGGAGGAGTAGCTTGCGTAGTGTTGTGTTGGATGCCAGCGTGCTTGTTGCGCTGTGCGCTAGGGAACCCCACCGGGTCCACGAGGCCGAAGCCGCCATGGGGGTTCGAGATCGCGACGGCTGTGCGTTCCACGCACCCAACGCGCTCGTAACGGAGACCCAGTACGTCCTGTGCAAGAAGGCGGCATCGGGCTCCCTAGCGCAAGCCGAGTACGGCACGGCCCTCGTCAATCTGCAGGAGGCCTTGAGCACCATCGCCTTTGCCCCCGAGGGCGACGCCGATCTGCTGACAGCATGTACCTCGCGCTTGCCGAGCGGCTGTCGCGCGCCGGGCCGGTGGAGCTGCTGACGTTCGACACGGGTCAGCGCAGTCAAGCGGCAGCGACCGCACCTTCGGTTACTGTCACGGTGCTGGGGAGGCAGGGCGAGGGCGCTCCGGCAGAGCGATAGTCGCGGCGAGCCTGGCAGCAGACCATCGCCGCGACGATGTCGGACGAGGACTTCGTCGAGTGTGCCAAGAAGCCCGAGCACCGTGAGCTTCGGCGCGCGCTCGAGAAGTGGGGGTACATCGGGCGCCCCAAGACACCCTGGCTGCGCATCGCGCCCAAGTTCCACCCGAAGCGCATACGGTTCGACGACTGACAGTGAGCGGTGAGCCGGATGGCCGAACGACGCTACCTCGCCTTCGACATCGGCGCTGAGAGCGGGCGCGCCGTCGTCGGCACGCTGGCCGACGACCGGCTGTCTCTCGAGGAGATACACCGGTTCGCCAACCAACCCGTTGAGGTGTGTGACACGCTGCACTGGGACGTCCTCGCACTCCACAGTAACGTGCTCCAAGGGATGAGGGAGTACGTGCGGCGGTTCGGGCACCGGGTCGACGGGATCGCGGTTGACACCTGGGCGCTCGACTTCGGCCTCCTCGCCAGGGACGGGAAGCTCCTGCAGAACCCCGTGGCCTACCGAGACCGCAGGACGGAAGGGATGGTCGAGAAGGCGCTCGCGAGGATGCCGGCGCAGGAGCTCTATGAGCACACAGGGCTCAACATCCTGCCGATCCACACGTTGTTCCAGCTTCTCGCGCTCCGTGCGAGTGGCAGCCCGCTCCTCGAAGTGGCGACCCGGTTCTTGATGATGCCCGACCTGATCGCGTACTTCCTGACTGGTCGGGATGCAGGCGAGCGGACCAACGCGATCACAACCCAGGTCTACGACCCCCGGAGCGGCGAGTGGAGCCGGCGCGTCTTCGAGACCTTCGAGCTCCCGCTCGCCATCATGCCCGAGCTGGTGGACCCCGCGACGGTCCTGGGCGAGTTGCGCGAGCCGGTCAGGGAAGCCACCGGCCTGGCTCACGCGCCTGTGGTGGCCGCGTGCACGCACGACACGGGCTCGGCAGTGGCGGCGGTGCCGGGCCAGGGCAATGACTGGGCCTTCATCAGTTCGGGGACATGGTCGGTGCTCGGGGCGCTAACGGACCGAGTCGTCACCTCCCCCGAGGCCCGTGCGGCACGCGTGTGCAACGAGCTGACACTGGGCAGTCGCTTCATATGCCGCAACATCATGGGGCTGTGGCTCCTGCAGCAGTCGCGCGAAGCGTGGCGGCGGAGCGGCCAGGAGTGTTCCTACGAGGAACTGGTCGGCCTGGCGGAGCGGGCGCCCGATGACGGCCCGATCATCGATCCCGATGACCTCACATTTCTGGCTCCCCCGGATATGCCGGCAGCAATTCAGGGCTACTGCACCCGAACGGGGCAGGCGGCTCCCGACGGGCCGGCGGCCGTGACGCGGTGCATCCTCACGAGCCTCGCGCTGTCGTACCGGGATGGGCTGGAGTGTCTCAGCCATCTCCTCGGTCACGGGTTTGCGGCCGTTCACGTGGTCGGCGGCGGATCGCGCAATCGGCTCCTGTGCCAGCTCACCGCCGATGCCACCGGCCTGCCCGTGCGCGCCGGCCCGGTCGAGGCGACAGCGGCGGGGAATGTGCTTGCGCAGGCGCTGGCCACCGGGGACCTGGGGTCTCCGTCGGACACTCGCGAGGTCGTCCGACGCTCAACCGACCTCATAGAGTACGCGCCAGGGCGTCGTGAGGCATGGGACGCCCGCTACGAGACCTTCGCCGGACTGCGAGGCCGCGAGGACACCTGAGATTCGGTTGAGCTCCACACGTCAGCAGGGAGGGCAGCACCATGATCGCGGGTCACCCGTTCGGCGCGTGTCTACCGACGTTCGGCAGTTGTGCAGACCGCTACTGCCTCAGCGGGTACGGCGGCGGCGGCACGACGGTGGAGGAGATGCTCGACCTATCGCTCTCGGTGGACGGCCTCGACGGCCTTGAGCTGGTGGGCAACTGGCACGTGAGCGAGGGCAACATCCGGGACGTTGCTCGCATGTTCGCCGACCGCAACCTGAAGATCCCGATGCTGGTGCCGGACCTGTGGACCCAGGCCAAGTGGGGGAAGGGGAGCCTCGCGGCACCGGACATCGCAACCCGGACAGCCGCCGTCGACGAAGTCAGGAAGGTCATCGACTGGGCGGCCGAGCTCGGCTGCCCGTATGTGGACGTGTGGCCCGGACAAGACGGCTACGATTACTCGTTCCAGGCCGACTACGTGGAGGCGTGGAAGTGGCTGCGCGAGGGCCTTCAGGCGTGCGCGGGGCATAGCGACAGCGTCCGCGTGCTCGTTGAGTACAAGCGGAAGGAACCCCGAACACACTGCTTCGTGAACGGCGCCGCCACGGTACTGTTGCTCATCCGGGACATGCCCGAGGTGGGTGTGCTGCTGGATGTGGGCCATGCCCTGGCGGCGGGCGAGAATGTCGCCGAGGCGGCGGCGCTGCTCAGCAGCCATCGGAAGCTTGACTACGTGCACCTCAACGACAACTACCGCGCGTGGGACGATGACATGATGGTAGGCGCCGTCCACCTGGTGGAGTACCTGGAGTTCGCCTACTGGCTCCGGCGGGTGGAGTACGACGGCTGGCTGACTCTGGACATCTTTCCATACCGCGAAGACGGTGTTCGCGCCGCCGGTGAGTGCCGGGAATGGATGGAGGCGCTCTTCCGTGCCGTCGATCGAGTGGGGATGGAGGCCATTGCCGAGGTCATCCGGACGGCCGATGCCTGCTCGGCATCGGAACTGGTCCGGCGCGCACTGGGTGTCTGACGGGCGGCGTGACGCGGGACCGACAGCTTGGCCGGCAACGGGGCCCAGCGGGGATCGCACGGCTATGGTTACGGCGCTTGGCCACGCCGGGGCCGAGCCGCGGTCGCCTTCCAGAACCGCCCCCGACCTGATAGAGTGGGGTTTCGGCCCCCCGTGCAACCGGGGTGTACCGCAGTCAGACCGACAGGAAGGGAGCTGGGATGGTGGCGGATCTGCTGGACGAGCTTTCGTGGCGCGGCCTCTTGACCCAATGCACTGACGAAGCGGGCCTGCGGGTCTATCTCCGAGAGGACGAGCCCCGCGTCTACTGCGGCTTCGACCCCACCGCAGCCAGCCTCCACCTCGGCAATCTCGTGCCCGTGATGGCGCTGGCTCACGCGCAGCGTCATGGGTGTACGCCCATCATCGTTATGGGCGGCGGAACCGGGCTCATCGGCGACCCCTCCGGCAAGGAGGAGGAGCGCACCCTGATGACCCTCGACCAGGTCGAGGCGAACGTCGCGTCACAGCAGGGACAGCTCCGCCGACTGCTGGACGACACCGGGCGGAACGGAGCCATATTCAGGAACAACGCCGCGTGGATCGAGCCCCTGACGTGCATCGAGCTGTTGCGCGACGTGGGCAAGCATTTCTCTGTCAACGCGATGATCGCCAAGGAGTCGGTGAGGCGCCGACTGGACGAGCGCGAGCAGGGCATCTCCTTCACCGAGTTCTCCTACATGATCCTGCAGGCGTACGACTTCCTCTCGCTGTACGACGCTCACCGCTGCCGCTTCCAGATCGGCGGAAGCGATCAGTGGGGCAATATCACGGCCGGCATCGACCTGGTCCGGCGCGTGCGCGGGGCGGAGGCCTATGGGCTCACACTGCCGCTCCTCACGACCGCCGCGGGGCGCAAGTTCGGCAAGTCGGAGGGCAACGCGATCTGGCTCGACCCCAGCCTGTGCTCACCCTACGCGATGCATCAGCACCTGGTACGGACGGATGACCGAGACGCGGTTCGCTTCCTGGAGTACTTCACTTTCCTGTCTCAGGAGGAGATCGCGACGGTTGCCGCGCGGTATGAGACCGACCCCGGGGAACGCGAGGCGCAGAAGGCACTGGCACACGAGGTCACCCGGTTCGTCCACGGCGACGCCGAACTCGCCAAGGTCGAACGGGCCGCGGAGGCCCTGTACGGTGGCAGCCTGGACGAACTGACCGATGAGGACCTGGCGGAGATCTTCGCCGACGTCCCGTCCGTGGCGCTTCCCGCCGAGCGCGTCGCCGCGGCACTCCCCGTTGTCGACCTGCTCGTCGAGTCGGGCGCCGCTCAGTCGAAGAGTGCCGCGCGCAGGCTCATCGAGAGCGGGGGCGCCTACGTCAACAATGAGCGCGTGATGGACGCGGCGGCGGCGCTCGGTCCCGCGGCACTGGCCGGTCGGAACACACTGGTCGTCCGCTCGGGGAAGAGAAACTACTTCCTGGTGAAGCTCACGGCGTAGGGGCCGGTGGCCGTCCGGCCCGAAGTGGAGGCCCACCGGCATGTGCGATCAGCTCACCCGCCGCGATCTCTTGAAGGCCGCCGTCGGCCTCGCCGTGACCGCCGGCGTGGCGCAAGGCGTCTCGACGAAGGTCGAGGCCGCGGCGCCCGTCGAGGATACGGGGCTGCCGTGGTACCGGAGGCTGCTCGTCGGCGTCGAGGTCGGTCCCACCGGCGGGAATGACCAAGACGGCACCTACATGTCCAGAATGACGGGGCGGATGGTTATCGGGAACATCCTCCGCGCCAATGCCCAGTACCTCGTCATCTTCATGAAGGACATGGCCTTCGCGTACTACGACTCGAAGGTCGCGCGCAAGTGCCCACAGCTTGGCGCGCGTGACCTGCTGCGAGAGTGCATCGACGAGGCCGCGCCGCACGGGATCCCGGTGGTCGCCTACTGCCAGTGCCAGTACGACTCATCGTCGTGGCGCGCACACCCCGAGTGGCGGATGAGGGACCCCGCCGGCAACGAACTCCAGGACCGGCTGTGCTACAACTCGGGCTACATCGAGTTCGTCAAGGCGGTCGCGGCCGAGATGATGGAGTACCCCATCGCCGGCTTCCACTTCGACATGCTCGACTACGGCTTCGGTCCGCCATACGGGTGCTGGTGCGATATCTGCCGGGCGGCCTTTCGCGAGCGCTATGGCATCGATCCCCCACCCGGCGTCACCTGGGATGACGCGTGGGACAAGATGCTCGAGTTCCGGTGCGACTCGAACACCCGGTTCAGCCAGGAGCTGGAGGCCTTCGTGCACCAGCGCCGCCCCGACATCTCAGTGGACTTCAACTACCACGGCTACCCGCCGTTCAACTGGTTCCCCGGTGAGAGGCCCGTGCAGCACGCACTGAACGGAGACTTCGTCACCGCCGAGGGGCTGCCGTGGGTCTTTGGCCACAACAACGTGAGCCTGCTGCCTCTGTTCATGGCCGGCGCGCGCCCTCGGGGGCCCGTGCAGGCCGTCTCCTCGCGCGGCGTCTGGGACTACCACGACTTCACCGTCCGGCCGGTCGCCGAGATGAAGTGGGAGGTGCTGACCTACCTCGCGCACGGAGCGCAGTTCACGATGGTCGACAAGGCGTACTACGACGGCGCGCTGGAGCCGCTCGCGTATGAGCGCCTGGGCGAGGTGTTCTCCGAGGCGCGAGGCAAGCGGGAGTACTTCGGCCACAAGCCACTGCCTGAGGTGGGGCTCTATTACTCCAGCCGCAGCCGCGACTGGTTCGGGCGCGAGGATCCGCCGCAGTACATGCGTGGGTTCTGGGGCGCGCACGTCGCGCTGGTGCAGTCCCACATCCCGCTCGGGATGCTCATGGACGAGTCGGTGTCGCTCGAGCGGCTGCATGACCACCCGGTGGTCTACGTGCCCCACGCGCCGATCCTGACGAGCCGCGAGGTGGAGCTGCTCACGCGGTACGTCGAAGATGGGGGGAACCTGCTCCTCACCGGGCTCACGGGTGTGTGTGACGAGCACGGCAGCACCACGGCGCACCCAACCATCGAGCAGCTCATCGGGGCTCGGCTGGCGCGTTGCGTCACCGATCACCCAGACAACTACATGCGGTTGCGCGGGTCCGACGCGGAGTTCCTCACTTACGGCGTGCCGGCGGGCTGGCCGATGCTGGTGCACGGCCCGCTGGCCGTGTACGAGCCGACGACGGCGACGGGGCACGGGGAGCTGCTCATCGCGTATCGCAGCCAGCAGAACCAGTGGTCGTGGCACATGTCGCCCGACAGGGTCGTCGGGCCCGCGGTCCCAATCAACCGGGTCGGTCGTGGCACCGTGGTGACAGTCCCGTGCGCCATCGACGCCGCCGTCGTGGGCGACTACCGAATGCCCGAACATCGGAACCTGATCGCGAACATCCTGCGCCACCTGAATCCTGAGCCTGCAGTCCTGGTGGACGCGCCGGCCAACGTGGAGGTCGTGGTGGCCCGTGACGTCGCGCGGCGCCGGCTCCTTGTGCATCTGCTGGCCTGGTCGGGCTCGATGACCTTCGCGGGCGTAGCCTTCCCGAACGGCAAGCGAGTCCTGCCGCCGCAGATGGAGGAGCCACTGCGCTACGAGGCCACGGTCTCCGTCAACTTGGGCTATGGGTCGGCCCGTGCGCTCGGCCCCACAACCACCCTCCTTGTGCAGGGCTCGACGATCACGCTCGACACGCGCGAGATCCACGAGGTGCTGGTGTTGGGGCTGTAACGCACTCTCCCCCGGGAGAGGGCCGCGGTGAGGGCCGCCCAGCCCCGGCGGTCCCAGCGTGTCAGCGTGCGCCTACATCCCTAACGACGTAGTCCGCGTCGAGTCCCTGCTTGCCCTCGCGCTTGCCGCCGTCGTCGACAAGGTTCGGCCCGACGCAGTAGAGCTTGTAGCCGGCGCCATCGGACGCGTACAGCATAGACGTGCCGGTCCACGGGTCCATAGGCAGTTCGTTCGTGTACTCGGGCACCAATTCGGCCAGCGCGGCCGGGTAGCAGCCGTGGTCCTCCTTGTATGCTCTCAGGTAGCATCCGGCCTCGGCCCCCGACATGCGCGCGCAGAGCGCCAGCCATCGGTCGTAGACGTCTCCCAGAAGAGCGAAAGCGCCCAGCCCTTCACCGCGGGCCTTCTCATCGGCTGGCGCGCGCTGCAGCAGCCCGCGGAGAGTCTGGTCTCCCAGAGGCTTCTCCGAGGCCTCAATCAACCGTGCGTAGCGGTCCGCGCTCCACGCTTCCTGTCCGACTACACGCCGTCGCAGCTCCGCGAGCTCGTCCTCGGAGAGCGAGGCCCCGCGTTCGTCCGGAGGCCCTGTCTCCCTCGCTGAGTCGAGCATCCGCCGGGCTTCCGGCGGCATCCCGGAGAAGACGGCGTCGCGCGCCCTCTCTTCATCGGCCGTGGCCATCAGGTCATACATGACCTTGCCGAACTGGGCCTGCCAGCGCAGCACCTCCGTGAACGAGCCGAGAAGCTCCCTCGCATCGCGCAACCGGCGTGCGTGGTGGAGAAGCTCGGCGCGGCCGACGTGGCCCCGGGCCAGCACAGACATGTCCGCCGAGTCGGCCAAGTCGACGATCGCCCATCCCGACAGCATCGAGAGGGGGTCGCCATGGCTCAGCGCCGCGCCCGCGCCGTAGACGTCTTCGAGGCGCTCCAGGGCTGCGCTGTCCTCTCCTCTGAGGCACTTCAGGAGAGCGTCCATGCGTCCGACCCTCCCAAGCTGCCTGGCCTGCGCAAGCATCGGGACGCCCGCAGTCATGGCAGGCACGGTCGGTTGATAGATGGGCTCCGCGGGCCTGCGTGCGACGTTATGGAGCTCGTCTAGCGCGTCGCCATGGGCTTTGACCATCCGCTCCGCCGAGGCATAGCCATCGCTGGCTGCGTCTGCGGCGCCGTTAGCCGCTGCGGTTCCCCAGTCCAGCGCGCTAGTCTCGTCATAGTCTTTCTGTGCTCCACGGCTGGGGAAGAGCGCGAAGGCTGCGCGGATCGCGTCCGCACCGCTGTCAGGTACGTCCTCGGGGGACCAAGGTTCGAGCGCCAGTCGCTGGTCGTCGATCCACCCGGCATCGAGGTCGGGCGCGAAGATCGCATCCACCCTCGGGTACTTGCTGACGGGGCCGTCGGACGCGATGGCGAGCGCCACGACGACGGCGCCCGCGAACAGCAGACTGAGGCGCAGTTTGATCGCGATCGCCTCCCATCGGCCTAGACGATCAGCTCGAACTACGGTCACACGGGCGGCCGCTACCCCGTCCTTTCCGCCGCCAGCACGACGATGCGGCCGAGCACCAGCGGCGGACTCAGGATTGCCCGGAGGATCTCCCGGTTGGCGTCGCGCTGCCGCGTGTCCGGCTCCGCCATGAGAGCGTCGGCCGTGCGCGCATACGCGAGAGGCCACAACAGGTAGAACCACGCGTTGTACCAGCGCATCCCGGTAGCTCCGACATCGACGATGCGGAAGCCGCTTGTGTGGAGCATGTGCCGAAGCTGCGCGAATGTCTTCGGTGAGATGTGGTCGTCGGAAGGATCGGCGGCGAACTCGTTCAGCGGGCGCTCCGCGAGTGAGAAGAAGCCGGTCAGGAGGAACCGCAGCCTCGACGACGCCACGAGGATGTTCGGCGTCGTCAGGACGAGCAGGCCGCGGCGCTTCAGCACCCGGTGGCACTCCCTGATGAACCCGAATGGGTTCTCGAGATGCTCGATGCCCTCAACCGTCGCCACGGCATCGAATGTGCCGTCCTCGAAGGGGAGCGGCCCGTTCATATCCGCCCGCGTGCAGCGCAGCTCGGACGGCTGGAACAGCTTCGGGAAGAGGTCCGCGCCCTCGGACGCGAGGCCCTGGTCGTGGAGCCGCAGCGTCAGCGCGCCGCGCCCGGACGGCACGTCGAGCACGCGGGCGCCGTGCGGCAGACGCGCGAGCAGCTCCGCCACGCGCTCGTGGATCCCGCGCATCCCCATGATGGGAATGCCGCGGTACGCCTTGGGTCGTCTGTGCAAGGCCATCGGCATACCCCGCGAATGGTCGAAGCATCACGTAATGCCCTGGTAGGACCCCTCGCGATGTCCCGCGCGCCAGACGGTCACAGTGCGGGCAGAGCAGTCGACTGAGTACGTTACTCGGTAGTCGCCCACGCGCAGCCGTCGGACGCCCCTCAGTTGGCCTTTCAGGGGACGCGAGTGAAGAGGCAGGGGGTTGTCCCCTAGCATCTCGATGGCTGCGCCCAGGCGCCGCCGGGCCTCAGCGGGTAGACGCGGCATATCGCGTCGCGCCGCGGTGAGATGATTATGGCTTACGCTACAGCCCCAGATCCGCCTTCACCTGTTCCCACGGCAATCCCTCGCCACCCTCTGCCATCGCCGCCTTCGTCGCCTCGACAAGCCCCCGGTCCACAGCGGCCTCGTCATCATCGTCCGCATCCTCGAGCCACTCGCGCAAGGCACAGATGATGAAGGCGGACCGTGCTGCGGCCCCGGGTGCCGCGTCGACGCGGTCAAGCAGCCGCGTGCCAAGCTCAAGCGTCACGGTGCAAGCCCTGCCGCCGCAGCTCGCCGCCGAAGGCTCAGGCGATGCGGTCATCTCGCAACCTCCTGTGAGCGTCCCACCGCAACAGCATACTACACCGGCCGAGGGGCGGGCGCATTCCGCAGGTGTAGACCGCCGCGGAACGAAGGGTGACTCGACATGCCGGACTACACTCACGAGCCTCACGATGAGGAGCGGATCCTCGTCCTCGGCGGCCGCCGCGCGTCCCGCGAGGCGTTCGCGAGGATCCTGGAGCAGCGCGGCCGAGCGACGATGCAGTGCGCCACCCTCGACGAGGCCGTCGAGGCTGTCGAGTCCGCCGGCCCCGGGCTGCCGTTTGACTACGCCTTCGTCGACCTGTCAGTGGCTCCGGGCGAGCCGGGGCAGGAGCGTCCCGGCGGGCTGGCGGCAATCGCCAGGCTATCGGAGGAGAGCTCCACAACCTCCGTTATAGCGTTCTGCATGGCCGACAAGGATACGCCGCGCGACCTAGGACGGCAGGCACTCAGCGCCGGCGCCGACGACTACATCATCGAGGGCTCGTACACGGCGGAGGAACTCGTCGACCTCACCCTCGAGCGCTTCGGGTTCCTGCGCGAGCTACGCGAGCGGCTCCGCGCATATGAGGAAGAGAGCGACCCGATGGTGCAGGCGCTGCATCAGCTCGGGGTGGGAGTCGCCATCATCGATCGGCACCTCCGCGTCTGGTACGCGAACGACACGCTCCGCCGCGAGCTCGGCGTGCCCGGGGACCGTCGCGGCGGGCTGCGCGCGCGCATGGCGTGCCGCGACCTCTTCGGGTGCAGAACCCCGGTCGGCTCCTGCCGCGGGTGCTGCGTCACCGCGGCCCTGCGGGGCGAGGGCGAGGACCAGCGCACCGCCCTGCTGCCGGTGGCTCGGCGACTGCGGGACGGTCGGCAGGAGCCGACACTGCGGTACTTTCAGCTCACCGCGAAGCCCATAACGAGTCGGGTCGATACGAGCCGCGCGATCGCGGTGCTCGAGACGGCCCAGGACATCACGGACACGCTGGCCATCACCGGCATGGACCGGCAGACCCGGCTCGAGCTGCTGGCAAGGGCTATCCTCGACATCGGCTTCTCGCGTTGCCGGATCTACGAGCGCGGCGAGGGGCCGGGGCAGGTTCTGCACCTCGTCACATTCGTGGGAGGGGACCAGGCGCTCGCGGGACACCCCATCCACCTCGAGCACAGCCACGCGGCAGGGCGGCGCGGCCAGTGGGAAGCCGGCGCCGCGTGGTTCCCGGCAGGCTACGAGCGAGAGCCGTGGCATGAGGAGCTCGGGCTCCCGGCCGACCACCGTGGGTGGGTCGACTGGCCGGTCTTCGGCCGCGGTGGACGGCTCCTCGGCTGGATCGCCGCTGACACGGCTCCGGTCGCCCCCGAGTTCTCGCCGTGGCCGGGGTCCGACCCTTCGCCCTTCGTCGGGCGCGAAGTAGGCGGCGACGACGTCGAGGCTCTCCGCATCTACGCCGACCACGCGGCACAGATCCTCGCATCGACCGACGACGCGATGCCCATCTCGCTCAACGGCGAGGCGGAGGCGGTCTCGGCGCTCGACTCGCGCGTGCTCATCGAGTCCGCGAGCCCCTCCGAGGCGGCGACCTGGCTTCTCGACCTTCTGGTTGAGCATGTACCGGGCGTGGCACACGCCACGCTTAGGTACATCAGCGAGTGGACTCAGTCGGCCGTGCTCCTCGCCAGCCGGGGCCCGCTTGACCCGTACTTGGAGCGCGAGATGTCGCTCTATGACGTGCGACGCCCCTCGGCCCGCATCCTGCGCACGGGGCAGCGAGTCGTGCACGAGCTAGGCCCGTCCGGCGCATGGGATGACGAGATGGTGGAGTGGCTGAGCTCGGCGAACCCTCAGTTCGGGCCCGCGCTGGCGCGCTACAGGATCAGACAGGTCATCATGGAGCCCCTGCAGCTCGAGCATCGCATGCTGGGCACGCTGGGCGTGTTCGCGACCGATCCGGCGGGCCTCGAGCGCGGCGCCAGCAGGTGGCTTGTCGAGCGCGTGGCCGAGCGCGCCCAGGCCGCGGCGAGCGCCGCGAGGATGCAGGATCGCCTGCGCAGCGAGGCGATCGACCAGGCGATGCCGGACCTGCTGCCCGCCATCGCGCACAAACTGGGCTCGCCCCTTTTCCTCATCACCCGCGAGCTGAGGGCCTGGAACCGCGACAATGAAGCCGGCAAGGCGTCGGTTGAGCAGGCCGATGCGATGCTCGGCAGCATCGGGCGGCATCTGCAGCGCATCGACCGGATCAGGCGCGAGTTCCTGCAGGTGGCGTCGGCCGGGACCGGCGCGCCAAAGGTGGGCGACCTTGCGGAGGTGCTGACAGCAGCCGTGGCTGCCGCCTCGGAGGGCGCGGGCCCCGCGTTTCGTGTAGAATACACCGGCTCGGTGAGGAGGGCGCTCGCGCTCGTCTCCGCCGAGGACATGACCGAGGTCTTCTACGAGCTGACCGCGAACGCGATGCGCGCGCTCGACGGAGAGGGTGTTCTGAGCATCTGCGTGGACGCGTACCCGGCGGACGCCGCTGCGCCTCAAGCGTGGCGCATCACTTTCGAGAACGCGGGCCACATCCCGGTTGAGGACAAGAGCCGTATCTTTGACCCGTTCTACACCACCAACCTGGCTACCGGCACGGGTCTCGGACTAGCCCTGGTGCGTAGGCTTCTGCGGGCGAACGACGCGACGATACGCGAGATAGGTACCGGATCGGTTATCTTCGAGGTGATCGTGCCCGCTCGGCAGTGACGGGCACGGTGGAGGGCAGGGCACGGGAATGTCTACGACGGCAGGGGGCAAGCTCGCCGGTGGGCCGATCAGGGTGCTTCTCGTCGACGACGAGGTCACCGAGATGGAGGCCACGTTCATCCGCGGGCTTGCTCAACTAGGCTGGGACCTGCACGCATGCGCGACCGTTATCGAGGCGCGCGAGCGGCTCGAATCGTGGCCGCCCTATGACGTTGTCATCGCCGACATGGTCATGGCCGAGGGAGCGGACAGCGGCCTGCAGGTTATTGAAGCGGCACGTGCCGTTGACGCCGCGTTGCGGATCATCGTCCTCACGGCGCGCGGCACCCCGGCGACGGCCTTCGCCAGCGGCCGCCGGGGCGTTCGTGCCTATGTCGATAAGCTCGATCCGGTCAACGATCCCGAGGATCAGATCGCGTTCCTCGTGCCGATCCTGGCCAAGGAATGCCGCCGCATCAGGGAGATACGCGGTGAACTGGACCGGGGCGCCCTCGACGCCGACGCCATCCGGGCTACGCTCGAGATGGCCCGCGAAGCGCGAGGCAGGTTCAGCACCGATCTCGACCGACTCACCGAGGCCGCGGAGCGCGGCAGGTTCGAGGCGGCCATCGGCTCGGGACGCGAGGCGGAGGCGGCCTGCGACGAGCTCCTCATGTACCTCGAGTACTTCGTGAGTGAGTTCCTGAGCATCGAGGAGAACGTCGACGGGGAGTAGCGGGCCCTTCCGGGTGTCTCCGGGCCCTGGGCTTAGGCCCATTGCCTCGCGGGCCGCGGGGTATCCCGTAGGTTACTGCAGCTTCGTGTCGTTGATGTACAGCCCGAATGTGCAGTTCAGAGCCTTCCCGGCGGCCCTGCACATGATCATGCGCTCGAGGAAGATCTCGAAGTACTCCATCACCGACCCCTTTGCCGTGTCGATGGCGATCTCGAGCGAGATCGTGCGCTGCTCCAGGTCCACGCGCAGGAACGACGACTCGGCGGCGTCGTTCACCCGGTCGTGAATGTCGAACCTGTCGATGGGCGCGCGCACACGGGTGCGGTGGACGTCGGACTTGTCCGCGAGGGTCAGGGCCGCCGCGACGTCGAGCGTGGGGAACATGTCGAGCTCCTCATGATGCCCGATCGCGGTGCACACGTCCGCGATCTCCCCCGGGTCCATCCCCAGCCTCGTTAGGATCGAGAAGGCCACCACCGGCCCGGTGGCGGTGTGCGCGCGGCGACCCATGAAGTTGCCGATGTCGTGCAGCAGCCCCGCGATGCGCGCGAGCTCACAGCGCCGTTCGGGGTACTCGAGCTTGCCGAGGACGTTGCCGGCGATCCTCGACACGAGGCAGGCGTGGCGCATTCCGTGCTCGGTATAGCCGATCTGCTCGAGCAACTGGTCAGACTTGAGGATGTACGCCCTGACCTCCGGGTCGTCGACAAGGAGTTTGCACGTGGCTAGTTGGCGGCCTGCGGGCTCCACTCCGACACCTCCTCTTCCCGATCCGGCGAGTCACCGGCACCAGCCGTTCTCGACTCAATGTCCTCAGCGAACGCGCTGAACGTTCGAGCGCCGATCGCGGCGCGGATGCGCTCCATCAGGCGCAGGTACTGGTGAACGTTGTGGAGCGTAAGCAGCCGGCAACCCAGGATCTCCTTCGCTCGGACGAGGTGCGCAACGTAGGCCGCCGGGTACCGCGCGCAGGCCTCACAGGTGCACCCCGGGTCGAGCGGGGCTCCCTCCTCGCGCCAGCGCGCATGGCGGAGCTGAACCGGCACGTCGGCGACGAAGGCAACGCCGTGTCGCGCGAGCCTGGTGGGCAGTACGCAGTCGAACATGTCGATGCCGTCGGCCACGGCCTGGACGATGTCGAGCGGCAGGCCGACGCCCATTAGGTACCGCGGCCTGTCCTCAGGGAGCGCGTCGGCCGACAGCCGCGAGAGTCGCCGGGTCACCTCCGGCGGCTCACCGAACGACAGGCCGCCTACCGCGTACCCGTCGAAGGGCAGCTCCCCGACGCGACGCGCGCTCTCCGCTCGCAGCTCTTCGCTGAACCCGCCCTGCTGGATGCCGAAGAGCAGGCACCCCGGCGCTGTCAAACCGCGGCGTTCGCGCTCCGCGCAGGCACGGGCGGCCCAATGATCGGAGCGGGCCGTGGCCTCGACGGTCCGAGCGGCGCTCGTCCCGTAGGGCACCGGTTGGTCGAGGGGCATCATGATGTCAGACCCGAGCAGGCCCTCCATCGCGATGACGCGCTCGGGCGACAGCTCGACCAGCTCGCCGGTGGCCGGGTCGTTGATAGTGACGCCGTCGTCGGTTACACGCGCCCGACTCCTCAGGCTGAAGACCTGGTAGCCGCCCGAGTCGGTCAGGATCGACCGGTCCCAGCCCATGAACCGGTGGAGCCCGCCTAGGCGCGCTATTGTCTCCGAGCCCGGCCTAACGTGCAGGTGGTACGCGTTGGCAAGGATGAGCCCGGCGCCGAGGGTCTCAAGCTCCCCGGAAGTCAGGGCCTTCACGGTGCCGAGCGTACCAACCGGCATGAACAGCGGCGTGTCGAGGTTGCTCCGCGGGAGGTTCAGCACGCCCGCACGGGCGCGCGTCCGCGGGCAGCGGGCCCGGACCCCGAAGACCGTCCCGGGCGGGCTCACGTGAGCGGCCTTCCCGCGGAGTAGTCGCGTAGACCCTCGATCAGGGCCTTGAACGGGCCCTTCCAGGGGGCCTCGAAGGCCATCTGCTCCTCTGTCGCAGGATGGCGGAACGCAAGGCGCGCCGCGTGGAGGGCCTGACCAGGCAGCGCCTCGACCAGAGACCAGACGCCCCCCTCCCAGTCCGACCTAGGGATCTCTCTGGGGCGCGCGACGCCCGGGCCGTAGATCGGATCGCCCACACACGCGTGCCCGATGTGATGGAGATGCACGCGTATCTGGTGCGTGCGCCCCGTCTCGATGTCCACCGACAGCAGCGACATCCCGGGGTACCGCTCCAGCACCTCATAGCGGGTGACGGCCGGCCTCCCCCTGCGCGACTCCTCAACGATGGCCATCTTCTTCCGATCGACCGGGTGCCGGCCGATAGGCGCGTTCACCACACCGTACTCGGGGCTGGGGCAGCCGTAGCACACCGCGCTGTAGGTCTTCTCGACTTGGCGCAGCCTTATCTGGTCGGTTAGGTCCGTGTGAGCCGTCTCGGTCTTCGCGACGACAATGACGCCTGTGGTGTCTTTGTCGAGCCGGTGCACGAGCCCCGGGCGCCCGTGCGTACCGGTGTTGCGCAGCCTAGGGAAGTGAGCCACGAGCGCGTTGACGAGCGTGCCGGAGTCGACGCCGGCGGCGGGGTGGACGACAAGCCCGGCCTGCTTGTTGAGGACGATGATGTCGTCATCCTCGTAGAGGATGTCGAGCGGCATTTCCTGCGGCTCGATGTCGGTGGTGACGGGTGCGTCCACGTCGATACTCACATGGACCACGTCGCCCCTACGCAGCCGGTAGGCGCAACGCTCGATAGCGCCGTGAACCGTGACCTCGCCGAGTTCAATGGCCCGCTGGATGCGGGACCGGGACAGGTGCGGGACGACCTGGGTCACGAACTTGTCGAGCCGCTCGCCCGCAGCCTCGTGGATCGCTAGCTCAAGAGATACCTTTCGTTCCATCGGGCTCGTCGGAATCGACCGTATCCCCAATGGCGGGCTCATCCTCGCCCGCCTCAACACTGCCCCCCGCGGCCTCGCCCGCGACCTCCGAGCCGGCGTCCTCATCTTCGTCGCTCGGGGGCGACCATCTCGTAGGTGTGAACGGCAACCGCCTCGCGAGCGCCGGGTAGAGCGCGCAGAGGAGGGCGGCGACGGCAACGTAGAGGACGCCGATGAACGTGTCGCGCGTGCGGCCCGCGTCGGTGCTCGCGTAAGCCCGGAGCCACAGGCACAGGAAGATCATAGGCGGGACCGAGCCGACCATGAACGCCGGCAGGATCTTGAGGTCCACACGATCCTCGGTAGTAAGCTTGCGCCCGGCTATGAGGCCCGCGGCCGCCGCGCATGTGGTCGCGACGGAGCCGAACTGGGCCTGCGTGATGGCATTGATCACGGGCAACCCGGTGAGCCCCGGCAGCGGGTCGGCGGTCGAGTAGAGCGGGTTGTCGCCGTAGTAGCGAAACCAGTCCGTGACGATACGGGTGACCGAGTAGAGGATCAGCCACCACAGGAACACCTGGCCGTGCCATCGGCGCCGTCTCAGCAGGAACCACAGCAGGAACAGGAAAACGCCGACGTTCAGCAGTGAGTCGTAGATCTGCACCGGGTGGCTGAGCGGAGTCAGGACGTTCAGGTCGCCCGGCTGCACCGGGAACTGGCAGGCCCACGGCACCGAGGAAACGACGGGGCTGCCGTGGCAGCATCCGTTCAGGAAGCACCCGACCTTCGTGATCGCATAGCCGATCGCGGCCATCGGGGCGACGTTGTCGGCGACGGCGCCGAACGAGACCCGCATCGACCGGGCCCAGATGAGCCCGGCCACGAGCGCTCCGATGATGCCTCCGTGGAACGCGAGGCCGCCGCGCCAGACGTAGAGGATCTCGACGGGGTTACCCGCGTACTCCGACCTGTAGTTCAGAAGCACGTACAGCAGCCGCGCCCCCGCCACCCCGCTGAGCAGGACCCAGAGCGTGATGTCTACCACTCGCTCGGGATCAAAGGCCTTGGTCTTCCTGACGAGCATGAGCAGCCCGACGAACGCGACCATGAAGGCGATCGCCAACATGCTGCCGTACGCGTGGATCGGCACAGGGCCGATGTGGATCGGGCCCAGGTCGACGCGGGGCAGAGGGAACTCGAACAGCACCGAGTGCATTAGGCCTCCCCCTGCTCCGTCGCGTCGGCAGCCGGGCCCTGATCGTCCACGTGCCGGCGGTATGCCTTGACAATGCTCAGCTCTATCGCTGACGCCCTCAGGACCGCCAGCGCGACGACGATGGCGCCCACGACCACGGCGATGTCGGCCACGTTGAACTGCGGCCACCACCCGAGGTCCACGAAGTCAAGCACGCCTTGCGGTCGGTACACCCGGTCGAAGAGGTTCCCCGCGGCCCCGCCGACGATCAGCCCGAGGGCGCAGAGATACGACGGCCAGCCGAACCTGCCGAACAGCCCCGCCCCCATGACGAACAAGCCTGTGGCAACCGCGATCCACGCGACCAGGTTCGGGTGGCTCGAGAAGAGCCCCCACGCGATGCCCTTGTTGTACACATGAGAGAGCCAGAGCCCGCCGGGCAAGACCGTGATCGACTTCACGCCGTAGGGTACGCTGTGCTCCACGATCGCCTTCGAAACCTGATCGGCAAGCCCCGCACCCGCCGCGGTGCCGAGGATGAGGATAGCCCGCCCGTAGCCCGTTACGACCTGGAACGCCCGCGCCAGGTCCTCGCGAAGCGCCGTCTCGGCCGACTCGTGCCTGTCGATCGTCTCGCTTGCGCTCACGTAGTTCTCCGTCACCGCCGCCCCTTGGAGGGGCCGAATGGGGCGAGGCCCCATCCGGCCCTAACGTCTCGAGCTACAGCTCCCACAAGGCCGCTCACGCCTCAACGGCCCTGGCGCACCGCGGGCACAGCGTCGGGTGGTCCTCGTTCGCGCCGAGGGCCTCCACATGCCAGCAGCGCTCGCACTTCCCACCGGGCGCGAGCTCGACCACGACGTCAAGCCCGCCCAGCTCATCGCTATGCAGCGTCACCACGTCGGGCGGCGCGCCATCCGAGAGCCGGGCCGCTGAGACGATCAGCAGCTCCGCAAGCGAGCCACCAGCGTTCTCCAGCCACGCGGCCGCCTCGAGTGCTTCTTCGCTCGCGTACACCGTTACGCACCCGTCGAGCGGCTTCTTGAACAGCCCCTCCTCGCGGCGCTTCTCGATCGCGCGGTATGCCTCCCGCCTCAGCTTGAGCAACACCTCGAACATGCCGACAAGCTCGGCATCGCGCCACGCGGTGGGCGCCGTCGGCCACTCGGCCAGTTGCACGGTGGGCATCGCATCCGTCTTGAACGCGTGGCTCCAGAGCTCCTCACAGGTGAAGGTGAGGACAGGCGCCAACATGCACACCAGGCTGCGCAGTATGTGATAGAGCGCCGTCTGCGCCGAGCGCCGCTCGCCCCATTCCGCACTCGACGTGTAGAGCCTGTCCTTCAGCACGTCCAGGTACAGTGCCGACAGATCGGTCTCGCAGAAGCTCCGTACCTCCTGCATGGCGTAGTGGAAGTCCCACTCATCGAACCTTCGCGTGGTGGAGTCGATGACCTCGGCTAGTCGCGCGAGCGCCCACCGATCGAGTGGCAGCATAAGCTCGTACGGCACCGCGTCACGCTTCGGGTCGAAGTCGTGCAAGTTGCCGTGCAGGAACCGGCATGTGTTGCGGATCGACCGGTAGCTGAGCGCCACCTGCTCGAACAGCTCGTCGGAGCAGTGCAGGTCCTTCTTGAAGTCCACCGTCGCGACCCAAAGCCTGATGATGTCGGCCCCCAGGGTCGATGCGACCTCGAGCGGGTCGACGACGTTGCCACTTGACTTGGACATCTTCCTGCCCAGCTCGTCGACGACGAACCCGTGCGTCACGCAGGTCTTGTACGGCGGCACCCCCCGGGTGGCCATCGCGGTCAGCAGAGCGCTCTGGAACCAGCCGCGGTGCTGGTCGCTCCCCTCAATGTAGAGGTCGCACGGGAAGCCCAGATCCGCGTTCCGCTCCAGCACGCCGGCCCAGCTTGTGCCGGAGTCGAACCAGACATCCATGATGTCCGACTCCTTGCGCAGCGTCTCGGCTCCCGCGCCGCAGGCGGAGCAGCAAAACCCGGCCGGCAGCAGCTCCGGGGCGCTGAGCGCCCACCAGGCGTCCGCTCCGCCCTCTCGCACCTTCGCGATCACGGAGTCTAGTGTCTCGCGGGAGTAGACGATCTCACCGCACCCGCGGCAGTAGAACACCGGTATCGGCACGCCCCATACGCGCTGGCGCGAGATGCACCAGTCCGGGCGGTTCCGCATCATGCCCGAGATCCGCTGCGCGCCCTCCGGCGGTACCCAGTCGACGCGGTCCACGGCCTCGAGTGCCGCCACGCGGAGCTTCTCCATGTCTATGAACCACTGCTCCGTACACCGGAAGAGGACCGGGTCCTTGCCGCGCCAGCAGTGCGGGTAGCTGTGGACCAGGTTCTCGGCCTTTATGAGGTACCCGCTCTCGCGGAGCCACTCCGTGATCTTCTCGTTGGCTTGCTCCCAGAACAGCCCGGCAAACGGCCCGGCCTCCTCCGTCAGGCAGCCGTCATCCCCGATCGGTGAGACGATCGGCAGGTCGTAGTCTCGGCCGACGAGGAAGTCCTCCTCACCGTGTCCGGGCGCCGTGTGGACGCAGCCGGTGCCGTCCTCCATCGTAACGTGGTTGCCGAGGACGATCGGCGAGTAGCGGTCCATGAACGGGTGCCGGGTCCGCCGGCCCTCGAGCTCCTCGCCCCGGTAGGTCTCCACGACCTCGAATGCCTCATAGCCCAGCTCCTGGGCGAGCGCGTCGACCCGTCCGAGGCCGACGAGAAGGTACTCGCCGTCCGCGAAGACCAGGGCGTACCGCTCCTCCGGATGGAGGCAGATCGCGAAGTTGCCAGGTAGCGTCCAGGGCGTGGTCGTCCAGATAGCCACCGACACCCGGTCGTCCTCGGTCAGCCCGGTCGAGAGAGCCTCCAAGTCGTCCGCCCATGGGAAGCGCACAGTGATCGAGGGCGACTCCAGGTCGAGGTATTCGATCTCGGCGTCCGCCAGCGCGGTGCGGCTGTTGACCGACCAATAGACCGGGCGGAACCCGCGGTACATCATCCCCTTGAGGGCGATCTCGCCGAACACCTCGAGCTGCGCGGCCTCATACTTCGGGTCGAGCGTGGTATAGCGATCGGCCCACGCGCCGCGGACGCCCATCCGTCGAAACTGCTCCGTCTGGCGCGCGGCGTAGGATAGCGCGTACTCCTTGCACCGCCCGCGCCACTCGATCGGGTCGGTATCGCCCCGGTCCATGCCGGTCTCGGTCATCACCCTGTGCTCCAGGGGCAGGCCGTGAGTATCGAAGCCGGGAAGGTACGGGCAGTCGTAGCCGCGCATCGTCTTGTACTTGACGACCATGTCCTTGAGGATCTTGTTCTGCGCGGTGCCTATGTGGATGTCGCCGTTCGAGTATGGGGGCCCGTCGTGAAGGACGTACTTCGGCCTTCCGGCGCAGTGTGCGCGGACCAGGCCGTAGACGTCCATCGCGTCCCACTCGGCGATGATTCGCGGCTCACGCTCCGGTAGGTTGGCTTTCATGGGGAACTCGGTCTGTGGCAGGTTCAGCGTCTTCTGGTAGTCCATGCAACCATTACCTCCCTTCCGGCGTGGCGTGATGCCGCTCATGGTGCTGACGCAAAAAAGGCCGGCCGGGGGCTGGAACACTCCCCGGCCTGCCGGACGCACAATATACGCCTGCCCCAAACCGTGGGTCAACGTGTGGGGCGCCGCCCAGCAGGCTGAACCTGTGCCGAGCAGAGCACGTGACGGTGGCCGACCCCGGCAGGCGCCCCGGTAGCCTCGCACGAAACACCCTTTCGACCGGCGCGATCGAAGGGGCCGCGCATTGGTCGCCTGGAGACTCGCGCGCCCTATGACGTGAACGCCCGGGCCGCTGTGGCCCGGAAGCGACCCGGCTTGGCGATCGGGCCTGCCGGCCCGAGTAGCATGCGGAGACAACCATGGCAGCGCACACAGGCACCTCACAAGACATCCTCGACGTGCTGGTCCGCCGGATCGCCGAGGCGGTTGGGCCCAGGCGCATCATCTTGTTCGGGTCGGCCGGGCGCGGAACCATGGGGCCGGACAGCGATCTCGACGTGCTGGTGGCAATGCCCGACGGGGTCCACCGCCGCAGGACCGCGCAGGCCATCTACCGGTGTCTTGCCGGGCTCGGTATCGCCAAGGACATCGTCGTGGCCACGGAGACCGACGTGCGGGACTACGGACACAACCCGTCACTGGTGCTTCACCCCGCACTGCAACAGGGGCGTGAGGTCTATGCCGCCCGCGGATAGAGCAGCTCCCGGTTCACCCCTCGACTGGCTGGCTCGCTCCCGGGGCGACCTCGCGCTGGCACGTGCTCCGTTGCCCGAGGGGGCCTACCGTGAGGACCTGTGCTACCACGCGCAGCAGGCGGCCGAGAAGGCGCTCAAGGCCGTCTATGTGGACGCGGGCCGGGCGTTTCGTTACGTTCACGACCTCGAGGAGCTGGTCACCGGCCCCGAACTGCAGCAGATCGCAGTTCCCGAAGAGGTCAGAGGCTGTCTGGTGCTGAGCGCGTTCGCTTCGGAAGCCCGCTACCCGAGCCCCGCGGAGCCGGTGACGGAAGAGGAGCTGCGGGAAGCCGTTGCCATCCCGGAGCGCGTCGTGCGCTGGGCGGCATCGGAGATCGAGGGGGGATAGGGTTGATCCCCAAGGGATGAAGGCTGCTCGCCGAGGCGGGCCTCCCGATCGCGGTTGCGCCATAGGCCTCGCGCGAGCTCGCCCCGATGCGGGCGCGGCCCGTGTTGGAGGGACGGACGCCGTGGAGGGCCTCCACCTGCCCGGGCGCGAACCTACCCCACACTCTTGTGCACACACAGAGGAGGGATCGCAGTGCCGCACATCCTGCTGCTCGCACACGCGCTGGCTTTGGCTGGCGCTATCGCGCTCGTCGTTATGGTCGCCGCCGCTTCCGCCGACGAACCGAACGCCGGGACCGCGCCTGTGCAGACTTCATACGGTGGGCTCATACCCGGTCTCGGCGCGCTGCCTCTGCTCGGGCCGGGCGTGACGCGGTCGATCTCCGCCGAAAACCCGACCGGCGAGAAGGGTCGCGGCGGCATGGCCGTCCCCGACCCCTTGGAGCCCAAGCCCGCGGCCAGCGCCCGAGCCGCGGACGATCTCGGGCTGGGCTGGAAGGTCAGGCCGTTCATCAGGGTCAACGCGGGCGAGACCGCGACGCTCATGGACGTCGACGGGCCGGGCATCATCCAGCACATCTGGCTGGCCGAGGGCCTGAGTCGCGCGCACATCCTCCGCTTCTACTGGGATGACGAGGGCACCCCGTCGATCGAGGTGCCGGCGCCGGACTTCTTCGCCGTCGGGCACGAGATGTTCGCCCGGGTCAACTCGCTCGCGGTCGTGGTGAGCCCGCGGACGGCGCTGAACTGCTACTGGCCCATGCCGTTCAAGCGGCACGCGAGGGTGACGCTCACGAACGAGGCGGCGGCAGACCTTGAACTCGTCGCCTACCAGATCACCTACCTCGAGGGGCCGGTGCCGGACGACGCGGGCTATCTCCACGCGCAGTGGCGCCGCGCCGAGACCGGGGAGGTGAACCCGTACGTGATCCTCGACGGCGTCATCGGCCGCGGTCGATACGTGGGCACATTCCTCGCGTGGACACAACGCTCGCAGGGCTGGTTCGGCGAAGGGGAGATCAAGTTCTTCCTCGACGGCGACGGCGAGTTCCCGACCATCTGCGGCACCGGCACTGAGGACTACTTCTGCGGCACCTACGGCTTCCCGGAGTCATACTCGACGGCTTACTCCGGCACGGTTCTTCCAAGCGATGAGAACGCGGCTCCGCCGAGTTACTGGAGCCTGTACAGGTGGCACATCGCCGACCCGATCTGCTTCGAGAAGGACCTGCGGGTCACGATCCAGGCGCTTGGCTGGGGACCGGACGGCAAGTACAAGAAGATGGACGACGACATCGCCTCGGTCGCCTACTGGTACCAGGCCGAGCCGCATGCGCCGTTCCCCGACCTGCCGCCGCTGTCGGCAAGGGCGCGCTGGCAGCCGCCGGTGGAGTAGCGTGGGGACGGTGATCGCGATGCGGATGAGAACGTTGGCGCTGGCGAGCACCGCGGCGATCCTGTGTGCGGCCGCCCGCCCGGCGGCTGGCGATGCCCGTCCCGCAGTGACCGTCGACTCGACCTACCCGGGCTACACCGCGGACGTCATCGCCGACGGCCGGTGGATCGAGGAGGGCCGGGAGACCACCTCGGACCTCGCGAACGCGAACCGCCTCGGGAACGCGGGCAACACATGGGTCTCGGCTGAGTCGCCAGGCGAGCACTGGGTCAGGCTCGACTGGCCGGCCGAGGTCACTGTGGGGAGGGTCGAGATCTGGTGGGCGGTGCGCGAGTGGTACCCCAGGGCCTTCCGTGTCGAGGCGCTCCGCGGCGACCGGTGGGTGCCGGCCCTCGGCGACGGATGGTACGCGGCGCTCGGGCGCCGTAGTGTTATCGCCTTCGCGCCTGTTCGGGCGACGGCGCTCCGCGTACTCCAGCACGCGCACGGAGGGGGCGATCGGGAGCTGCTCGCGGTGCAGGAGGTGATCGTCTCCGCCGGAGGGTCCGATGCACTCGTTGTGACCGGCGCGAGGAAGCTGGGCAGGGCCGAGTTCGAGCGCCTGGAGCCTCGCCGTCCGGAGATCGACCTAGCCAGGCTCTCCGACCGTCAGCCCGGAGCCTCGCGGGAGTTCCTGCTGCTGGCGTCGGGTGAGCGCTTGTGGGTAGACGGTCCGCCCGTCGCCGCGCCCGCCGATGCCGTCGGCCTTGGTGTCGAGTGGCCCCTCGAGCACGTCATCGACGGTGCCACCCTGGTCTGTTCGCGCGGGCTTCCGACGGACGTCGCCCCCGAGGTCCACGACGGCCGCCGTTGGGTACCGACGACCGCTGGGCTGCGGGCCCGCCGCGAGGGCCGGCGCCTCACAGTGTCCTTCAGGCCTGTTGCGACGAGAGCGTTCGCGTTCCGCACGACCGCAGACGCCTTGGCCGGAGCTCGCCTCGAGGTCCATCGCTACCTGCCACCCAGCGCGAACGAGTGGCCCGACTACCTCGTGAACGGCGGGCTCGATGCGGAGGTCCTCTCGTCGGGCGAGGAACCGTCTTTAGAGGGTCTGGCGATGCACGCGCTATCGATGCAGCCGGCCCGCGCGCTGCTCGGGCTCAAGGACGGCCAGCATGAGATCGGCGCCACATGGGACGGCAACCTGCTCTGGCGCGACGGTGTCACGTTCTCGTTCGGCGACGAGCGGACGACGCTGGCCGACTACCGCGACACGGTCACGCGCGAGCTGATCGACGGGTGGCGGCCGGGGGTGGTCGTCCGAGGCAGGATGCGCGACCTGGCCGTTACAGAGACTGCCTTCGTGAGCTTCGCCGGGCAAGGCACGGACAAGCCCGCGTTGTTCGTCCACCTAGAGCTCTGCAACCTCTCATCCGCGCCGTTCGCGACATCTGTGCGGGCCGAGGTGAAGGGCCCCGACGGCGCCCGGTGGGCCCTGAGGCGCGGCTGCCTTGTACGCGACGGACAGATCGCTCTCGCCACACTGTCGCGGGCCCGGCTGGGCGATGAGCCGGGCAGCCTGGAAGTGCCGGTCGACATCCCAGCCGGTGGGTCGGCGGCGGTCGACCTGGTGCAGCCACACGATGTGAGCGCTCCGCTCAGCGACGCACAGGCCTATCGCGAGGCGTCCCTCAACTCCGCGACAGAGCGCTTCCGGGCCTACTGGGGCGATCTGCTCCGCCAGGCCATGACCGTCGACGTGCCCGAGGCCAGGGTCAACGGCATGTACCGCTCTATCCTGGCGCAGATCCTCATCAACGCCGACGGGGACGTCATGTACTACGGCTCCGAGCCGGGCTGCTACGACAAGAGCCTGTTCGGAGTCGAGGAAGGCTTCTGCACCACGGCCCTCGCGTTCTGCGGGCTGCAGGCCGATGCGCAGCGGTACCTCGACGGGACGTACCTGACGCCTGAGTTCCTCGCGAAGATACCCGAGTACACAGACACGGCTTACCGCCATCAGCAGTACCGCAACGGCCTCCAGCCTCACTACGCGGTGCTGGCCTACAGGTTCGGCCGCGACCGCGCGTGGATCGAGAAGCACCTGGGGCTGATCCGCGAGTGCGCGGACTGGACCGCCGGACAGCACCAACGGACCATGGCGAGCGCCGACGGCGAGCGCCCACTCGAGTGGGGGCTGCTACCGAAATGGGCGTACGGGGGCGACATCGGGGACGTGCTGTGCCACCAGCTCTACCCGAACGCCGCCTGCTGGCGTGGCATGGCCGACACGGCGTGGCTGCTAGGCAACCTCGGGGACCGCGACGCGGCCGCGGTCTACCGAGCCGAGGCGGCGGACTACCGGGCGGCCATTGAGCGCGCGGCCGATGGTAACTATCGGCCGGAGCACGATCCGCCGTTCCTGCCGTTCCGGCTGTACGCGGACGAGCCGACCGAGGGAGACTACTACCAGCTCTTTGCCGGCATCCTCCTCGACCTGTACCCGTTCGACCCGCTCGGACAGCGCACCGACCGGGTGATGGACTACCTCGAGCGCGACAACCGCATGTTCTGCGGGCTGCCGCGGTTTCGGGTCAACGTCGGCGCGGGCGGGCTGGACGGGATCTACGGGCTCGGCTATGTGCTCACCAAGCTGCAACAGGACAAGATCGACGAGTTCCTGCTCGGCTTCTACGGCTACCTCGCGTTCAACCTGGAGCGGGGCACCTTCGCGGGTCGGGAGACGAACGCGATCTACGCGAGCGACGTTCACGTCAGCGCGTCCTACCCGGTCCCGGACATGAGCGACCCCCTGCCCTCCGGGAGCGCCGTGGCGCTGCACTACCTGCGCAACATGCTGGTGACCGAGGAGGTGGGAGCCGACGGCGAGGCCGATGGCAATCTGCTCCTCCTGTCCGGCGCCCCGCGCGCGTGGTTCGCCGACGGCCAGCGGATCGCGGTGCGGAACGCGCCGACGTACTTCGGCAAGGTGTCCGTGGAGGTGAAGTCCGCCGTCGCGCTCGGACGCATCGAGGCCGTGGTGCATCCGCCGACCCGCGATCCGTGGGGACTCATCAAGCTGCGCCTCCGTCACCCCGACCGGGTGCTGATGAAGCGCGTGACCGTCAACGGGCGCGAGTGGACCGGCTTCGACGCGGAGCGCGACCTCGTGATCCTGCCCCCCGGTTCCGAGGAGTACCGGGTGGTCGCGGAGTACAGGTAGGGCGCTGTTCGCTGCGCCTGTCCCCCCTACCCCGCCTCGAACCGGTCGTAGAGGAAGCCCGCCGCGCCGAGCGCGCAGGCGAAGGCGCCAAGCGCGGTGACGTTGCCGAGTACCGCAGCCGCGACCGGTCCCCAGCCGAGCGCGAGCGCTCCGGCCGCCGATGCCACGATCGCGCCGCACACCAGAGCCGCCACCGGCATGAAGGCAAGGTCGGCGAGGAAGCCCCTGCCGATTCCCGGGTCATACGCCGGATACAGCAGCCCGGAGCACACGTGCACCATCGCGAGCGCGACGTAGGTCGCCGGCGCGATGCCCAGCACCACATAGACTAGAGCGCGCGGGACCATCGACGAGGCCGCCGCCAGGCAGACGCCCGCTGTGATAAGGAACAGGTTGAAGCCGACCGCCGGCACGACTACAAGAGAGCACACGGTGGCGTAAGGCGACAGCGGGAGCGCCTTCAGCGTGGCTGCGTGCGAGAACTCCTCGCGGACGTTCAGGCGGACCCTCTGCGACCACGCGAACAGCAGCCCCAGCATGATGACGGGTGACCACGTCAGCAGACCCTCGAAGTGTGTGCCCTCGAGCCGGCTCGCCGTGCCGAGCGGGGCGAACGCGATGATAGCCACGATCGCGAGCCCCCACGGGCTGTTGCGAAGGCCGTAGAGGAGCGTTTTGCCCACGAGCGCCCATGCGCCCGTGCCGAGGCCCAGAATGCCGAACGAGCGGCCCCTCACGCGCCGGCCGGTGAGCTGCGCGGCCCGGATCGAGGACGCGTCGGCCTTGCGGAAGGCCTGCCAGACGGCGTGGCGCCTCAGTGTCGCGCCCAGCGCCGACTCGCAGGCCGGCCGGCTCCACAGTAGAAGCGGCACAGCGGACAGAACCGCGGCGGCGATGAGGCCCGCGAGCCTGGGCCACGTCTCAACATCGGGCGTGATCGGCGCCACGAAGATGTCCGCGGTCACGCCGCACGGCAGCATCAGCCAGTAGAGCACACGCGACGAGAGGATCGCCACCAACCCGGTGGTAGGGGCGATCCCGGCGTAGTTCGCTGCGATCAGGCTGCCAAGCCAGGCCAGGGCGGCGAGCAGCGCCCCCACTCGGACGACGAACGCGAGCCGCAAGCCCCCGCCTTGGCGCGTCACGAGCCAAGCTTGTGCCAGGCGGCCGACGTTCATAAGCGTGATGTAGAAGAGCAGCGTCCCCAGCCACGCCTCCAGCGCCCACCCGGGCCCGGCAACCGATGGCGCGAGGAGCCGCATCGGCGCGACCACGTAGAGCACGATCACGAACGTCGTCAGTCCGCACATGGCGTAGTCGCTCAGCAGCCGCGCCGCCAACAGCCCCCTCCGCGACACCGGAGTGCCGAATAGGAAGTCCACGTCGGCCTGTCGGAAGGTGAGGATATCCTCCTCGGAGGCTCGGTGGATGAGGCTGAGCGCTGAGACCACGAGGAGCGCGGTCGCCATCGCGCGCACCATGTCGATGTGCTCGAGAAGCCTCGCCCGGGTCTCAAGTTCGTAGTCCGCGTCGTACGGCGGAACGAGTAGGACGCCGACCGCCATCGCGAGCGCCACGAGCATCCCGGGCACGATGAGCAGCAGCGGCACGAGCTGCTCGGGAGACCTCAGCACCCGCCGCAGCCAGTTGCGCGAGCGGCGCACGGAGAGGAACCATATGACCGCGACCGTGCGTCTCACTCCGGCGCCTCCGCCGACTCGGTGAGCGCCAGGAAGACGTCCTCGAGCCTCTCACCCTCGACCGCGGCCCGCCGCCGAAGCTCCTCAACCGTGCCCTCCGCGAGCTTCCTGCCGCGCGACAGGACGATGATGCGGTCGCACACGCGCTCAGCGGTGTCGAGGAGGTGGGTGGACACGAGTGCCGCGGCTCCGCCGGAGGTCGCCTCCCGCACCATCGCGAGGAATTCGCGCTGCCCGCGCGGATCCATGCCCATCAGTGGCTCATCGAGGAGGTACACGAGCGAGCGGTGCACGAACGCGCAGGCAACCGCGAGCTTCTGCTTCATCCCCTTCGAGAGAGTCAGGACAAGGCCGTTCCGGCGATCGAGGATCCGCAGCCTCCCGAGGATCGCCTCGCCGTGCTCGCGCAGCACGTCCCGGGTGCCGTAGGCCATCGCGACGAACTCGAGGTGCTCCCAAACCGTGAGCAGGTCGTAGGGGTTGGGCATCTCGGGAACGAGTGCGAGACGGCGCTTGGCCTCGCGCTCATCGCGGAGCACGTCGTACCCGTCGACGGTGATGCGGCCCGCGGTCGGCCGGACAATGCCGCTGATGCAGCGGAGCACGGTGGTCTTGCCGGCGCCGTTCGGCCCGACGATACCCACGATCTCGCCGCCCGCGACGGTGAACGACAGCCCATCGACGGCGACGGTGTCGCGGTAGTGCTTCACGAGGTCCTCGACGGAGAGCAGCGCGTCGGCCACGGCGCGTTGACTTCCGCGGGCGGCGGGCGGAGCACCTCCACCGCCAACGGATAGGAGTGCCCGGGACCCGTCCTTACAGTTGCCCCGGCCACTGCGCGAGCGGGGCCAAGGTCGGGGGCGCCGTCATGGGTGGATCGCCGCGGTAGGGCGTCAGGGTCACCGCGATGCGCAGGGGCTCGTTGCCGGTGGTGACGCGGATCGCCAGCTTGTGCGCGTTGGGCTGCTGCGCCTGCGGCGGCGGCGCGTCCGCCGGGATGAGCACAAACTCAGCGTCCGACGGTTCGAGGACGCGCGCGAGTAAGTGCGCATCGCCTCGCGTGAGCACGGCGACGGCGCCCTGCAGGTCGGCCTCCGCCTCGGTCATCATGCCCCACTCGACGTTTGTGCCCGCAGGCGCGGTGATCTCGTCCTGAACGAGCACCGCGGCCCGGTCGATGAGAGCCATCCCCCGCCGCACGCTCGTCGCCCGGGCGCCGTATGCCGCGGACAGGTCGGCTACCGCGCCCGCCCACTCCGGCGACGACGAGCGCGCCAGGATCGGCGCGCGTGCCTTGGGATCCTGGTTTGCGCCGTTGAGAAGCAGCGTGTTGTGACTCTCGGTGCGGAGCCTGTAGTAGTCCCACCTCTTGTTGCCGAAGTAGCCCGGCAGGTCGTAGTTGTCGGCGCCGAGGTCGACCGCCCAGCGCACCCCGAGGGCATCCAGGACGAAGGTGCCGAGGTCGAGGTGGCTGTGGTTCGCCTGATTGCTCCCGCCCTTGAAGCCCACGAAGACCGCATCGGGGTCGGTCCAGGAGCTGCGCGTGAAGGCCACGTCGATGCCCATGTAGCACGCGTCGAGCGGCACACCCGAGGCTGCCGGATCGGACCCCTCGGCGGAGTACCACACCAGGTCGAGCGGGTGCGGCGTCCGCACGCACGAGCGCTCGAACCACGCGTACTCAGGCCTCCCGAACTTGCGTGCCAGCCACAGCATCTCCTCGGCGGGGCCCGTGCCTGCGCCGGCGTCGGCGTAGTTGAACGCCTGCCCGATGGGGCTGACGAAGTGCATCCTGAACGCCCCGGTGTTCGCGAAGCCCGGCCCGCCGCAGAGGCCCGCGTCCGTGCCGAGGGCCGTCTCCAGCGAGGCGAGGAAGTAGACGGTGTAGCGGGTGGCGTAGTGCCAGTAGCCCGGGCCCTCCGCCCAGCCGCCGTCGGGCTCGTACTCCTTCATGGCGATCTTGATGAACTCCGCGGCATTGCCGAGGACGAAAGCGCAGAGGTCCGGCTCCTCGTCGGCCAGCGCGAGCGCGCCGATCCCGAGGCCGCCGTTGCAGACCTGGTTCCAGTTGTGGTTGCACTTGGCCCACCAAGCGGGCGTCGGGGCATCGTAGGACTTGCGGCCCGCATCGAGCCCTCGGTCGACGAGGGCGGCCCGGATCGTGGCGCGCTCATCGGGGGAGAGCACGTCGTAGAGCCAGTCGTAGCCGATAGCGAGCGCGTGAGTCATCTCCGCGGTGTCGAGGAAGTGGAGCGGGTTCCAGTCGGGGAACGCGGCCGCGGCGAGCATCTCCTTCTTGGCGCGGTCGGCGAAGCGCTGGTCGCCCTCCAGCCGGTACATCAGCGCGAGGGTGTAGACGCGATCGAGGCACGCGCGGCTCTGCGCGAGGAGCCTTGGCCCGACGAGCTTGTGCTCGCAGGTGGGAGCGTCGAGCAGCGCGACGGCCCGGTCGTGGAGCTTCGCGGCCCAGTCCGCGGCCGTGGCGTCGGCCTGGACAGTCGCCTTGAGCTTCGCCAGGTCCTCGTTCGTGAGGATGAGCCGCGGATGGCCCGGCCGGAGCGTGGCGAGCAGCTCCCGCCCCCTTGCGGTCGCGTCATCCTGAGCCCCGGCGTCAGCCGCCGCCAGCGCGCACATCGCTACCACGAGACAGCCGGTGAGGTAGTTGTGCATCGGTCCGCTCCTGTCCGCCCGCGCCGCCCCAGGCCCGTGGGTCAGGTGTTCGGTGGGGGAGCGGAGGGGGCCTTGGGGGGGCGGGGAGAACGGCCGACCAGACAGCGCGGCCGTGTGGGCGTGTCATCCGGCTGGGCCGTCCTCGCCATGTGTGGCCGATAGCGATACGTCACACCGAGTTGGTGCCGGGAAGCGGTGGGAAGCAGGAGCCCCGAACAGACAAAGCTGCGTTGGACCCAGGCAGCTCCTATCCTCCCTTAGTGGTGACTCGACCCAGCTGAAGTGGTTCCGGGACCGCCCGAGCCTGCCGCTCCCGTCGGGCGGGTGTAGTCTTCGTCTATGCTGGCCACGTCCAGCACCATCTTCCGAACGGTCTCAACCGTGAGGGGTCGAGGTTCCTGCGGGGCGTGGTAGTGACCGGGGAGGAAGGACGATGCCCGTGAGTGCAACCGCGCTAGGCGCGAGACCGTGTCTTCGTCCCACACCACCTCGGGGAGCTTCCCTACCTTGACCTCGGGCTGGAACGGCTTGACGGTTGATTTGAGCAGCTTGTTGCAGGTGAATGCCTCGCAGAACTGCCTGACGAGGTCTACGAGCTGGCCAAGCTCCGATTGGAGCTGGCTCTCAGTGGTCCCTCTCTCGTAGCGCGCCTCAACGCTGGACCACTTCTGGCGTATCAGCTTCGCGCTGCTGTGGCCTGATGACAGCTCAAGCTCCTCGGGTGGGCGCACCTCACCCGTCCCGGTGCCGCTGCGGGAGAGGAGGTGCAAGAGGCACCCTGGCTTGAGCTCAACAGCGTACGCCTTGAGTGCGTAAGCGAATGCCAGGTCATGGGTGAACACCACCACTTGGTGCCTGTTCGCCTCCTGCGCCAGGCACCAGGCTAGCCGCTCGGCCCATCTGTGGTCGAGTGAGTTGACCGGGTCGTCGAGGACGATGGACGCCGTGCCTGGAAGCACCTCGGCCTCAGTGAGGAAGTCCGCGAGCGCAACGGCCCGTTGCTCCCCCTCACTGAGCACTTGATCCACGTCGAGGCTAACGGCCCTGCCCTTGTCGGCGGCGTCATCCTGATCCTCGCGGCGGACGAGCCGGAGCTGGCGCTTCCTCGCGCCTATGTCGCCCGAGAACGACGGCTCGACGGGCAGGGAGCACCCCAGAGCGGTGCATCTGTTCTTGAACCGGGTCACGTAGTCTGGGGACACGACCCGGTTGTGGAGCTGTCCTTGCTTCCTCGTTATGCTCGCAGTTTCGAGTGGGATCTTCCGGGCGAGGTCGGCTTCCTTCGCGCGAGCTATGTAGTCGCGCACTTCGGACTCGATGCGAGACAGCTTCTCGCGGTCTCCGAGTTCGGCGACCCTTCCGCACACTTCGCTCCGCTGGCCCTCGAGTATGGCTCGTTCGAGTCCGACCCGTTCCCTCTTGAGTGCGTCCCGCAGATCCGTCACGGAGCCGACCAGATCCTCTGGCAGCCCAGACACCGTCACCTCTACGTCCCCTGCCAGGGCGCCGAGGAGCTCCTCCTTGCGGCTCGCGAGCTGAGCCACGTAGTGTGTCAGTGGGTCAAGGGACGTGGGAGACCTGCGCTTGAGGGTCAGAGCCGCGGCCTTGTCCGCGTCCAGCAGGCCTGTGTCCGCGCTTTGAAGCGCTGTCCGCAACTCGGATACCGCAGACGCCGCGGCGTCGCGCTTGGCCGCATCGGAGTCGGTCAGGAATGACCAGTATCGCTGTATGAGTGCGCTCGCGTCGGCGGACAGGGGCTGGCGGCAGAAGAGGCAGACGTCACCGCCCCGTGGGTATGTGTCACCTCTTTGCGCTGCGACGGTGTCCGCGTATGACCTGGCTGCCCGGATGAAGAGCCGCCACGAAGGCGTCGATGTGCCTGGGAGTTGGCCGCACGCGAAGTCTTCAGCGGCTGCGCGCGCCACAGCTTCCTCGCGAGCCTGCAGCTCGAGCGCGGCCCCCGTGACCTTCCGGTCAAGGTCCGGGCTCAGCGAAGACCTGAGCTTCCGCAGTGCGGCTGCGAGCGCATCAAGCTGGGCGATGTCCTCGGTGAGCGTGTTCTGCTCGGTGTCGAGGTTCGCGAGTTTGGCATCCAGACTCGTCACATCTTCTCTCGCTTTGGCTAGCCGCTCCTGGTCGTCCTTCCCGAGACGAGCCAGCTTCGCCAGCTCGGCGACGTCCGAACTGGCGCTCAGGGAACTCACGAACCTGCCAGTCCCCGTAGTCGGTCCGAAGTCGCCCACGCTGGGCGGGTTGGCTAGCCGGGACTCAACGTACGCATCTCGCCTCTTCGTCAGGACATCACGGACAAGGTCCGCGAGGCGCTTGAAGATCCCAAGCACTGCGGGGCCGAGCGCGATGGTGGATGGAGACGACACCAGTCGGCCAACGGCCTCCGAGTCTATGAACCGAAGCCCGCTTAGGGAACCAACAACCTCCCCCGGGTGCCATGTGATGGCCGCCGTCTCGCTCCCGTCTTCGGCGATCAGCACCAGCTCAGCGGACTGCCGGGGGACGCCATTGGCGTCGGCGAACGCGTTTGGTAGCACGTCACGCATCACACGGGCCTCGCCGCAGGCCTGCGCCAGAACCCTCGCATAGCCGGATTTGCCGGAACCGTTCAGCCCGTAGACGATCGTTAGGCCATCGCTGAACTCAAGCGTCTGTCCCTGGCATAGGGCGTTGATGCCCTCGAGGTTCTGCATCCTGCGCAGCCGGCAGGGCTGCCGGTGCGCGTCTGGATCCGCCGCCGGGTGATACCGGAGCTCGTACCCCCTAAACGCCTGTGGCCACTCCCCTAACCCGTGGTGCGCCAACACAGCCTGGAACACCCGTTCCTCCTGTTCGGGAGACAGCGGGTCATTCTCGGCAAGAAGCATGAGCGCGTACTGCTGCCACAGGGGCATGGATCTGGACCATTGCTGCAGCTCAGCGTCGAGGTCGAAGTCGTCCGCCATCGGCTATCACCACCCAGTTCGCGGTAGTCCGGGGGATGTGCGTGGCCTCGCGTGAAACGGGCCACCGCTGCTGCCCACTCCCGACCCGTTCGGGACGGCCCGGGTGGGCCGTGCGCTGGGTCCTTCGAGTGGTCCCTTGAAGGACCTCCTGTCGGCCTGCTCGTCATCGGACGCAGCCCCGGCGAGGCCCAATGCCGCCCTTCCAGGGCTCCAGTGTGTGTGGGCCTCGTACCCAGGGCTGCGTCCGCTACGCGGCCTTGCCCTGGGCTATGGAATGCCGCCGCTTCGCGGCTCGGGCGAGACGGGCGACCTGCCGGTCGCACCCTACCACCCAGCGCGGCGGCGGCGCTCCCGGGCTCCTGCCAGCTCACCGCGCTCGATCCGCCGGCGCGGGTGAGACATGTGGCCTCGGACAACACGTTGGTCGAACATGTTGTTCTGCACCTGCTCTGTACAACATGTTCACCCCAGTGGGGCCGTGCCGGGCTGGCAGGTTCGCCGCTGCTTGTCACTTGACGAATGCGTCAAGTGAGTTGACACATCGTTCCAACATGTCAACTTCAGGGGACGAAGTTGACATGTCCCATGCCATCAGGCCCCGAGAGGTCGCTTCAGCACGTCTACCAGCGGCTCGTTGATGTAGTAGACGACACGGCCCTTCCTCACGGAACTCAGCAGGCCGAGGGACTCTAGCTGGCGGAGGTAGTCGGATGCAAGACCTCGGCTGACGATCCCCGCATCCACCACGAACCCGATCTTGCAGTAGGGCTGGCGGAAGATGAGGTCGATCATGTCCTGCCTCGCCGCGTGCAGTCCGGCCTCTTTCGCCCGTGCAAGGGCGTCCTCCATCAGGCCCCGGATGTCAAGTATCCTCTGCCGCGTGTCAGTCGCGGTGACCTCGACTGCCTCCAACACGTAGAGGAGCCAGTCCTCCCAAGCGCCCTCTTCCGTCACTTGCCTGAGCAAGTCGTAGTACTGACCTCGGCGCTCGAGGATGAAGCCGCTCAGGTACAGCACCGGTAGGTCCAGCAAGCCGCGTTCGACCAAGTACAGGATGTTCAGCACGCGTCCGGTCCGGCCATTGCCGTCCGCGAACGGGTGGATCGCCTCGAACTGGTAGTGCATCACCGCCAGCTTCACTAGGGCGTCCACGCCGTTGTCGGCGAGGATGAACTCCTCGAGGTTCCGGAGCTTGCCTCTGATCCGATCCTCCCCCTCGGGTGGGGTGTAGATGGTCTCGCCGAACGGGGGCGCGATGCGTGTGCCCGGGGTGTTACGGATGCCGGCATCGGTCTGCCTGATCGTGGACGCGATCTCCACCATGAGGCCGGTGTCGATGGGGCGTTCGCTCAGTGTACTGGACCCGTGCCAGAGAGCCTCGCGGTATCGCAGCACCTCCTTCGCGGAGGGGCTGGCGCCCGCGAAGCTCTCATCGAGCGCCCGGTAGAGCTCATCGGTGGTGGTCACGATGTTCTCGATCTCAGACGACGCGCGGGCCTCCTGGAGCACAACGCCGTTCACCAGGATGCGCTGGTCAGGGATCGCTCCACCGACGCCCTTCAGCTCAGCCAGAGCCCTCGTGGCCGCGATGACGCGCTTCAGTACAGGCTTGGTCTCAAGCTCGACCGGCGGCGGCAGGTCGGGCAAGTCGTTGTACGGTAGCTCCGGGTGGAAGCTCATGCTGCTCTCCCTTCCACACACGCCGACGATCGCGACCATCCTCAACGTTACGGTGTTCAGCGATGGAGAGCGCAAGGCCTTGCGGGGAGCGTCGTGGGCAGGCGAACACGCCCGCTTCCCGGCCTAGCCGGCGGGACGCCGGCGGCCCGAAGCCCTCCGACAGGACCCGGGGGTCACGGGTCCGAACCTGCGCGCTCAGGAGGCGCATCCCATGAGTGGAACGCTGTGGCTTGCCTCGGCGGGAGTCCTGGCAGGCGTTGCCGCTGTCGCGGCCGGGGGAGCCGGCTACATGGCCGGTGATGAGGATGCCGGCCCGGCGCTCATGGAGCGTTCCCCGATCGCCACTGTCTGGGCGGGGCACCCGGTAGGCTTCTGCCTGCTCACAGACGGTGACGACCAGTTCGTGGCCTTCTACGACGCAGACCGCAAGATGACGGTCGGCCGGCGCCGGCTGCCCGGCGGCGAATGGCGGCTCGCGCAACCTGATGAGACGCTCGGCTGGGACAGCCACAACTACGTTACGATGGCCCTCGACCGTGACGGGTACCTGCACCTCTCTGGCAACATGCACTGCAGCCCTCTGGTCTACTACCGCACCGCGGCGCAGCGCGACATCGGCACATTCGAGCGCGTCCCCGCCATGGTCGGCGACCGGGAGGATCGCTGCACATACCCCGAGTTCATGCGCGGCCCGGTAGGTGAGCTGATCTTCACCTACCGCGACGGTCAGAGCGGCTCCGGCGACCAGATCTACAACGTCTACGACCCCGACGGACGATCGTGGCGTCGGCTCATCGACGGCCCGCTGGTCACGGGCGAGGGCCGGATGAACGCATACCTGGAGGGGCCGGTACGGGGACCGGACGGGTGGTTCCATCTCTGCTGGGTCTGGCGCGATACGCCCGACTGCGCCACCAACCACGACATCTGCTACGCCAGGAGTCGCGACCTGGTCCACTGGGAGACCAGCGCCGGGGAGCCCCTGGCCACGCCGATCACCCCGGAGACCTGCGAGGTGATCGATCCCGTCCCACCCGGGGGCGGCGCCATCAACGGGAACACGCGCATCGGCTTCGACACGCAAGGCCGCGTCATCGTCAGCTACCACAAGTTCGACGACGCGGGCCACACCCAGATCTACAACGCGCGCCGGGAGGCCACGGGCTGGGTCATCTACCAGGCGTCGGACTGGGCCGAGCGCTGGGACTTCTCAGGTGGGGGGTCCATCCCATTCCGGATCGGCGTCGGGCCTGTGGAGGCTGGTGACGACGGAGTGCTGACGCAGGCTTTCGGCCACTTCGCGCATGGCAGCGGCCGCTGGCGGCTCGACGAGGCCACGCTGAAGCCCGCGGAGGTGCTCGCCCCCAAGCGCACGCTGCCGCCGGGCCTCGGGGAGCCTGTTGGCGAGTTCCCCGGCCTTGAGGTCCACGTGACCCCGGGTGAGGGCGCCTCAGCGGAGCCGGGGGTACGCTACTGGCTGAGGTGGGAGACGCTTGGCCCCAACCGGGACCGGCCCAGGGAGGCCGCGCCACCCCCGTCGTCCCTCGAGGTGCTGAAGGTGCGCGAGGGCTGAGGTCAGGAGGTCGCCAGAGCGACGCACGCGTCGCCCCTACTCCCATCCGTACTTGTCGCAGCGGAGGACGTCGGCATCGAGGCCGCTGTGCTTGAGCTCCTCGGTCGCCCAGTCGACGCATTCCAGGAGCGCGGCCCTCGAGAGCGCCTCTGTCTCGATATAGGCCTCGAAGTCGGGCCCACGCGTAATGCGCACGCCGAACGCTTCGGGGGTCAGCCACAGGGCCGTGCCCGGAAAGGGCCGGTTGAGGCTGAGGCAGATCGAGTCCGCTCCGCACGACTTCGCGCGCTCGACGGTTCGCCGGACGCTTTCTGGTGACTCGCCGGGCAGGCCAACCATGAAGAACGCCTGCACCTTCAGGCCGGCGGCCTTGAGCGCACCGATGCCGGCCTCATGCTGGGCCATCGTGAAGCCGCGTCGAGACCGAAGGAGCACGTCGTCGTCCCCGCTCTCGGCCCCGAAGCCCACCCGGACGCAGCCGGCCGCGCTCATCGTGGCCGCCAGTCCCGCGTCCACCAGATCGCCCGCGGTCCAGCAGTCCCAGACCACATCCAACTTGCGCGCGATGATCTCCTCGCACACCGCCATCGCGCGCCTCCGGTCGAGACCGAACAGGTTGTCGTAGACGTTGAAGCCGCGGACATCGAAGTCCCTCACCACCCGCGCCATCTCGTCAGCGACCTTCGACGGGCTCCGCTTCCGCACCCGTGAGCCTTGGGGGTTGACGCAGTGGGCGCAACGCATCGGACAGCCCCGGTAGGTGACGATGCCCTGGCTCCGCACGCCGGTGAGGGGATGCGGCCCGTAGTTCTCCAGTCCCAGCAGATGGTGTGCGGGGAAGGGCAACGAGTCCACGTCGCGAGTCTGGGGGCGGGCCTCGGTCCGCGTTATCTCGCTGCCCCGCTTGCAGACCACGCCGCGCACGTGCGGCATCCACTCGCGCGTCTCGAGCGAGGCGTGCTGTGCGATCTCCAGCAGCGCCTCTTCGCCCTCGCCCAGTACGCACATGTCGAAATCGGAGTGTAGCAGCAGGTGCTCGGGCTCGGAGGTTGGATGATGGCCGCCGGCGACCAGCAGCGCCTCGGGCAGCCTCTGCCGAATGCAGCTCGCGAGGCTGACCCTCTCCGCGTAAGCCGGGGTATGGATCGTCATTCCCACGATGCCGGGGTGCTCGCGGGCCACGACGTCCGCCAGCCGTTCGTCCGGCGAAGTGTGATCGGCGTCATCGGCAGGAGGCGGATAGAGGTCGAAGATCCGGGTGTCGAAGCCCCCTTCCTCGAGGACAGCGGCGAGATAAGGCAGCCCCAGCCCCTGCATCGAACGGGGCGGATCCGTCGGCCCCGCGATCAGCGCGATGTCAGCAGCCACCGGTAGCCCTCCTTCTGCACGGACGGTACAGCGCCCAGCCTTGCCGCCACACCCGGCGTTCGGGCCGTCCCCCGGGGCCGCTATCGCGCAGTGCCTCGCGCCCCTACCGGCTGACTCGGCCGGATGCGTCGCCGGCGGCGAGCTTCTCCACCTCGGCCACAGAGACGCAGCTGAAGTCGCCGGGGATAGAGTGCTTGAGGCACGATGCGGCCACAGCGAAGTCGAGGGCCCGCTGGGGCGAGTCGTAGGTCCTCAGGCCGTAGATCAGCCCGCCAACGAAGCTGTCGCCCGCGCCGACCCGATCGACGACGGGCTCGATGTCGTACGCGCGGGTGGTCAGCATATCCTGCCCGTGCCGCAGCACCGCGCTCCAGGTGTTGTGGCTTGCGCTGAGCGATCCTCTGAGCGTGATAGCCACCGTCTTCGCCCGCGCAAAGCGGCTCATCAGCGCCTCACACACCCCCGCGTAGGCGTCGGCGGGCACGGTGCCACCCGCGATGTCCGCCCCCGACGCGCGGATGCCGAATACACTCTCCGCGTCCTCCTCGTTGCCCACGATGACGTCGCAGTGCGACACCAGCTCGGTCATGACCTTCGAGGCCGGCTTGCCCCACCGCCACAGCTTCGACCGATAGTTGAGGTCACAAGAGACAGTGAGGCCGCGGTCCCGCGCCTCGCGCACGCCTTCCAGGCAGGCCGCGGCTGCGCCCTCGGAGACCGCGGGCGTGATGCCGGTCCAGTGGAACCAGTCCGCTCCGGCGAAGGCGGCGTCCCAATCCACCGTCCCCGGCTCGATCTCCGCGAACGCGGACCCGGCGCGATCGTAGACCACCTTGCTGCCGCGCTGAGCGGCGCCCTGCTCGAGGAAGTAGACGCCGAGCCGCGGCCCTCCCCGCACGACGTGGGCCACGCCGATCCCGTATGACCGAAGGAAGGCTAGGCACGCATCCCCCAGCTCGTTCGATGGCAGCCGGGTGACGTACTCGACGGGCCTGCCGAACGCGGCGAGTGAGGCGGCGACGTTCGCCTCCCCTCCGCCGAACACCGCGTCGAAGCTCCGGGCCTGTGCGAGTCGCTGCAGGCCGGGCGGCGACAGCCGAAGCATGATCTCGCCGATGGCGACGACGGTCTGCATGAGCTTACCTCCCAAGGAAGACCCGCGCCGGGGCCGCCTCGGCGCCCGGAATGAGCAGCGGGGCGCAGACGAGCTCGTAGCGGCCCGGCTCGATACCCGACAGGTTCGCGCCCTCGAGCAGCGCGATCCCCGCGCCCAGCAGTATGTGATGCACCTCGATGCCGTACTGCCGGAAGCTGCCGACCGACAGGTAGTCAATCCCCACGAGCGCCACGCCCGCGTCGCGCAGGGCCTTCGCGCCTCCTCGGTCGAACCCGACGGCGTCCTCGGCGAAGTGCGGGTCGCTCCAAAGGGAGGAGTTGCGTGTCTTGAAAAGCACTCTGTCTCCGTGGGCGAGGCCCGCGGACGCGACGATGTCGGCGGTGATCCACTCCGCGTCGCCGCAGTCGACCACGACGCAGGGGCCGCAGAGCACGGACGCGGGGATCATCTCGAGCGTCCGACCGTCTGCAATGAAGTGAAGGGGAGCGTCCACGTGAGTCCCGTTGTGGGCGGACATTCGCAGCACCGAGTGGTGCGTCTCGTCGCCGCGCGCCATTGAGTGGATGAACTCGCGCTCGAACCGAGGATCGCCGGGCCAGACCGGCGTGGTGTCTCCGAGAGGGACGGTTATGTCGAGCCATTCCATCGGCAGTGCCTCCGGCTTACACGGTAGGGGGGGCTTCCGGGCCGTGGGGGCTTTCGCCTGCGCGGCGCTGGCCGCGTCGCTCGTCTGTTCCTGCGCTCCGCACCAGAACGTGCCGGGTCAGCAGCCCGACCCGCCCGCCCTCGGTGACATCATCGCCTCAGAGGATGTGTCCGTCAGCGCGTCGGACGGCATTACGTTCTCCCTTCGAGGCGCGACGCTCAACATCCCGGCCAACTCGCTTGGGTACGACGCGATAGTGCGCCTCGCCCTCTGCCGAAGCACGGCCTTGCCTGAGGACGTGCCACTGCCGGCCGGGGAGAAGGCGTTCGCCGTGGTGTACGCCTATACGGACGTGCGTGTCGGCGGCGACTGGCCCCTGGACTTCCACCTGATCAGCGACTTCGGCGATGCACAGCCGTCCGACCCCGGCCTGCGGGTCTACCGCCTCAATGTCTCGGCAGGCGCGTACGACCAAGTCACCGCGGCGTCCGTGACGGAGACATCGGTGACGCTTGGGATCGAGCCGGGGTACACGCTGGTAACCGTGCCGGAGGGTACCCCCCGCGCCATAGGCCTCGTGGGCTCGGTCATAACCCCCGAGATCCTGTTCCCGTCGACCGTGGTGCCGGGTGTCGACAATGCGTTCTGCATCAGAAGCGACGGGACCGATCTGCAGCGGCTCACCAACTCGCTTGCGCCCGGTTTTGCGGACCGGCCGTACCTCTCGCGCGACGCGCGACGCATCGCGATCGTGAGGTCCAACCCGGACGCTCCCGCGGAGGTCGATCGGCTGTTCCTGACGACGCCCACCGACCCGATCATGCACCTTCAGTTGATCGCCGAGGCCCCGGCCGGACGGAGAATGGGTGATGTGTGCTTCGAGCCGACCGCCGCGTCCATGCTCGTGGCGGGCGCGGTGGCCGGGAGCGGGGTGATCGGCGACGGGGTATTCCGTATCTATGTGACCTCAGCCAGTCGCCCCGAGCTCGTCTACGACGATCCCGCGGAGGGCCCGCCGCATTCGGTGGCGCTATCGCCCGACGGCCTGTACATGGCGGTGACCACGAGCCGCTACTATCAAGGGCAACTGCAGGACAGCAACTACGACGCGATACTGATACCCGTCGCCGGGCCGTTTGACGACGCGAGCATCGTCCGCCTCACCTATCAGTTCCACCACCCCGGCGGCTCAGGCTCTCCGATCGGCGGCAGGCCGGACAACGGCATCCCGGCCGGCACGGTCGACAGCGTGTGCTACGCGCCGGACGGCTCGGCGGTGTACTTCGGAGCGACCGTGGACGGGCAGCATTCCTTGTACCGTGCCGCGCCTGACGGAAGCAGCGTCACCCGCGTCGAGCAGCTCGATGAGGCGACCGCGCCGGCTGTCAGCCCTCAGGGCGACATACTCATCGGCCAGAAGGACGGCCAGCTCGTGGAGTACGACATGGTGAATAACCGCGTCCGCTATCTGGGGCCGCCGGCCAACGGATTCGGTTTCGGGCTGGTGTCGGACCGCGTATCGAAGATAAGCTGGGCCGGACGATGACCGTCCGTCCGGCACGTCATGCTGGGACCCCGATCACGATGGGCTACGACACAGCCGAGGCGGCGCACCCGAGCAAGGCGAAGCAATCGCCCGCCCGGCTCGCGCGCATTGAGCGTGCGCACGCGAACAGGCAGGCCGATCTGCACGTCGTCATCGAGGACGTTGGCAAGGAACGCAACGTCAGCAGCGTCATGCGGACCTGCGAGGCGGTGGGCGTCGGGAGGGTCCACGTCATCTGCACCGACGGTGCCCGGCAGTCCGTCTCGCCGCGCATCAGCAAGGGCGCCGAGCAGTGGCTCGAGGTCGACTACTACGACGAGCCGGGCACCTGCCTCGCGCTGCTGGCCTCGGCGGGTGTGGCGCTGTACTGCACCGGTCTGGACGCGCGCGCCAAGTCGTTCAGGGACATCGACTACACCCGGCCGTGCGCCATCGTGCTCGGAAACGAGATCGGCGGCGCATCGTCGACGCACCTTGAGCTTGCGGACGAGGTCATCATGATCCCCATGATGGGACTTGTGCAGAGCCTCAACGTCGGCGCCGCGGCGGCAGTAGTGCTCTACGAGGCGCAGCGGCAGAGGGCGGCTGTCGGAATGTACGCCGACTTCGGCTTGTCCCCCGTTAAGGGTGGGCTTGCCTACGACCCGCGCGGCGCCGTGCGCGACTAGAGGAGCGGGCTCACATCGGCGTAGCGCCTCTTTGCGATCCCGGCGCGTGGCCAAGCCAACGTGACCCCCGGTTCCTGGCTGCGTCAGTCACCACCCCCTCTCCGATATCGGAGAGGGGGAACGGACCTGAGCCTGGCGAAAGGCCGGGGGGTGAGGTCGGCAGCGGCGTCGGCCGGTCGCCAACGAAGTGATCCTTGCCTGGAGGTGCCGGTCTTGACCAGACCGCGGTCGATCGTTCTGCTTGCCATACTCGCGCTCGCGGCCCACGCCGAGGCCGCGACCCAGCCTGACTATGACCTATGCGTCTACGGCGGCACGTCGGCGGGCGTCATGGCTGCGGCGCAGATGAGTGACATGGGTGGCACCGCGCTCGTCGTGGAGCCAGGGCAGCACCTCGGGGGCCTAACCGCCGGCGGGCTCGGGGCCACCGACATCGGCAACGCTGGCGTCATAGGAGGTCTCTCCCGGCAGTTCTACGACCGGGTCGCGCGCTACTATGCGCAGACCTACGGAGAGGACTCGCAGCAGGTCAAGGACTGCTACGGGGGGTTCCGGTTCGAGCCGCACGTCGCCGAGGCCGTCATGGGCGCGTTCGTCTCCGAACGGAACATCCCCGTGTGGTTCGGCGAGTGCCTGGGGCGCGTGCGAATCCGCGGTGGCCGCATCGACGCACTCGTCCTGCAGAGCGGCAAGCGAGTGACCGCGAGGGTGTTCATCGACGCAACCTACGAGGGCGACCTGATGGCCGCGGCCGGCGTCACCTATACCGTGGGCAGAGAGGCTAACGCGGCCTACGGCGAGACCTACGACGGCGTGCAGGCCGGGCGTCAGACGCACCAGTTCACCGTGCCGACCAGCCCGTATCGCAGGCGCGATGACCCGAGTAGCGGCCTGCTCTGGGGAATCTCGAGCGATGGGCCGGGCACGAACGGCGAGGGAGACAAGCGCGTCCAGGCCTACAATCTGCGGATGTGCCTCACCGCCGATCCGGCCAACCAAGTGCCCTTCTCGGCCCCTCCGGACTATGACAGGAGCCGCTACCTTCTCCTTGCCCGCTGGCTTCACAGGCGCGGCCCGGGCGAGGTGCCGTACCACAGCATCATGATGCCGAACGGCAAGACGGACACGAACAACAACGAGCCTTTCTCGACCGACTACATCGGCATGAACTACGACTGGCCCGAAGCCGACTGGGACACCAGGGCGGGCATTTTCCAGGACCACCTCGTCTACCAGCAGGGCCTCATGTACTTCCTTGCGACCGATCCCGCCGTGCCGCTCGCCATCAGGCGCGAAACGGCCCGTTGGGGCCTGGCGGCCGACGAGTTCACATCCACTGACAACTGGCCGCACCAGCTCTACGTCCGCGAGGGCCGGCGGATGGTGTCTGACTACGTGATGACGGACCGGAACTGCCTGGGTACGGAGACCGCGCCCGATGTCGTAGCGATGGGCGCCTACAACATGGACTCACACAACACGCAGCGGTACGTGGCGGACGGGCGAGTGCTGAACGAGGGCGATGTGCAGATCCGCCTTCCGGGCCCCTACCCCATCTCGTACCGGTCGATAGTGCCGCGCCGAGGCGAGTGCGGAAACCTGCTGGTGCCGGTCGCCGTGTCCGCGTCGCACATCGCCTACGGCTCGATCCGCATGGAGCCTGTGTTCATGGTGCTCGGGCAGTCGGCGGCCGCCGCCGCGTGGTTCGCGGCCCATGACGGCGTCGCGGTGCAGGATGTCGATGTGCCGCGGCTGCAGGAGCGCCTCAAGGCCGACGGGCAGGTCCTGGAGTACACCCCCCCTGCCGAGGAGAGCCCCGTCGCGCCCTTGATCGACCCGAAGTCCATGCCCGGCATCGTGCTCGACGACTCGGAGGCTGAGAAGGTCGGCACGTGGGTCGCTTCGGCGTCGGCTTCGGCTCGCCGAGTGGGCACGGGCTACGTCCACGACGATGACGCGCGCGACGGCAACGCTGGGCTCACCTACAAGCTGGAGATCCCGGACGCCGGCCGGTACGAGCTGTTCCTCATTTCCCCGCCCCATCCGAACCGCGCGACCCGCGTTCCGGTGACCGTAACCGTCGATGGAGCGGACCCCGTTACGCTCTTCGTGAACCAGCGCGGCGCGGCCGACGGGAGCGACACCAACAACGGCTACGCGACCCTCGGAATCCACGACCTCCCGGCCGGCGCGAAGCTGTCGGTCACGATCACCGACACGGGCACGGACGGGTACGTGGTGGCTGATGGGTTGCAGGTGCTAAGAAGGGAGCCGTAGCCGCGCGCCTGGGAGCGCCTGCCCGGTCACTGGGCTCTCGCCGCCCCCCTGGCCCTCCCTCGGTACGTCACTGCGCTCCTACTCGGGATGAGCGGAGGGGGAGGCGGCCCCTGAGGCCTGAGCCCCGTCGAAGGGCGAAGGGGGCGGAGGGGGCAAAGGCAAGCGCAGCAAGCAGGCGCCCCCACCCCCTCACCCCGCCCTCTCCCCGCAAGCGGGGCGAGGGTATCCTCACGCGACAGGCAGTGCCCTGGGCGAGACGTCGCCGGCTGGTCCGCCGAGTCAGCGGCGAGCGTACTGCCATCCGCCCCTATCCCAGCTCCCCCTTCATCCTCGCGTGCCAGTCCTCGAGGGTGCTCTCCACGAAGTAGATCACGTTCGTGGCCTCGCCGATCTGTCCCGGTTCCAGGCGACCGAAGCCCGGAGAGGCGTGGATGCACGAGTACTCCATGTTCTGAAACAGGAACAGGGTCGGCTTGGAGGCCGTCGCGACGAGGCGCTTGCCGTCGCGCGCGACGATCGCCAGCCACCCCTCGAGCGCCACGCCCGGCGGGGTCGCGCGGAAGTTGCTCACAAAGGACAGCTCCGCGCCCGGAGGCGCGCCCTCGACGCTCCACAGCGCGACGGCGGGACGGGGGCTGTACTGCCTCGGCACCTCGATCAGGCGCCTCAGTTCGCCGTTCCAGCCCACCCAGTGCCGGACGCACTCATGGTCGGCAAGGTCGGGGGCTCCGCCGGCGCCGAAGCAGTTGAAGGCGAGGCTGCTACCCCACACGCGATCGCTCAGGTTGCTGAGCGATAGGCGGATCTCAACCGTATCATCAGTCGGCGTAAGGACCGCTCTGTAGCTCAGCTCGCCCTCGGACGTCGCGGACGTCTCCCACGCGCCGGCCTCGAGCTCCCGCCACTCGGGCGTTACCTTTCCGAACCACACAGGCCGGGCGACATCGCCGATGGACTCGGGGATCCCGAGGCCGAACCCGACGCCGGGGAATGCCGGCACGTCCGTCGCTGTAGCGGACATCATGCCTCGCGCGGGGGTGAGCTTGATCGGCATCTAGACCACGTCCTTCGCGCAGCGAAACCCGTAGAACGTCGCGGCGTTGTTGGCAAAGCCGCTCATGTTCCGCGCAGCGGGGCGGAGGTTCACTATCTCCTCGTTCATCCAGCTCCCGCCCTTGATGAACGCCGCGCCGGGGCCGGGGCCGTCCGCGCAGTACTCGGCGACGTTGCCGACCATGTCCATCACACCGTAGGGGCTCGCGCCGCTCGGGTGCGCGGTGGCCGGCGCGGTGGCGAAGGTCACAGGAGCGCGAGCTCGGTTCCACTGGCAGGCTTCGGGATCGAACTCCTCGCCCCAGGGGAACATGCGGCCGTCGGTTCCGCGAGCGGCCTTCTCCCACTCCTCTTCAGTGGGCAGCCGCTTGCCCGCCCACTGAGCGTAGGCCGTGCAGTCCGCCTGATTGACCATCGCCACGGGGTGTTCCGCGAGGCGCGGCGGCGGTTCGGGGCCATTCCAGTAGGGCCGGCGCGCGTGCCCGGTCGCGGCGCAGAACTCCGCGAACTGGGCGTTGGTCACGGGGTACTTGTCGATCACGAAGGCCTGGAGGTTGACATGGGCCTGCGGGGTCTCGCCTGAGAACCACGACGGGTGGTAGCCATACTTCCGGGCGAGTTCCTCGACCTGTTCCACGCTGGTCCCCGTCAGGAACATCCCGCCAGGGATCAGGATCATGCCTTCAGGCGCCACAGGCTGCACCTCCGCTCGAGCCGCGCCAAGCGCCAGACCGAGGGCTCCGACGCCGGTCGCTGTTATCCACTCGCGCCGTGTCATATCCCGCAAGGAGGGTCACCTCCTCCGTCCCTCTATCCGACATCCACCCTAGCAGGGAACCCCTTCGGCAGGGCGAAGGCGCCAACCTACGCCGCACGCTCATGGAGGTACCGCTGTGAGCACCCGCCCGACTGCTATGCTCCTCACCGTTCTCCTCGCCGCTTGCCCCGCGCTGGCGCAGAGCGTCAGTGTGGTTGTGGCGCGCAATGGCTCGGCGACCATCGACGCCGGTCGGCATCACCTCGCGAGCATTGCGGCCGGGTTCGCGGACACGGGCTGGAGCTTCTCAAGCCAGGACCGCGCCCGGGCGGGCGACCCCGATCCCGACGGCGCGAGGCGCGGCACGCTGGACATGCCCGATGGAGCCACCGTCGAGTTCGCGACCCTCGTGACGCCTGCTCCCCGTGGCTTTCGCGCCCGGTATTCGATGCGCCCCTCCGCGGCTTTGGATGTGAACTCGGTGCATGTCGCCCTGAGCATGCCCGCCGCGGGCTGGGCGGGATCGACGTGGAAGGCCGACGAGGCGACAGGGACCATCCCCGTCGATACCGGGCCGACGACCGTGTTCTCGGGGAGGCCCGCGGCTCTCACGTTGCGGCGTCCGGACGGCGTCGAGATGACCCTGAGCTGCCCGTCGGGCCAGGGCATTCTGCTCCAGGACAGCCGCCAGTGGGGCCCGGCGATCGACATTCGCGTCGGCCAGGGAGCGGTCGAAGGCAACACGTGGGCCGCGAACGCGGAGGTGGTGATAGAGGTGGATGTCAGCTTCAACAGAGATGTGGACGTGCAGATCGATGAGCCGGTGGTCTTGGCGCCGTCGGATGAGTGGATCGAGACGGAAGGCGCGCTCGACATAGTGCCCGGCTCCGCGCTCGACTGGTCCGATCAGGGCCTTGCCGACCCGCCCGCTGGCAGATACGGGCGCGTGGTGGTCGGGCCGAGTGGTCACTTCGAGTTCGCCGACCGACCGGGGCGGCCGGTTCGGTTCTGGGGCTGCAACCTGTGCTTCAGCGCGCTGTATCCCGACCACGATGTGGCCGACCGTCTCGCCACGCGGCTGCGGATGCTCGGGTATAACGCCGTCCGCATTCACCACTATGAGAGCGGGATGCAGGACCGGAACTCGGCTAGCAGCATGCCTGCCGTTGCCGACAGCATCGACCGGCTCGACTACCTCATCGCCGCTCTCAAGCGCAACGGGATCTACGTGACGACCGATCTGTACGTATCCCGCGGCGTTCGCGCATCGGAGATCTGGCCGGGCGCCGAGGGGAACGTTGAGATGGACGAGTACAAGATGCTCGTCCTCGTGAACGACAGCGCCGTGGAGAACCTGAAGGAGTTCGCCCGGGCCTTCATGGGCCACGCGAACCCGTACACCGGAACGTCGCTCGCCGGGGACGCGGTGCTGGCGCACCTGTCGATCATCAATGAGGGCAATGCGGGCAACTTCGTCAACAGCCTCCCACAGCGCACCGCGCGGGAGTGGCAGGCGGCCTTCAACCGCTGGCTTCTCGACCGGTACGCGTCGCGGCAGAGGCTTGCCGACGCGTGGCACGGGCTCCTGCGCGAGAACGAGGACCCGGTGCAAGGCACGGTGGCCCTCGCCGGTGGCGACGCGCGCGCCACCGATCGGACGATCTTCTGCGCGGAGCTGCAGAGGAAGCTGTTCCGGACAGTGAAGTCGTTCCTGCACGACGAGCTCGGCTGCGACGTGCCGCTCACGGACATGAACTCATGGACCGACACGCTCGCAAACCACGCGGTCAGGGCGGAGTGGGACTACGTCGACGGGCACTTCTACTGGGATCACCCCGCGTTCCTCGAGCGCGCTTGGTCGCTGCCGTCAAGGGGCTGGAGCAACGGCGAGAGCGCCACCGCGGCCGGCGGAGCGGGCGCGCGCGACCGCGCCGTGCTGCGGGTCCTCGGCAAGCCGTTCACTGTCACGGAGTTCAACTTCACGGCGCCGAACCGGTACCGGTCAGAGGGCGGGCTGCTGATGGGAGCCGTCGCCGCGTTGCAGGCCTGGGACGGCGTCTACCGGTTCGCCTACAGCCACTCGCGCGACAATCTGTCCGAGGCGCGGCCATTGGGCTACTTCGACCTGGCGAGTGACCCGCTCAGCCTTGCTTCGGACAGGGCGGCAATCCTGCTGTTCACGCGCGGCGACATGCGACCGGCGCCGCACACGGTAGCGATGCGCATCGACCCCGCGGCTCCGCTGGCCGGCAGCGGAACCGCCCTGGGCCTCGAGCCGCCGCTGAGGACGCTCGCCTTCGTAACAGGTGTCGGCAGCCAGCTCGGCGACGGTCCCGCCGACCTCGCGTTCGCAGCCACGCCGGGCGTGGAGGGCGTGGGGCTCGGCGGCGATCCCTACGCGGCTGGCGCAGCGGGGGATGTGGTGGCCGCGATGCGCCAGCGTGGCTGGCTCGCGCAGGACAACCCCACGGATCTCCGGGGACCCGTGCTTGCGAGCGAGACGGGGGAGCTCGTGCTCGACGCGCCGGCCGCGACCGTGGCGATCTCGACGGAGCGCTTCGCCGCCGCGTTCGCGGCGGACGCGGGAGTACCGGTGGCCGCCGGGCCGTTGCGGGCGACCTTCGACGAGTCCGGAGGCGCGGTATGGGTAGCGTCGCTGGACGGCAAGCCGGTCACGGAGAGCTCGCGGCTGGTCGTGGCGCACCTCACGGACCTGCAGAACACGGGCCCGCGCTTCGATGACGCGAAGATGCTAACACTGAGGGACTGGGGTCGCATGCCCTACCTCGTAAGGAAGGGCACCGCGCGCATCAGTCTGCGCACCGCGGCCAACCTGACCGTTTGGGCTCTGGCGCTCGATGGGTCGCGCGCGGCTGAGGTAACGGTAGCCAGCGAGGCCGGCGGGCTGACGTTCGCAGCCGACACACGCGGCCCGAAGGGCGGCTGCCTGTACTACGAGCTCGCGGCGCGGTGACGGCGCCGAGACGCAACTGGGTGGTGCCGCGTCCGCCCATGCGGGCCGGCACCGGTCACTGGTCGCCGGAGAGATGAGGGTGTTCCTCGCTCAGCCAGTCCCACACTAGCGACCGGAAGCGCGCCACCTCTCCTCGGAGCTCTGAGACCTCGGTCTCGCTGGTCGCGCCGACCTTCGTGTAATCCAGCACGTTGCGCTTCCTGCGGCAGAGCTCGAAGTAGGCGGCGATGTCGTCGATCGTAGGCCGATCGACGGCGAGCGTCAGGGCCATGAAGGTCGTCTGATGGTGGGCGGGACCCGTCGTGCGGTAGCCTTCGCATGCCAGCGCGATGGTGGCGAGCTGAAGGGCGGCGTTGTAGGCGATGGCGAACCGCCTATCTGTTGATAGAGCACCTATGCTCGCGTCGGCGGTGTCCCGCTCGACAAGCGCCATAAGATCGGCGATCTCCTCCTTACTGGTCGAGTGGCGTTGGACCCTGCGGTCCGCCAGTAATCGCTCCCAGGTCATCCTCTGTTCCGATCACGAAGAGCTTCTCCGCGGATAGCGTGGTCGCGATGAAGTGGTCGCCTCTCCGAACGCGCTCCGCCAGTTCGTCTGCCGTTATGGTGATCGGGTTGATGGCTCGCCCGATCGTTGTCTCGGCGTCACGCAACCTCGGCGCCAGTGCAGCCAGGCTCACGCTGCCCACGACGAGCAGGTCCACGTCGCTGCCCGGCCGCTCTTCGCCACGAGCGACGGACCCGAACACGCATGCCAGACGCACGGCACCTCCGAGAGGTTCAAGAGCCGTTCTCAAGACGTCAACGAGCCCCGCCGTCTTCCTGAGCAGGCCCTGCAGCTCGGACAGGAATGGGCACGCTCCGTCGGCCTGGTAGAGAACGCGATTGCCGTCCCTTCTCTCCGTCAGGATTCCCGCTGATACCAGGCGCCGCAGCTCGCGCTGGAGGCTCGACGGGCGCGTGCGCATGTGGCGCGCCAATTCGGTCAGGTACCACGACCGCTCGGGGTGCAGTACGGTTGCGCACGCAACCGCCTGGCGTATCCGGGGCAGTAGCCCATCGAGTGGGGAGTATGTACGCATTATGCGTATGATTGTACGCTATCTGCGGCTGTCGTCAAGCCGTCGGGCTCACGCCCCAGCGCCGGAGCGCCCGTCTGGCGGCTTACCGTCCGTACCAAGCGCGATGGCTACGCGTTCACGGTGCCGGGCAGGTCGACCGACCCACCGGCGCTGGCATCGGGCAGATCGCTATACGCTCGACTTCGGCGCGCGACTCTCACGACGAGGACGAGGAGTACCCTGTCCTGCACAGCATACACGACCCAATAGTTGCCGACTCGGATGCGCAACATCCCCTGCCGGGCCCGGATGGCGATCGCGCCTTGCGGCCGAGGTTCGTCTGCAAGAGCTCTGATCCTCCGCCACAGCCGCCGCCGATCCTTGGCTTGCAGCCTCTCCAGTGCCGCGAGGGCGGGCTCCAAGATCCGGACGGTGTAGCGAGTCACCCGCGGGCCGCGCGTCTTCCGGGGCGTCGGGTAGCCCCTGGGTCTGCCGGCAGGCCCTCACCGCCTAGGCTCAGCGCCGTGGCGGCCTCGTCGAGCGAGTAAGCCCTGGTCCGCCCAGCTTCGTAGTCGGCCAGGGCTTGCTCGCCTAAGCGCGCGTCTTCGTCGTCCTCGTAGCGCTCCAGAGCGTGGAGATCGGCGATGGGGACGAGGGCCGCACGATCTGTGCCGTGGACCGTCACGATGAACCGCTCGCCGCCATATGCTACGCGTTGCACGGCCTCTGGCAGGCGCTTCCGCGCCTCAACAGCAGTCAAGCGTTCCAACGCGGTCACCTCCGGTTACGGTACATTATACACCGAATGTACACACTCCTGAGTTCAGCGTCGCGAGCCCACCTCACGCACCCTTGCTGAGCACCGTCTCAACCGCCAGGTAGGTAACCAGGCCCGACACAGCCGCGACACACGCCCACGAGAGCGCGTTGCCGAGCCGGCTGTTCGTGTGCTCGCCCATGATGGACTTGGAGTTGATGAGGGCCAGCATCAGGACAAGGACGATGGGCAGGACGATACCGTTGATGACCTGCGAGTAGTACATGATCCCGAACAGCGGGGCGTGCGGGATCATGACAAGGCCCGCTCCGACGAGGACCATCAGGGTGTAGACGGTGTAGAACTCCGGGGCCTCTCCGAACCGTCGGTCCACGCCGCGCTCCCAGCCCATTCCCTCGCATATCTGGTAGGCCGTCGCCAGTGGCAGGATGCAGGCCGCGAATAGCGACGCGTTCAGGAGCCCGAACGCGAAGAGCCGCGCGCAGTACTCACCGGCCAGTGGTCGCAACGCCTCCGCCGCGCCCTCGGCGTCGTCGATGTGCTGCCCGCTCGCATGGATCGTGGCGGCGCAGGTGACCATGATGAAGAACACGACCACCACGGCCACCACGCACCCAACCAGCACATCGACCCGTGTCATCCGGTAGTCCTTGATGGTGATGCCTTTGTCGACGACGGCGGCCTGCTGGTAGAACTGCATCCACGGAGCTATCGTCGTTCCCACGATGCCTATCAGCATCGTCACGTACCCCGGCTCCGCGGACCACCGTGGCCGGACGAGCGACGTGGTCACCTCGCCCCAGTCAGGATGCGTGAGGAGCCCGGAGATCGGATACGCGACGTAGAACAGGCAGGCCACTAGGAAGACCTTCTCCACGGTCGCGTAGTTAGCCCTGGTAACGACCAGCCAGACGATCACCGCGGCCACGGGCACGGCCAGGTATCGAGGCATGTGCAGCACGTCGGCCGACGACGCGATCCCGGCGAACTCGCCCAGCGTGTTCGCCAGGTTCGTGAACAGCAGGCCCATCAGGAGCCAGAAGGTCAGCTTGAGGCCGAATCGCTCGCGGATAAGGTCCGCGAGCCCCTTGCCCGTGACCGCGCCCAGGCGGGCCGACATCTCCTGGATCACAAACAGCAGGATCCCGATCGGGATCAGTGCCCACAGGTGCGCGTAGCCATAGTTCCCGCCGGCAAGCGAGTACGTCGCGATGCCGCCGGCGTCGTTGTCGACGTTCGCGGTGATGACGCCCGGGCCGATGATGGCCAGGGCCGTCATCAGCCGGCGCAGTCTTCCCTGTGACATGCGGGACAAGAGCCGCATTCCGGGTCCCAACAGTGTCAGACGGTCGGCCTGCTACGCGAAGGCCTTGGGGATGCGCTTCTTCAGCGAGGTGGGAATCACGGCATCGATCGCATCGTCAGCCGTTACGATCCCCTCCAGGTGCCCGCGCTCGTCCACCACGGGTACCGCCAACAGGTTGTACCTCGCGACCAGCCGGGCGACGTCCACCTGCCCGGTGTCGAGGCCGACATTGGCCACGTCGCTCTTCATCAGCTCCCTGACCGACTGCTCGGGCTCGGCGACGATCAGCTCGTGCAGGGAGAGGGCGCCCTTGAGCACGCCCGCCTGGTCGACGACGTAGACGTGGTAAAGGGCCGTCACCTCGCGAGCTTGCTGCCTGACGATCTCCAGCGCCTGGCGCGCGGTCACGTCCTGGGGGACGGTGACGTACTCGACCGTCATGAGGCCGCCCGCCGAGTCCTCCGGGTAGGCGAGCAGCTTCCGGACATCGGCCGCCTCCTCCGGCTCCATCAGCGACAGCAGTGTTGTCTGCCGCTCTTCCGACAGGTCCGCAAGAAGGTCGGCCCCCGCGTCGGGGTCCATTTCATCAATGAGGTCGGAGGCCTGCTCGTCGTCCAGCTCGTTGACCGCGGCCACCAGGGCCACGGGGTCCATCTCCTGCATGACGTCGGCGGCCAGCTCCTCGTCCATCGATCCGAGAAGGGCCGCGCGGTCCGGGGCACTGAGCTCCTCAACTATGTCCGCCAGGTCCGCCGGGTGGATGCGCTTCAGGGCATCGCGCGTCTTGTCGGCCACGAGTTGCCCCTCGGTCGGCACCATGTGCAGGTGCTCCCAAGCGATGAGGTTCTCGCGGAACTTGATCTGGAACAAGCGGCAGACGCCGAGCGCGAAATGCTCCCAGCCCAGCCGGCGCAGGACGCCGCGCGAGCCGACGTCGGCGTGAGTGAGCAGCACCCGACCGTTGACCCCGCCGAGCTTCAGGTCGTGGATGCGAACTACCCGCTTGCCCGACACGTCGACGATCTGCCTGTCCATCAGGTCGCGGCGCAGGTGGACCTCGGTGTCGTCGGGCGCGGTCGGCGTCATCGGGGCGCCGTTGATGTTGAGCCTGATGCCCTCCTGCGATGCCAGGCGGACGAGAGCCCACGGGTAGTAGAGGACTTCCTTCGAGCGCTTGGGGCGAATCGCGATCTTTGTGACTTCCGGGAATCGGTTATGCGGGGTGGCCACGAGGTCGTCCAGTTGGCCGAGGTGTCGGCCGGCTGAGTCATAGACGCCGTAGCGAAGGAGTGCGGAGAGATAGGCCTCGGCCCAGAAAACCATGGCGCTCACTCCCTTTCCCGGTCCGCCCGATCATGCTCAGCCGAAGGGGCCGCTCCCGGGTGGGAGGAGCTAGAGCTCCGCGTCACCCCCTCGGCAGAGGGTTCTCGTGCTCGGTTGTGGCCGGCTCGCGATACGTATCGGAACCGGCCCGTCCGTACTATGGCTTGGGTCTGAACTGGTAGACATCTCACTCACAACACTGTGCGCCCGTGCCGAGCGGCGACACGGCTCTTCCGGACCGGCCCAACACTCCAAAGTGCCATTCTACCCCCGAGGCACGGCCCGGTCAACGCTGTTGGCGCCTTGTGGGGATGCAGGCTCCGTCTGCCGGCGTGCTATACTGTCCGGCGTTTCCCAAGCTCCATCGAGGAGGTCGGCTCGTGGCGGGCAAGGCCGCTGTCGCCGGAGAGGCAATGCGCGCAGCGGAGCACGCGCCCAGGGCGTGGCTCACGTCCGCACTGGTCATCGGCTCGCGCGCGGTGCTGGGTTTGGAGGTGTTCTTCCTCGCCGGGTTCGTCGCGCTCGTCGCGGGCGGCTGGGGTGCCTATCGGTCCATCCTGCCCATCGTGCCCCACCCGTCCGACGTCGAGGACTATGAGCCGAAGACCGCCACCATCCTCTACGCGGCCGACGGGGAAGAGATAGCCCGAGTGTTCGATGAGGACCGTGAGATGGTGGACCTGGCCGATGTTCCCGAGCGGCTCAAGCAGGCCACCATCGCCATCGAGGATAAGCGCTTCTTCGAGCACCGCGGCCTCGACCACAGGCGGCTCGTGAAGGCCGTTGAACTTGAGCTGACGAGCGGCGGGAGGACCCAGGGCGGCTCGACCATCACCATGCAGCTCGCGCGCGAGATCTACCTCTCGAAGCGCAAGTCCTTCGGCCGCAAGATCCAGGAGATCGCCCTCGCGCTGGAGATCGAGCGCCGGTTCTCCAAAGACGAGATCCTCGAGATGTACCTCAACCAGGTCTGCTATGGCGACGGCGCTTACGGGTGCAAGGCTGCGGCCAGGCGGTTCTTCCAGAAGGACCTGAGCGAGCTAACGCTGAGCGAGGTCGCGCTCCTCGCAGCGCTCCCAAACAACCCACAGGGGCTCTCCCCCTACGATCACCCGCGAGAGGCGAAGGTGCGCCGCGACCTGGTGCTTACTGAGATGGGCAACCAGGGCAAGGTCGGCGCCGGCGAGGCCGCCGCGGCGCAGAAGGAGTCGCTCGGCGTTAAGCCACGCAGCGTCCGGGGTCTACTGAGCTTCCGAGCGCCCTACTTCACCGAGTACGCCCTCCAGGAGCTCATCAAGCGCTTCACCCGCGACCGCGTCTACGGCGGCGGGCTCCGCGTCTACACGACGCTCAACCTGGACGCGCAGTCGAAGGCCCAGGAGTACGTCGCACAGGGAGTGGCGGACCACCGCGGAGCTCGGGTGCAGCAGGGCGCCTGCGTCATCATGGAGCCTACCACGGGGCACATCGTAGCTATGGTGGGCGGCATCGGCTGGAGCGAGAGCGACATGTACAACCGCGCGGTTCTGGCCGAGCGCCAGCCGGGATCCTCGATCAAGCCGTTCGTGTGGACGGCGGCGCTGGAGCATGGGTTGAGGCCGGACACCGCCGTATCAGGTGCGCCCGCCGCGTTCGATATCGGGGGCGGGCTTGTGTGGACGCCTAGGAACTCCGGCGGCGGCGGGGGGATGTACACGCTCGCCAGCGCCCTCAGAGCGTCCGTGAACCTGGTGTCCGCGCGCCTCACGATGTCGATGGGTCCTGAGGCGGTTGTCCGTACCGCCAAGAAGCTGGGCATCAGAACCAACATCCGGCCCTTCCCCTCCATCGCCCTCGGGTCGGAGGGCGTCACGGTGCTCGACATGACGACCGCTTACTGCTGTTTCGCGAACGGCGGCTATCGTGTCGAGCCCACCTGCATCGACAAGGTCTACGATCACAACGGGATCCTCATCGATGAGGGCGAGCCGGTGCGCGAGCAGGTGATCGACCAGCGGATTGCCTACGAGATGAACCAGATGATGCAGGGCGTCGTCTCGGGCGGCACCGGGCGTCAGGCCCAGGGCCTACCGGCGCCCACGGCCGGCAAGACGGGAACGACGGACCGCTCGTGTGATGCGTGGTTCATCGGCTTCACGCCGAAGCTCGCGTGCGGCGTGTGGGTGGGCAACGACGAGAACAACCCAATGGGCGGCGTGTTCGGAGGCAACGTGCCCTGCCCCATCTGGCGGCGCATCATGGGGATGGCCCTCGACGTGCTGGGCAAGCAAGGCGGCGAGTTCCCGGGGCCCGGCCACGCGCTTGCCTCCGATCGCAAGCCGACCATGAAGCTCATCAGCGGAAGGCCCGCGGCGGATGAGGAGAAGAAGCCGCAAGTCAGCGGCGGCGGGGGCCGCGGCGCACCGAGGGATCTGTTCAACTGATTCCCCCTCCCTCTGGAGGTTGGGGTGAGGGTCGTTCCTGAGGCAATGGGCTTCAGCCCATTGTGAGGATTCGGGCATTGGGCTGAAGCCCATTGTCTCACTTGGGTGAGGGACCCATGCCAGGCAGTACCTTTGGCACGATGTTCAGGGTCACCACGTTCGGCGAGTCGCACGGGCCCGCGGTCGGCGTGATCGTCGACGGCGCCACCCCCGGGGTGCCCCTGGAGGAGGCGGACGTCCAGCGCGAGCTCGACCGTCGCAGGCCCGGGCAGTCGTCGATCACCACGCCGCGCGCCGAGCCCGACACCGCGCACATCATGTCGGGCGTCTTCGAGGGCAAGACAACCGGCACGCCGATCCACATGATCCTCTACAACAGGGACGCGGATCCCAGCGCCTATGACGCGATCAAAGACCGCTTTCGACCGGGCCATGCCGACTTCACCTACTTGCGCAAGTACGGCATCCGCGACCATCGCGGCAGCGGTCGGGCCTCGGGCCGCGAGACTGCAGGACGTGTCGCCGGGGGCGCCGTCGCGCACGTCCTGCTGCGGCGTCGTGGCGTCCGCGTAGTAGCGTACACGCTTTCCGTCGGCGGCCTTGCGGGGTGGCAGGTCGACCTGGAGGCGATCGAGCACAACCCCGTTCGCGCCGCGGACCTGCCCGCCGCGGCGGCGATGCAGAAGAAGATCGAGGAGGCGCGTAGTCAGGGCGACAGCGTGGGCGGCGTTGTCGAGTGTCAGGCGCTCGGCGTCCCGCCCGGGCTGGGCGACCCGGTTTTTGACAAGCTCGACGCCGACCTAGCCAAGGCCGTCATGTCCATCGGCGCCGTCAAAGGCGTGGAGTTCGGCGCCGGATTCCGCGCGGCGCACATGACGGGCAGCGAGCACAACGACGAGATGAGCGCGGACGGCTTCCTCACCAACAACGCGGGCGGGATCATCGGCGGGATCTCCACCGGCCAGCCGATCGTACTGCGCGTCGCGGTCAAGCCGGCCTCCTCGATCAGCGCGGAGCAGCGGACGGTCGACACAGGCGGCAACGAGGTGACGATCCGCACCGAGGGCCGGCACGACCCGTGCATCTGCCCACGGGTCGTGCCCGTCGTCGAGGCGATGGTCGCCATCACGCTCGAAGACCACTTCAAGCGCCAGGCGGCACTGCACGGGTAAGGGCAACTCCATGGTGAGACAATGGGCTTCAGCCCATTCTGCCCCGACCCCAATGTACTGAAGCCTATCGTCCAGCCAGGGGCCATCGCCTACCCCGGATTCTGCGTGTACTTCCACTTCACCCTGTTGATCGGCGCCGGACGTTCGAGACGTGTCGGTGGGTGAGCTTCGAGGAGCTTCATCGCCTCCGCGACCGCGCGTTCGAGCTGCGCGTCACGGCCCGCGGCCGCGTCTGCGGGCATGTTCTCGATGTCGATGTCCGGCGCGACGCCCTCGTTCTCGATGGCCCATTTGCCGTCGGTATCGAAGAACGCGAACGACGGGGCTGTGATCGAGCCCCCGTCGATGAGGACCGGGTACCCGCTAATACCTACCAGGCCGCCCCACGTCCGCTTGCCGATGAGCGGCCCGATGCCGCGCTTCCGGAACATGTACGGCAGGGCGTCCCCGCCGGAGCCCGCGAACTGGTTCGTGATCATCACCTTGGGCCCGAAGATGCCCTGCGCCGGCGCGGTCTGCGGCGGGAGGTCGCGCGATGCGTATGCGCCGTCGAGCGGACGCGACAGCGAGTCCAGGATGTAGTCCGCGTTGTGGCCGCCGCCGTTGTAGCGCTCGTCGACCACGGCGCCGTCGCGATCCTGCTGGGCGAAGAAGTAGCGCACGAAGTAGTTGTACCCTCCCCACGTCGTGTCGGGCAGCCAGACGTAGGCGAGCCGCCCGCCGGAGAGCTCGTCGACCTTGCGCCGGTTGCCCTCGACCCAGGCCTTCGCGCGAAGGCTCCACTCCGAGCCCGTCGGCACCACGGTGATCAGCCACGAGGCGTCCTCGGTGGGCTCACCGTTGACGCGCAGAACCGTCTGTCGCCCGGCCGTTCCCTCGAAGAAGGTGTATAGCTCAGCCGGAGGCACGACGTCGGCACCGTTGACCGAGAGGATGTAGTCGCCCTCGTGGACCTTCACGCCCGGGGCCGCCAGCGGAGCGCGGAGATCGGGGTTCCAGCTCTCGCCGGTGTAGATGCGCTTGATGCGGTACCGCCCGTTCTCGACGGAGTAGTCCGCCCCCAGCAGCCCGCACGAGACGCCCGGCACCGACGGCAGGTCGCCCCCGCCGCCGTACGAGTGCCCAATGACGAGCTCGCCGGACAGAAGTTCCAGCACGTAGTTGAGGTCCGAGCGATGAACGACGCTCGCGAGGAATGGATGGTACTTGTCGTACATCGCCGGCCAGTTCTCGCCGTGCATCTCGGGGTCGTAGAGATAGTCGCGCTTGATGCGCCAGACCTCGCGGTAGATCTGCTCCCACTCGGCCGGCGGGTCGACGGTCATCTGCAGGCCGTCGGTGCTGATCTTGCCTTGCCCGACGCTCGACGGGGCGCCGGCGCCGACGATCCCCCAGGTGGACCCGGAGACATACAGCAGCTTCTTGCCGTCCGCGGACACGTCGAAACCGTCGATGCTATCGAAGAGGGTCTCGGCCTTGCGCTTCTTGAGATCGAAGCGCTGGAGCTTGGCGCCTGGGCCGTGGACGAGCACGCCGTCAGGGTCGCCCGCTGTCACAAGGGTGCCGTACTCGTCCGCCCCCATCGGCAGTGCGAGGATGCGACCGCCAATGCCCTCGAGGTCGACACGGACCGACTTGTCCTCCTCCTTCTTCTCCTCCTTGGGAGCCTCGCCCTGAGCGACCTCGGCCGGCTTGGTCTCGTCGGCAGGTTTCGCCCCGTCCGCAGGCTGCGGCTGGTCACCTGCCGGCTCCTCGGCGGGCTTGGTGTCGTCCTTGGGCTTCTCACCGTCGCCCTCGGGCTTCGCGGGCTCCTCCTTGGGTTTCTCCTCCTCGATCTTCTCCTCGTCGCTCTCCGGTAGGAAAGGCGACGGGTCGTCCGATCTGAGCAGGACCATATAGGGCGACCAGGTGACGGGCCGGGTGTAGGAGTTCATTGACATGATCTCGGTGTGCGGCCCGGTGTTCACGCTAGCCAGGAAGTAGATGTAGTGCCCCCCGCGGTCGAACACGGGCGACACCGCGTCCGACATGCCGTCCGTGATCTGCGTCGCCTGCTTCTGGTCGAGCGAGTAGATCTGGACGGCCTGGAACTGGTTGGGCAGGAACCGCGAGTACGTCAGCCACTTCGAGTCGGAGGACCAGCTCACCCGGCTGTCGACAACTCGGTCCGCGACCATGGTCGCGTCGCCCGACTCGACGTTCACGTACCACAGCCGCAGATGGCAGTCGCGGTAGGCGATCATCTTCGAGTCAGACGACCACAGCGGCGAATCGAAGAACGAGGGCTCGGGCAGCGGGATCACGCGCGTTGGCTCGAGGCCGGTCTGCTCGCCGATCATGAGCTCGTACTCGCCGCTCTTGTCCGAGAACCATGCGATGCTCTTTCCGTCCGGCGACCAACGAGGGCTTCGGTCGTGGGTGCCGGAGGTGCGCGAGATGTTGCGCCAGTCGCCCTTCTCCGCCGGCACTGTGAAGATGTCGCCCCTGGCCTCGAACACGGCGCGAGCGCCCTTCGGCGAGATAGCACCGTCCCGAATCATGCTGCTAACGTTCGCGATGCGCGGACGGATGTAAGAGACGTCGACGCGGGCTTCAATGTCGAGCTGGTGCGACTCGCCCGTCGCGATGTCGTAGAGGTGCAAATAGCCGGCCTGCTCGTAGACGATCGCATCGTCGCAGGCGGAGGCGCGTTTGACGTCGTAGTCGACGTGATCCGTGAGCTGCCTGACCTCGCCGCCGGGACGGTAGGAGAACAGGTTCATCGTCCCGTTCCGGTCGGAGATGAAGTAGATGGTGTCGCCGATCCACATCGGGTCCTCGTCGTTGGAGTTGTCGCGAGGGATCTCCTGGACCGAGAGGTCGGAGAGGCTGATGAGCCAGATGGGCGTCGTCTGCCCTCCGCGGTAGCCCCGCCAGGTGGTCGTTGGCTCGCCCCAGGGGACGTAAGCTACGTAGCTCCCGTCGGGGGAGAAGCAGCCCTTCTCAGCCTTGTCCATCGGCAGCAGCTCGGGCCAGCCGCCCTCGACCGGGACCGTCCAGAGCCTCGACGTCGCGTATGGCAGGTTGTCTCGGCCGGACGCGAAGAGGATGCGCGTACCGTCGGGCGTCCAGCCTCTCGCGCCGTCGCCGTACGGATGGTGGGTGAGTCTGCGCGGCTCGCCGCCCTCGACCGGGATGACGTAGACGTCCGTGTTCCCGTCATACTGGCCGGTGAAGGCGATCGTCGTGCCGTCGGGCGAGAAGCGAGGGTCGCCCTCTGAGCCGGGGTGGCTCGTAAGGCGCCGTGCATCGCCGCCTCCGCGGCCTACAACCCACAGGTCGTTCGCGTACACGAACGCCACGTTCGTCGCGCTGACAGCGGGGTCACGAAGGAGCCGTGTGCCCTGCGCGGAAGCTGGGAGTGCGACGACAAGGACAAGACAGGCCACAAGGAGCCATCTTACGGGGGTGACTCGAGACATCCTAACCTACCTCTCGCACGATCTGCCGATCTCGGCAGGCCGTCTTCGCCCGCCCGCCGCTGGGGGCCTGCGCCCACCTCGGCGCGCCTCGGCCTTCACCCTCATCGAGCTGCTCGTCGTGATCGCCATCATCGCGATCCTGGCCGCGATCCTGTTCCCGGTGTTCGCCAGGGCCCGTGAGAAGGCCAGGCAGACCGTGTGCCTCTCCAACACCAGACAGATAGGCACCGCGATAGAGATGTACGCGGGCGATTTCGATGACACGTTCCCGCCCACGTACCGTTACCGCAACGGGCTCAGCGGCTCTGACGGCCGCCTGCACGTGACCTGGGTGACAGTGCCGTACATACAGAACGAGCAGGTGTGGATCTGCCCCTCGGACCCCGATCCGACTCCGCTGCCGCAGATCCCCGCCGACATGATGCTGCCCAGATCGAGCTACTTTCCCAACGAGGCGGTGCTACCGAGGGACAAGTTCACTCCCGGCCCCGGGATCCCGAGGCCCTACTCGGTCGTGAGCGGCGCCGAGGTGCAGTCCGCCGCGTCGACGATCCTGTTGGCTGAGCAAGAGGAGAACGAGGATCCCTACGGTTGCTGCCACCCGTGGCACCCGCGCAAGCCGTACGCCAACACGCTCCCGCTGACTCACGCCACGATTGCCGAGATCAACGCGCAGTGGGACGTTCGGATCAGGAACATGGACGACGTGCGGCACAACCAGGGCTCCAACTACGCCTTCGCGGATGGGCACGCCCAGTGGCGCAAGCTCGAGCAGACACTCGACCCCACCTGGTTGTGGGGCGAGCGCTTCTTCGCGTGTGAGTGAGGGACGTCAGCCCGCGGTGTCGTCAGCGGCGAAGTGGTGCTTGAGGAAGGCGGCGAGCTTCGGCCAAGGCGCTCACTGGTTTATGCTACAGTATCCTCTCCCGCACGCGGGCTGATGTAATGTCCATCAGCCAGACGACGAGGGTGATCATCCACACAATGAGCGCCACCTCGCGCCACTGGAGCATGCCCTGGTACTGGACGAGGAGGCCACCGATGCCGCCGCCACCCACAAGGCCGACGACCGTCGCCATCCTGACGTTGATGTCCCACCTGTACAGCGTGAACGCGACGAACGGCGGCACCACCTGTGGCCACACCGCGTACACGATCGTGTGAACCGGCCCGGCCCCCGTCGCGCGGACCGCCTCCACCGGCCCGGGCGCGATGCTCTCCACCTGCTCGGAGTACAGCTTGCCGAGAGCGGCGACGGAGTGTACCAGCAGCGCCATCATCCCCGCGAACGGGCCGAGCCCGACCCACACCACGAAGATGACCGCCCACACGATCGGCTCGATGGAACGAGTTACCGTGAAGAACGCGCGCATTACGGTGTACACCGTCGTCCCGAGGAACGTCTGCGGCATGATGTTCCGGGCCCCGAAGAAACTGAGCACGATCGCGACCGGCACCGCGAACGTGGTGGCCATCAGGGCAAGGTAGACGGTCTCCACCATCGCCCACGCGCAGTCTCTCAGGATGCCGAACTGCGGCCTCATGAGCGCGCTCGCGAGCGGGCCCACGTCCTTCATGCCTGTCACGATCTCCCCGAGGCGTATCTCCGCGATGCGCCAGCCCACGAGGTACGTCATCGCGATGGTCAGCACCGCGATCCACCATACGCTCTGGCGGTACCACGGCAGCACCGCCTCCTCCGCCACGCGGCCCTGAACAGACTCGAAGCGGGTCTGTGAGGCCGTCTCGTGCGGCAAGCGGCCCTCGGGGTATAGGAGGCCCGAGAGGTGGAAAAGAGCGATGCCGAGCGATCCCACGAGACCGTACACGACGGCCCTGGCCTCGTCAGAGAGCTCGCCGAACCATACGTCGAGCGGAATGCTCACAAGGCGGGCGACGTAGAGCGCCAAGGCCGCCGCTGCGATGAAGGCCGTCGCCCAGACCTGCCACAGGGCGAACCGGGCCAGGCGGCGGGAAGCCGGGGCGGGCTCCCCATCCGGTCCCAGCAGCCTCGTTCGGCTCAGCCTCGGCCCGACACCGTCGAGCACGCAGCTCGCCAGCACACCAAGCTCGAAGGCGATGAGCACGGTGTAGGCGAGCAGATCCAGGGTGATGCCCTCCGGCTCGCCTTGGCGGTTGTGGCGGAGAGCGTACAGGACCCCGAGCGCCACGTACTCCGCGGCGAAGACGTCCCAGGCCACTGGCGCGGCGGTCTGCTTGACACGCGCCCAGCGGGCGGCGAGTCCCAGGCGGGCGGGCCGGTCGCTCAACGGACCTCCACCTCCTCGGCCTCCTCCCCGTAGATCTGCTTGAACCGGGCCTCGTCAATCTCGTCCGGCTTGCCGTCGAACTGCAGCTTGCCGTCGCGCAGGGCTATCACGCGAGTGCCGTACTTGCGCGCGAGGCTGAGGAAGTGGAGGGAGCAGATGACGGTCAGTCCCTCGGAGCGATTGAGCTCCCCGAGGTGGTGCATAACCGTGTCCGAGGTAGCGGGATCGAGGCTTGCGACCGGCTCGTCCGCGAGGAACAGGCGCGGCTCCTGCATCAGCGCCCTGGCGATCGCCACACGCTGCTGCTGGCCACCGGACAGGGCGGCCGCGCGATTGTCGGCCTTGTCGCCGATCCCAACGCGGTCGAGGCAGGCATAGGCCCGCTGAACGGTTGTTCGCGGCCAGAGCCCCGCCAGGCTCCGCAGGCCCGATTCGTAGCCCAGCCTGCCCGCTAGCACATTGCGAAGGACCGTGCTCCGGCTGACGAGGTTGAACTGCTGGAAGATCATCCCCATCTGCCGGCGGATCACGCGTAGCTCGCGGCCCTTCGCCGCGCAGACATCGCGGCCGTCGAACAGGATGCGCCCGTCGGTGGGGTCTATCAGCCGGTTGATGCAGCGTAGAAGCGTCGACTTACCGGAGCCCGAGAGGCCGATGAGGATGACGAACTCGCCCTCCGGCACGTCGATGGACACGTCGCGAAGGGCGCGTGTCCCGTCATCGTAGACCTTGGTCAGGTTGGCGATGGACAGCAACGGGCGACTCCCCGCATCGACGGCAACATAACGGGCCCCGAGCCGGTTCCGCGGCCCTCACCCCCGGCCCCTCTCCCCGGGGAGAGGGGTGCCCGACCCTGAGCTCGCCGAAGAGGACGGCGGGATGAGGGCGAACCGACAACTCGCGGGGGAGAGGTCGCCGCCGGTCACGATTTCGACGACTCCGCTTTCTTCGCGCTGCCCTTCGGCAGCAGCTTCTCCTCGAGGGCCTTCATCAGCTCCTCGTTCGCCATTCCGGAAGACGCGATCTTCTCGCGCACCGGGTCATATGCGCTGTCGTCCACCTCGGCAAAGTCTGTGATCGCGTACAGCTCCTTGCAGATTCTGAGGCCCGCTTCGGTCTTCACATAGTCCTCCAGCGCCCTAACGATCCTGTTACGCTGGTCCTTGGGGAAGCCACTGCGGAAGGACACCGTGTCGTTCGGAATCGGGTCGGTTAGGGCGATGACCCTAAGGACGTCTCCGGCGTCGGAATGTACGTCGAGGATGTCCTTGCGCGCGTCGCGCAGCTTCCCATCGGCGAGGGGCTTGCTGTAGTAGGCACACGCGACGTCCACCTTGCCCGTGTAGGCAACGAGGACCGCCGCCGGATGCGAGCCGGCGTACATCCGCTGGGACGGCTCGATGCCGCGCTCCCTAAGCATCGCCGCGGGGTAGACGTGTCCGGACGTCGATGACGGGTCCGTATACGCGATCGTCTTGCCTGCGATGTCCTCGATCCTGTTGATGCGCTTGTCGCCGCGCGCGACGAACATGCCGTAGTACTCGCGCTCCCCATCCCGCACAACCTGCAGCGCCACCTCTACCCCGTGCTCCTCGTGGGCCAGCACGTAGGCGAAGGTGGGCAGCCAAGCAACGTCGGCCTTGTTGGCTCCCAGCGCCTCTATGACCGCCGCGTAGCTCGGGGGAATCTCAACGTCGAACTGGAGGCCGGTCGCCTGCTCGAGCGCCGCGGTGAGCGGCTTGGCGTTGGCCATGACCTTGCCGGTCTCCATCGAGGGCACGAAGTACATGCGGACCGGCCTGTCTGTCGAGGACGCGGTGGAGGTGGCCGCCCCGGACGCGCCTGCCCCTACGGGTGCGCTCGGCCTGCTGCACGCGGCCATCAGGGCGGCCATGGCGACGGGCGCAACCGCCAAGCAGGCGCGGAGTAGCGTTCTCATGCCTCTTCACCTCTCACAGCACCGTCCCGAGGGCCCCGGCAGTGATTCGCGGGGTCGCGGAGGGTTCCTCCGCGGGCGCCGCGCCCCAACATTCCACTCCGGTGAGTCACTTGGCCCGGCCAAGATGGCCACTTGGCCACTGGCCCGTGCACCACCGTTGGCTCACCATGACACGGGGACACGGAGGTGCAGCGTCCTTGTCTGACTTGCCGACCGGCGTGATCGTCATGTTCGCCGGGCCGCCGGACTGCATACCTCCCGGCTGGGTCCTGTGCGACGGGCGGGTCGTCAACACTCGCAGCTCCCCTCTGAGAGGACGCCGTACCCCCGACCTGCGCGACCGCTTCCCGCGGGGAATCGCCGACCCCGGGGATGAGCGCTCGATCGGCGCGGCCGGAGGGCGGGCCACCGTGCGGCACACACACGATGTGGTCCACACACACATGGGCCTCACGTTCGAGCCGGAGCCACCCAACGGAGATGGCGGAGCCGTCGGAGCGGAGTACGCCGCCGTGGAGGTTGGCACCCCGTGCCCTGACCCCGGCCACCGCCACTCGTTCACGACGAGCGGCCCGATTCCGTCCGCGATCACGGCGGAGAGCGAGGTGCCCATCGATCCGCCACACGTGCTCGTGAACTTCATCATGAAGGTCGTGTGACCCGGACCCGCGCGTGATAAGCACACGCAGGCGGGCAGCCGTCCGCCGGCTGATGAGCTCTGGGTAACGCGTTGCGCGCCGTGCCGGCGCTACTTCTTGAGACGGCAGACGCCGCCTTCGCAGACAACTTCGCCGTGCTCCGAGGGAGCCTCGAACCCGGCCACCTTGGTTGGTGTTTCGGCCGGGGTCTTTGTCCTGTCTCCGCTCGTGGCGGCCGTTGTCTTGGTGCCTTCGGAGCCGCTAGCAGCGGGCTCGTCTGACGGCTTCACGGTCGTTTCCGCGCTGGGCGCGGGCGTCGACGGCGAGGCGGCCGGCTTCGCACTGTCGGTCGCTCGGGGCTGTGACGGTCGGCTCGATGCGGCCGGCTCGGGCTTCACGGCCGCGGCACGCTCCTCGACAGCCGAGTCCTGGCCGGAGGCCTGGCCTTGGTCCTGCGCCTGGGGCTCGGTCGCTTCGGGGGACGCTTCGGCCGACGGCTTCTCTGAAGCGGCTGCGACAGGAGCCTGGGCCGGGCTGGCAGGCGGAGTGGCGGCAGAGCCTGCTGTCGCAAGTGCGGTCATGTCCGCCGAGCTCTTATGGCAGCCGCACATTACTGCCGTGACTACGCACAGAACCAACACAGACAGCAGCATGATGCTCAGTCTCAACTGCATCGCCTCCCGATAGCCAGCCCTAACCGCGCCAGCCCCCACAGCTATTGTGCGACAAAGGCGCGGAGTTGAACAGACCCGTGGGACCACCAGCCCGCATCACTGCCTCGCGGCGCCTGCCGGTACCACGGTGGCGTCGATGCTGACTGCGGCCACCGCCGGCACGCGGCGGGCGATCACTCGGAACGAGGCCGTGTCGCCGGCCCCCGCGGCGAGGTCGCCCAACAGCACGCGCAGCATGCGTTTGTCGACCGCCCAGGCCTTGATGTCGCCTCTCCCAACCGCGGCGTCCAGATCGTCAGCGAACACGTCGATCCCCAGTGGCAGGGCCACCCGGACCTCCGCGCGGCCGAACGCGCCGCTTGATCCGTTGCTCACGCTGAGGCGCGCCTGCCCCGTGCGGGTGTTGGGGAGAGGGCCTATAGACAGGTGGCCGCGGACCGGAGGGATGTCGGCCGACGGCGCCAGCAGCACGTACTGCACGGGCTGGTCACCTTCGGGCCGGATCCGAATCGGTGTCGTAGTAGGGGACAGGCTGAGCGACAGCCAGCGGTCGAGCGGAGGGGTGACGCTGCGAACGTCGGCGCCCGCTTCCACCGTGACATCGCCCCGCCTGCCGCCGTCCGACAGATGGGCCATAGCCCTGAGGACCGCGAGGCCGCACACCGCGTTCGTGGACGCGCCGCCGAACAGCCCGTCGGCCGTGCGCAGCTCCGACAGACGCCGTAGAAACCAGGCGGGCGAAGGACCGCCCGCGTCGGCTCCCTCGGATGTGGAGAATGCCAGCGCGCACAGCGCCAGCGCCTCCGCCCTGGCGGCCTGACCCGTGCTCCCGAACACCGACCGTCCCCCTGGGAGCACTTGCTGTCCGGACCACGGCTCGGATGCGGAGGCCAGCCTCTGAAGCACAACGCGTGCTTCGGTGGCGCGTCCGAGGCCGTCGTAGGCGAGGGCGGCGAGTGCCAGACACTCCGCGGACGCCGGCCGGCCGTCGGAGGCGTCCTTCACCGCGACAGCCAGGAGCGGCAGCACCGACTCACCCGAGGCCCCCGCCGCCGTCAGAGCCCACGCAGCCAGGGCGCGCTCCGAGCCTGTCATTCCGGGGCCTCCGAAGCAGAGGCCCACCAGTTTCTCTCGCGCCCTGGCGAGGTCGAGCTTGCCCTCCTCCACCAGCGGCGCCGCGCGCGCGAGCCCGATCAGTGCGAGGGCCGTCGCCCTCGGGTCGGCCTCTCGGCCGGGGTACTCCGAGTAGCCGTTGCCCGCCCAGAAGGCACCGAGCGACTCAGCCGCGTCCCGCACTCGGGACCTGGCGATGAGCCTCCAGTTGCGCCCGGCGGCGGATCGCTCTGGGAACACCTCGAGCGCCTCGGCTCCGGCGGCGATCGCCCACGCCGGCTCGTCGACGCTGACCCAGGGAGGCGCGCATGAGTCCAGGAGCTGCGAGCTGACCGCCTCTCGCCCCCGAGTGAGAAGGAGCACTAGGTCGCCCACCGGCCGCTGTGAGCCGGCGGGCTCCGCACTGACCCCCTCGGAGTCTGCGGCCCCCGCGACCACGCTAACCTGCTGCACTGGGGCCTGGACCGCGACCTCCGCCGTGCCCTCCCACCGGTGCCCGGCTCCCCACTCGGCGGTGGCAGCGATGCGCACAGGCCCCGGCTGGGTCGCGCGCGCGCGGGCGTAGGCGACTGCCTCCTGGCGAGGCCCTAGCTGCAGCCTGGCGCTCGCACCGTCAACTATCTCGCAGCCCTCCGGCGCGGCCAGCGTGACCCTCACACCGGTCTCGGACGACGTACGGTTCGCGGCTCGCACGGCGACCGCGAAGGCCTCATCGACCCGAGCCTGCTCGTCGGCGGCGACCTCGATCGCGACTGCGGGCCGGACCGTCACCTTCGAGGTGCCATAGCCCAGCCGCCCGTCGTCGGTGACGGCGAGCACCTCCAGGTCGTAGGTGTCCGTGCGCTGCGGAAGAGAGAGGGCCAGGTCGCACCTGCCGTCGGCGCGGGCGTCCGATGACTGCGCACACGTCGGCCCCGGCAGCAGCTCGCGGCCGCACTCCGGCACAAGCCCGAACGCGCCGACCGGTGAGGATGCGCCCGCCCCCGGCAGCTCGGGCGCCGCGTCCGTGACGAGCGTCAGTGCACCCGGACCGAGAGGATGCTCGACGAGCTCGACCTGGTAGCGGGCGGCGACCGAGGAGGCGAGTACAAGGAGAGCGCCGCTCACCGCTAGGTCGATCCGTAGCTGCCGGACGGATGCGCGGGCCGCCTGGTCCTCACCTGCCGTGATGGCTCCGCGCCTCCGCAGCTCGCCGGCCGTGACGAGGCCCGCGAGGGTGAGGCCGAACAGAACGCTGGTCAGGAGTGCCAGCGACCGGAACAGCCGCCTCTGGCGGTTCCGCATCTGCTCGAATTGCCGCGCCGCAGCTTGCCCTCCGACGCGGCACGAGCCGGGTGGCCGGCCGGCTATGGTGAGGAATGCGCGCGATGGGCGGTAGACGTAGGAGCGGGGGCTGCTGCTGGACAGCTCGCGGGACAGAGCGTCGAGCGCGGCGCCGTCGATCGGCGTTGACGCCCCTGCTCGTAGGAGCGCCAGACGGGGGTTCCCCGGAGGCGGTGACACGAGCCCCGCCGCCCGCCGCGTCGCCGCGTAGACCCTCGCGTGCCTGACAGGGCCGTCTTCGGAGGTGACGGAGACCCTGGTCTCGCCCGCGCCGGGCTCGACCGAGCCGCCATCGGCCTGCACGGTCAGCTGCTGCATCGGCAGGGCGAACACGCACGGCGCGATCTCGGGAGTTGGGCCATCGTCCTCCAGCCACTTCGGCACGAGGGCCAGCGTCCCGGTGAGCCGGTCGTCCACGGGGACATAGGCTCTGCCCTCCCCCCCCGAGATCTCGACCGGCGCTCCCCAGACCGGCACGCCGTCCCTGTGAAGCTCAAGCACCGCGAGCCCGTCGGCGTCTGAGAACAGGTCGACCAGCAGCGACTCATCCTGGCGACACACGCCACGGTCCGGGATGGCGATCAGGGTTCCCGGGGGAGCAGGTCGCAGGTCGGCGCGCTCGTAACCGTACCTTCCCATCGAGTCTCGGGCGTCGAATGCGACAGTGAGCTCCCCACCCTCTGCGGTGGCCTCTCCCCACACCTGCGCGACGCCGTCCGGGCCGGTGTCCATCGCGACGTACTGCTCTCCGACATAGCCAGTGAGACGTGCTTGCACCGGAGTCCCGCTCGGCGACAGGACCACCACGTCGATCAGTGGCGCCCGGCCGGCTATCACCGCGCCGCCGGTTGGGACGATCATCATGCTGAGCCTCGGCCGGCGCACCGTCACGGAGGCGCAGGCCTCCCCTGTGGACAGATCCGCGTCTCTCACCGACCCGCGCAGAGTGACGGCCCCCTCGTCGCTGCCCAGCCTGAGAGTCACGCGGAGTCTGCCGTCCTTGTCGAGTTGTCCGGTACTTGACGCAAGTTCCTTGCCGGAGGCCGACAGCGCTCGGAGCCTCACGTCGGCGCCGGCGCACAGCCCGCCCGCCGGACGCTCCGCGGAGAGCGCAACCGTCAGGGGGTGGCCGGCTGCGACAACAGCGGTCTCCGGCTGAACGCGGAGAATGAGCCGCCTGTCGGCGCGCGTGCCTCCTCGGAACTCGGCCATGGCCTGCCCGCCGACGAAGCCGGCATGAACGGTGTAGCCCCCCTCGACGCACACCGTGGGCATCCGCATTACCGTGCGCGCGTAGCCGGCGTGGTCGGTCTCCACCTGTCTTGAGAGGATGCTCTCGCCGTGGGGGTCCATCACCTCTACGGACACTGACTCCGGCCCGGCAGGGCGTAACGACGCCTCGTGGAGTAGCAGCACAGCGATGCCGACGCTGTCGCCCGCCGCGGCGACGTCGCGGTCGGTCCAGACGTAGGCGAGGCGCCTCGGCTCGAGCGCCACCTCGGCGGTGGCCTGGCTCGCCGCGATGCCGGACCCGGCGGCAACGGTGAGATCGGCCGATGTGTTGGTCGAGCAGGACGGGGCGGTCACACGGAGGTACGCCACGCCGTGTTCGTCGGCCCGCGACGTGGCGGTGGAGGTCGGGCCGGGCGCGTCCGCGAGCGCGATGGACGCGGTGACGTGCTCGCCGGACAACGGGCGCCCCGACCTGGCGTCCGTGCAGCGGACTCTTACAACAAACGGCCCGTCGTCCTGCACGGCTGGTGGCCAGGAGACCTCGAGGCTGCGCGCGGTCGCGTACAGAGGGACGACGATCGCGAGAACGACGGTACCGGCAACGCCCAGCAGGACGGCGGCGAACCCGGTGAGCACGAGCGCCCGGACCTTGACGGCGGGCCTGATGCGGTCACGAAGCCGCCTCTCCCTCGATACCTCACGCCGTACGCGGCCTACGGCGTCGGGATCCTCCTCGGGTGGCTCCAGCGCACGCTCGACCGCGGCCTGCGTCGACGCGAGCCGCTCGAGCTCGGCGCGGCAATCCTGGCATTCGGCGAGATGGGCCTCCAGCAGCCCGGCCGCCTCCGCGTCGAGCTCGCGGTCGACGTAGAGGGTGAGCTGCCACTGGGCGTCTTCGCAGCGCAATCGAGCTCTCCGACCGGTGTACGCTTGTGACCCCGCGCGTGCGGGGCGCGTTCATCTCGTGCCGGAGATCTGGGCGAGCGAGGCTAGGAGCACAGCCCATCGATGGTGACGCCGCGGCCCTCGAGGCGCTCGCGGAGCATCCTCATGCCGCGCGCGAGGCGCTTCGCCGCGGCCTCGAGCGACAGACTGAGCGCATCGGCGATCTCGCGAGTTGACATGCCCTCCAGGCACCGTAGCGTCACGGCGCTGCGGTAGGTGGACGGCATCCCGGCGAGCGCGCGGCGGATGATGGCCGCGGTCTCGACGTGCTCATAGGCTCGCTCCGGTGTCGGCGCGGGGTCCTCGACAGCCTCGACGGCCTTCCCGGCCCGCTCGGACTCGCGGCTGTGGCGGCGGTGCCACATGCGGCACTGGTTCGCAGCCACGCCGAACAGCCACGGCCCGAATGGGCGCTCGTCATTGTAGTTGCCGAGCGATTCGTAGGCTGCGAGAAAGGTGGCCTGAGTCAAGTCTTCCGCGTCCTGAGCCGACCCCGTGGCCCGCAGGCAGAAGGCGTGGATGCGGGCCGCGTAGCGCTCTACGAGGGAGTCGAAGTCGACGCATTGGCCTGCCTTGGCACTGACCGCCAGCATCTCGTCAGATACGGCGACCATACTGTCCACCTCTGACCTCTCGTGCCTCTCCGGCACATAGACCTTTGTGCCGGATGCGCCGACCAGGACACGGAGTGGAAGGGCCGTGTCCTTCAGAGGAGCCCCTGCGCGCCCTGGGCTCATCGTCTGTATGGACTGCCGTGGGCTGCCGTGGGTTCCTCCAGCGGCGCATTTTACTCGCCGCGGACGCAGGGATCAACTGCGCGGCCGGGGTGCCAGAGTGAGCGGTGCTAGGTCGGGGAATGACCCAGGGGCCGCAGGTCAGGTGAGCGCCTTGTGACGAGAGGCCGGGCTGCCTTATCAGCTTGAGCCCCTGGTCCCGCCGGCATGGAGGCCGGCGCTCTTGTGGTAGGCGCAGCGTGGGCCATGCCGTCCTCGAGAGCCGGCGTCCCTGCCGGCAAGCCCTCTTTCAAACACGAGTCCGATCACACCCGTTGCCATGGTCCATCCCGCCATTGTCGGAGCGTGCGCTCATACCCCGGGGTGGGCCCGGCGCGCAGTCTCGTACCCGCAGACACGCAAGTGCTACAATGCCTCCCTGACGCGGACGGAGGCGGAAGTGGCATCGCGACCCCAGAGACCCCCGGAGTGGCTGCGGGTGAAGGTGCGCAAGGGCGAGCGGGGCGCCAACACAAGAGCGCTCCTCGCCAGGCATCGGGTCAAGACCGTCTGCTCCAACGCCCTATGCCCGAACATCGGCGAGTGCTACGGCGCCGGAACCGCGACGTTTCTGCTGATGGGCGATCGCTGCACGCGCGGCTGCCGCTTCTGCGCGGTCGAGAGCGCGCCGCCCGAGCCACTCGATCCCGATGAGCCAGCACGAGTCGCGACCGCCGCCGCGGAGCTTGCGCTGTCGCACGTCGTGCTTACGTCTGTGACGCGGGACGACGTTCCGGACGGCGGAGCGGCGCACTTCACGCGAACGGTTCGCGCGGTGCGCGCGTTGCTTCCGGACGTTACCGTCGAGGTGCTCGTGCCGGATCTGCGCGGAGACATGGCCGCGGTCGAGACGGTCGCGCGAGCCGGGATCGACGTGTTCGGCCACAACCTGGAGACCGTGCCGGCGCTCTACTCGGTCGTGCGCCCGGGAGCCGAGTACCGGCGGTCGCTTAGTGTGTTGGCTCACGCTCACGCGGTCGCTCCCGAGGTGCCCACGAAGAGCGGGCTGATGGTCGGGCTCGGCGAGACTCGGGAGGAGCTCCTCGCGGTGATGGACGACCTGCTCGCGGTCGGATGCCGGTTCCTGACGCTGGGGCAGTACCTGAGGCCCTCAGCGAGACACTTGCCCGTCGAGCGTTACATCACTCCCGGGGAGTTTGAGAAGCTGGGCTCGGAGGCGCGGCGGAAGGGCTTCGGGTTCGTGGCCTCGGCGCCGTTCGTGCGAAGCTCGTACCGCGCTCACGAGGCCCTGCTATCCCGTGGCTCGGGGGAACCCACGTGTCCCAGGTAGCCGTCACCACCTGCCCAGAGGGGATCGTCGTCGCGTCCGAGAGCCTCATCACCTTGGGTCCATCGCGCAAGGCACGCGGGCTGGCGCAGAAGGTCTTCCCGATCGGGCCACGCCTCGCGTTCGCGGCGGTGGGCAACGCGTCGCTGCCCGACCCGCGGCTCGACGACAGGTGGCCGGGACTCGGGGCCCATCTGATGACCCTGAGCGGCGGCCGGCCCGTGGAGGGCGCGCCCGCCGACGTGGCCTCTCGCATCGCCCAGTTCGTGGTGGATGTGCTGCAGTACCTCGCGGAGCGTCCCCGCGGATGGGAGGGGCTGGCGATCGCCACGTGGCATGTGCGCTACGTGGTGGCCGGCTACGCGGCAGAGGGCGGACCGGGCGTCGTCTCCTCGTGGACCGCCACGACCGCCGAGGCATTCGAGGACGATGCCCTGACCACGGACGGGGCAGGCAAGGTCGCGCTCGGAATGTTCGACGAGTGGCCTCGGCTCGAGCGACCGCGCCGGATCGGCTCCGACCCGCCGGACGGCCCCGCACTCGACCGTGCCGAGGCCGCTGCGCGGCGGGTCGTGGACCTCGCGGTGAGGCGCTATCCGTCGGCCTGCGGCGGGCCGCTGCAGGTGCTGAAGATCGTGCCCGAGGGCGGCTGCCGATGGGCAGAGAGGCCCGAGTGGATCGGCGAGGGCCCGCTCTAGTTCTGCGCCATCTCGCGTAGTGTCGCCAGACGGTTCCTGACGGCGGGCTGGGCTACGAACTGAAGGATGGCCTCACCCAGGGCATCCTCATCAGCACACGCTACGGGTTCTGCGTCGTACAGGTCCAGGTTCACGGGGAACCCGGTGGGTGGAATGTAGGCTCGGAAAAGCACGTCTTCGACCCCGAGGCCCGGCACTCTGACGACAACGTTGAGCTGCTGTCCGATGTTCAGCAGATAGCCGGGCTCGACGACCATTAGGAGCCGCCCGGCCTCCAGCCCCTCGCTCATGTTCGAGCCCAGCGCGCCCACGTACTCGTCGAGAGCGTGCTTTGCCGCTTTGTACGCTTCGTCGGCGTGTAGGGGTGTGTCGCGGAGCCTGCTCGCGAGTGCCTCCCGGTTCATCTCTGCTCGCCTCCAGTCACATCAAACACGGCCACAAGCGGGAAGTGGTCGGAGGCTCCGCTCGAAAAGCCGGTGGCTTCGTCATACTGCCACCGAGCGGGATGCAGCCGCCCGGTACCCGGCACTCGGGTCGCTGTGATCTCATCACAATGATAGCGTACGGTCCGCTCTCTGAGTGTCAACACGCCGCCCCTCAGGGCGCGGCCTGAGACCAGCAACTGATCGAACACCACTGGCGGCAACGAGTCGTGCGTGGTCTTCGGGCGCGGCTCCTGATAGCCGGGCCTTCGGGCCTCTTCCCAGTAGTCAGGCTCACACAGGAACCGCCACGCTGTGTTGTATACGTATGCGGGCGTGGCGCGGGCCCAGAGAGCTGACGAGAAGAACCGGACGCCACGTAGCCCCGTCTCAGAGAATGGGGGCTCGAACGGCTCGGCGTTGAAGTCGCCGAACACAAGGACACAAGTCACTCGAGGGGACGTGGCGAGGTGGCTTCCCAGCCATCTCGCTGTCTCGATTCTGTCGGCACCGTCGTCTGTCCCACGCTGTGCCGCCCTGCTCTTCCAGTGGTTGATCGCCAGCAGGAAAGGCTCCGACGCCGACCGGAGCGTGCAGCGCAGGATGGCCGCCCTGGGACGCGCCATCATCCTCGGGCGATACTGAGCCACAAGCTTCACTTGCGCGACGACCGATGCTCTAGCAAGAATGCCGAGGCCCGTCTCATCGTCCATCCCCGGCCCGACCCAGGCGGCCACGTACTCCCCGTCGAGCCGACTCCGAATCGCGTCAGTGATGCGCTCGGTACCCACCTCAGCCAAGCCCAGTAGGTCCGGGCCCTCACCGCCGAAGAGCGAGCGTGCGACTGAGGCGACGACCTCGACCTTGGCGTCGAGCTCCGCCACAGTGCGCGGTCCCCGATGGCAAGTCCCGGGCTCAAAGAGGTTGCTGACGTTCCAGAAAGCCGTGCGGAGCTCACCCACGGCGTCACCCTCCGGTCGCCGTGTTCGCCCGGACCAGGGATGATCCTCTGGCTTGCCCAATCCCCGTACCCCGCACCCCGATCACACGGCCCGGGTACTCGATGAACAGCACGGTCACGTAGAGCTGCTGCTGCGTCGACGCGACCGCGACCCCGACCCCCATCTGCGTCCAGTTGCCGGCGAGGATCACGTCGCGTTGCTCCGCGTGGTCAGCCGATAGGAGCGTCGCCAGGATCGCGTCAAGGTCCTCCAGCACGACGCCGTCGCGAGCGATGGTGAAGCCGATCACCTCGCCCGCGTTGTCGAACGGCACGGCCGCCTCGCGAAGGCGCTCCTCGGGGCCTCGTCCCTGCGGGTCGCGGTGGTCGAAGAACTGGCCGGACAGCATCGCGGTTGAATGCTCGCGCGCGACGGCCGCCACATCGTATGCGATCGGCAGCGCGTCCACGTCGGCTGCCACGCGCTCCCGGCCGATCGCGTCCGACATGTGCGACTCAAGCTGCAGCGTCCTCGCCGGCGGCATCACTCCGCCGCCCGCGTCGATCAGGCTCACATCCACCGGCGCGTCTATCGTCGCGTCAACAAGCCCGCCGCAGCCGGCGAGGGCGAGGACGGCGAGCACAGCCGCGGGCTTGAGCCCGCGGTTCCACACCGCCCCGCGGCTCCACAATGCCCCGAGGCTCAGCCGTCTACCCTGTGCGTTCGTTCCTGATGAGCGTTCCATCGCGTTGCTCCACCTCATACGTTACGCCGTCAGGCGCCGTCGTGAACTCGCGCAGGAAGGAGAGATCGCGCGTGATGAACCCGGCGGCCCGGTACGCTACCTCGAAGGTCCCCAGGAGCCGCTGGACCATCACCAGGAAATCGCCGGCCGACTCCGGCGGCAAGCTGACGTACAGCGCGTCCGCGGCGAGATCGACATAGTGCGATGCGAGCATGAAGCCCGTCAGAGACCACAGCGCGCCGAAAAGGTCGTTTCGCGCGAGAGTGGGGCCCAGGTCGGGCGGCGCGTCAGGCCCCAGGATCGCTCCGGCGCGCGACACCAGCCAGTCGATCAGGGAGCGGGCGTAGTCCGCCGGCACGGACGGGTCCAGCAGCGCGGCGAACCCGAACGCGTCGCCGATGACGGTGGCCAGGTTCATGTAGTTGACAAGTGTGGCCTTGCCCCAAGGAGTATCGAGGTCGGTCAGCGACCCACCGGGCACCGCCGCGCCATAGCCCTTGTAGAAGACCACCGTGAAGCTGCCGTCGCCAAGGTCGTACTCCTGCCGGACCGGCTCCGAGCTGCCGATCACGAGCCCTCCGATCACGATGCTCGTCGAGCCGATGCCGTAGATCAGGTCTTCACCAACGAGGATGCCCTCAGGATCGTAGACACCCACGCCGTAGGTCACCATCGTCGGGTTCACGAAGGTCACGGCCGGGCCGGCGGCGTCCTCGATGAACGGCGGCTGGATGGCGCGTGCGGTGGCTGCCGGAGCGCCAGCGAATGCGCTCTCGGAGTCGCGCGCGATCGTGGCGGCAAGATCGATTGCCCCGTTGTCGAGCGCAGCTTGCAGGAACCCGGCTGGGCCCTGTGCCAGCGCGTCGCGCACCAGCTCGACCAGGTGGGCGAAGTCGGCATGATCGCTCGCGAGCGCGAGGATGGCGTCCCTGTCCGCGCGGGGGCGAAGAAGGATCGGTGGGGCCAGGTACACACAGCCCAGCGCAACCTCGCGCGCGGACAGTGCCCTGACCTCGTCGGCGGAGGCGACAGGGGACAGGCAGGCTATGCCCGCCGCTTCCATCGTCCCGTGCGGCGCCAGGATCACCGCCGTCGATGCGGTGTCGTCAAGCACGCTGATCTCGGCCGCCCCGTCCGGATCGGGCACCGATCGTCCGCCAATGGTCACCAGGTCGACGGCATCGGGCTCGGTGTGCGGGAGGTCGACCCGGACGGGCACGCTCGTGAGCTCTATCGTGCGCTCTCGGTACGGGGCCGGGCGTTCCTCGTACTGCGACGGAGGTGCCGGTGGGCCGACTGCCTGGCCGGTGGGTCGCGCCGGGGCAACCGATGACGAGCAACCGACCGCGAGCCACGCGGCGAGCGCGGTCGGCAGCGCAAGAGACAAGAGGAGTGTCCGATGGCTCATGATGGACGCTCCTTCCGAGGCGCGGGCCCGCTACCCTCCAGTGAGAACGTCGATGACGGCCTCGGCTGCGCTGGTCACGTTGCGCGTGGTGCCCTGGCCGTCGGTGTGCAGGAAGCGGGAGTTGGCGCCCTCGCGAACCGACAGGATGGTGCCCACCCCGGGCATGATCGTCGCGCCCTGATCCTGCGTGAAGGCCGCCGTCGTGTCCCCGTCCGCGTCCGCCTCCTGAACCACCGCGAGCCCCGGCCGACCCGACGCGCCCGCGTCCCAGCGGTAGAGCTTCGTCCCGCCCGCGTCCGTCTTCTCCCAACGACGCAGGTCGCCGTCG
>Ga0315282_10000316_pt1 | contig 96572 bp, 61 predicted proteins | sample YL17G07_20_MG_FD_203693 | JGI IMG/M metagenome (GOLD analysis project Ga0315282, IMG submission 203693) | Sediment microbial communities from Yellowstone Lake, YNP, Wyoming, USA - YL17G07_20 | ecosystem: Environmental > Aquatic > Freshwater > Lake > Sediment | place: USA: Wyoming | collected...
GACAAACCCAACGCCGAGGCGATGATGGCCCTGGCGTCGGTCCATTCGAGCCATCTGTGGCAAAGGTATTGGGACATCCGGCGAAAAGTACCAGCCTGACCCCACGAAATGTAGTCGCACACCGCACCCGCACCGGCGTCAGAATGAATTGACATCGTCAGGTCGGCGCCTTATACTGAAGATCAAGATGGACGAATTCGGTGTCGTCGGCGAGAGCAAGAAGCAAGTGCTCGGTCATGGAGTTATGCCAAATGAGTCCGGAGACGGAAAGTCTTATGAAGAAGGCTCTCCGACTTCGGCGCGAGGCAAGGGCTTTGATTGCCGAGAAGTTGCTTGAGAGCCTCGACTTCGAGGAGCCATTCGAGGTCAGCCGTGAGTGGCGAGAGGAGATTGCTCGCCGATGTCGTGAGGTCGATGAAGGCACTGCGACCCTAATCCCCGGCGATAAGGTTCTTAAGGAAGCGGCTAAAGGCCTACGCGGATGAGATACTGGTTTCACGCGGAAGCGAGAACAGAACTCATCGAATCGATTCTTACTACGAATCACAGCGACCCGGCCTGGGGCAGCGTTTTCTGGAGGCTGTCAGCGAGGGAATCCGTCGGATTCAAGCTCATCCGAAAATGTATCCCGAGACCTCTGCTACGTGGCGCCAGTGTCGCATCCCCAGGTTTCCCTTCGGAGTCATCTACAGAATCAGAGGTCGCAGAATTGAGATCATTGCGGTGATGCACCTGCGTCGTCGACCGGGATACTGGCGACCGCGAGCTGCTGACAAGTAGGCGCGCGAGTTGCTATATCGGCCGAACCGGTTGAGCAGGCTTCTGACAGCCAAACCTGAATCATAAGAATCGGCACTTTGTCCTTCCGGATCCTGCTCGCGGCGGACTGCTTGGCTTTGGGTTGGGGGGGTACGGCCTTGCCTCGGTGAATGACGTGCAGGGCATTGAAGTTGCAGGCGCGGGAGCAGTCCCCGAATCCGAGGCCGCCGAACTTGCGGGCCTGGTTTGGCGATTGCGGACATTTCACTACCACGCAGGAAAGACGCGAATTATAATCGGGCCCCTGTGTTTTTCAAGTGCGATGTTCGGGGATACGAGGTACTCGTCAATGCCGAAAGATGTGGTCTCGCTTGTCTTCGCGGTGGCAGTTGCCTTCTCCGCCGGTTGCGCCGTCAATCCTGTCACGGGCGACGAGGAACTGATGTTCTTCTCGCCGGAGAACGACGCGAAACTGGGCCTGCAGTATTCGCCGGCCATCGAGAAGGAATTGGGCGGCCGCATCCCGGACGAGAATCTGCAGGGCTATATCAATGAGGTTGGCCAGAAGATCGCGCGGGTCTGCCAACGGCCGGATGTGGCGTATCATTTCACGGCCGTTGAAGACGACATGGTCAACGCACTTGCACTGCCAGGAGGGTACGTTTTTATTACCCGGGGCCTCCTGCAGGAGATGAAATCGGAAGGGCAATTGGCCGGCGTGCTGGCCCACGAGGTGGGTCACGTGGTGGCCCGGGATACGATGGCGGCGCTGAGCCGCCAGATCGGCATGACGGCCCTGGTGGCGGCGGCGCACGTCGGCGGTGCGCCCGCCAGAGCGACGAGGGCGGCGGATTTCATCGCGGCGGTGCTCTCCCTGCAGTACAGCCGCGATGATGAGAAAGAGGCCGATCTTGGCGGCCTGTCCTACATGACGCAGGCAGGGTATGATCCCAACTGCATGGTCGAGACCATGCAGGCCCTGGAGAAGCTTCAGACGGAGAGGCCTATCGAATTCTTCTCCACCCACCCGAATCCGGAGAGCCGCATCGCGTATCTCCAGGAGAGGATTGCCCGGCGATATCAGGGACTAGGCTCGCTGAAGAAGGGCGATCGGGAGTATGATGCGGCTGTTCTTGCCAAGATAGGGAAGCACAGGGGCGTCAAACACACAGCCCCGCCGCAATAACGGAGCCGGACCCGCACGTACGTGTCCCCAGTGCTCCGTCGGATTGCACCGGCTTATTTCACCGCATAGCTGTCTATAGGGTGACGTCGCAAAGCATCTTCTTGAATACCCTTGCACCCTGAGGCGGCGTTACTGCTGGCCGAGGCGGGCTTTGCGACTATCCTCTACCTTGCTGTGTTTGCACTTGGGGCACCTGTCCGGGAAATCGTTCGGGACGGAGCCGGTAAAGAAGACTTCGCCGCAATTGGGGCATTTCTCGGCGAGGCTGACGGTATCTTTGCCGCACTTCTGGCAGGTCAACGGGGGGGTGATCATCATCGGCGTGGGATTGGCCGCCATCTTCTTGCTGGTCTCTTCGTAGTACTGTTTCTTGCCCATCTGGTAGCTCGCCCCGCACGACCTGCACTTGACCCAGACCTGCTCGCTGGCATCAATGGATTCGATTCCGCCGGTACTTTTGGACCGGGTCTTGACGAATACCACCACGGCGACAATGATGCACACCGCGATGACGACAGCATAGATTGTGTTCTTCATGGCTCAAAACCTCCCGAATTGTCAAATCAGCATTTGAACGATACGCCGGCCGGAGTGCGGACAGCGGACCTGGTTTTCCTATTACCGGCCCTGCACAATACCGACGGCCGGACGAGTTGTCAAATACTTGCTGCCGTTGCCGCGGGCCTTCCTCCCAACTGGAGGATTCTGGCCGGCTCCTCGGGAAACCCCGTGCGGGCGGACAGATAGGCCGACTGCAGGACCGCCATGTGGTTGAGACTCTCGGCAGCGCCGCAGACAAGGCTCGGCTCCTCGGGATTCGTGATGCTGCGTGCAAAGCTGCACAGCAGCCGTCGCATCGTGCCGGGCTCGTCCTGATCGTACTGCCACTTCTGGTCGTCCCGGCCGTCACGCCGGTTCAAGGCCACAGAATTGCGGGTGACTGTCAGAACGGCGTCTTTGCCGTAGACCTTCAGGGTCGTCTCATTGGACCCCACTTCGTTGCGGCGCGTGGCGACGATGTTCCCGAGCAGCGCATCGGTGAACCGCAGACAGACCACCGACGTGTCTTCGGCGAGGTACAGTCGCTGCTGCTTGTCCGGAGCCCAGTTGGTGTTCAGGGCGTAGACCTGCTGAGGCAACGGAAAGCTCCAGAGGATTTGATCGACGATCGGGTAGCACTCGTGCAGGAGCACGCCGCCGCCGGCGAGCTTCGGATCCATGTACCACGCGGGCTGGTCGGTCGCTGCCACGCTGCAATAGGCGGTGACCAGGAAGATTTGCTCGATATGGCCCTGCAGGATCAACTCGTGGGCGGTGATGTAACTGGGGTAGAACCGTGCCGGATTGGCGATAGCGAATCGGACCTTCTCGCTTTCGGCCATCTGGGCGTACTCCGAGGCCTCCTCGAAACTCCGTGCGGGCGGGGCAACCTTGAGGATATTGAATTTCCTCTTGATGGCGGTCTTGAGGTGCTCGCCGTAGGCGTGCGCGTCGGTGGCAAGCAGCAAGCAATCGAACTGATTTTGAACGATCAGTTGCCGGTAGTCGGTATACGCTTCGCACTCGTACCTGGCGGCCGCTTTGTCGGCCTTTTGCGGGTCCTGGTCGGCCACGGCCTTGACCTGAAAGCATCCGGCCTTCGACGCCGCATCAAGCAGGAGCAGGCCCTTCTCGTCCAGACCGAGTACGGCCGCCGTTAGAGTATCCGTCCCCATACGGTCATCAATCTCGATTTCCGTTCTTCGGCGGTATGATAAAGTGCTCCGGTACAGGAAATTGCGAGCACAACAGCAGCACTTCCTTGCCCACTTGCTCGATAACGGACTCGTTGTCGATATTCTCGGCCACGCGGTGAATGAAGACACCGACCTGCCGGGCCTCGGCCTCTTTCATGCCGCGGGTCGTGATGGCCGGCGTCCCTATGCGCAAACCGCTCGGATTGAACGGCGGCGCCTGATCGCCGGGGATCGTGTTGTAGTTGGTGACAATCCTCGCCCTGTCCAGTGCCTTGGCCAGTTTTTTGCCGGGAATCCCCTTGCTCCGCAGGTCGATCAGGATCAGGTGGTTATCGGTCCCTCCGGAGACCAGAGTGAAGCCCAGTTCGAGCAATTTCTCGGCCAGGGCCTTGGCGTTCTTGACGATCTGTTTGGCGTAGGCGACGAACTCCGGCGTATCGGCCTCGGCCAGGGCCACGGCGATGGCCGTCAGCGTGTGCATGTGCGGGCCGCCCTGCAGGCCGGGGAAAACGGCCCGGTCTACCTTGTCGGCGAGCTCCGCCTTGCACAGCAGCATCCCGCCGCGGGGGCCCCGCAGCGTCTTGTGCGTCGTGGTCGATACGATGTCGGCGTGGGGCACGGGAGACGGATGGATGCCCGCGACGACCAGACCGGCGATGTGGGCGATGTCGCTGACGTGATATGCTCCCACTTCCCGGGCGATCTCGCCGAAGGTCTTGAAGTCGATGGTTCGCGGGTACGCGGTGGCCCCGGAGATGATAATCCTGGGGTGGTGCTGCTTGGCCAGGTCCCGGATCAGATCATAGTCGAGCCGTCCGGTGTCTATGTTGATCGGGTAGGACACGGAGTTGAAGAACCTGCTGGTCAGCGAGACCTTCCAGCCATGTGTCAGGTGCCCGCCGTGCACGAGCGACATTCCCATAATAGTCTCGTGGGGCTCGATGAGAGCGGCGTAGGCGGCCATGTTGGCCACCGAACCCGAATAGGGCTGCACGTTCGCGTGGTCGGCCTTGAATATCTTCTTGGCCCGGTCCTGTGCCACCCTCTCGATCAGGTCGGTGACCTGTTGTCCCTCATAATATCGCCTCCCGGGATAGCCTTCGGCGTACTTATTCGTCAGACAACTCGACGTGGCCATCATCACGGCCCGCGACACGTAATTCTCCGACGGGATCAGCCGGATAGAGCCGCTCTGAAGGGCCTCTTCCTGCCGGATGAGCTCGTAGATCTGGGGATCGTATTGCTCGAGCGCTGTCCTCATACCAGACTTTCTCCGTACGATAACGGCCTTTGTGCCGGATAACTAACGACAGGCGGTCCTTATAACATACGCCGGCTTTGCATACAAGCATTTATTCGTTGACAAAATTGGGCCGAAGAGTAGCATGAACGTGATACATCACTCGGATGGATAACGACTTAACACTATGCCACAACCAAACGCTCACGTGCAGGCCAAGGCTTTCTTCGAGCGAGCCCGTCAGGCCGCCGAGGCAGGGGACTATCATCGGGCTATCGACGGGTATCTCCAGGGGATTCGCTGCGAGCCCGACGCGGTCCAGGAAGGCCATATCGAGCTGCGCGTGCTGGCTCTGCGCCGCCAGCAACAGGGCGGTGCCAAGCCGACGGCGGAGGAGGCCAACCAGCGATTGTCGCAGGGCCGGACTCCCTTGGAGAAGCTGCTCGGTGCCGAGTACCTGCTGGCGATGGACCCGGAGAGTCTCGCGTACGGCGAGGCCGTGCTCCGCGCGGCCGTGGCAGCGGGATTTCGGCATGTCGTCAGTTGGATAGCCGACCTGATGTTCCTGGCCAATAATAATGCCGCCAAACCCTCGGCGCAGCTCTATATTCTGCTGAAGGACTCCTACGCATCGGTTGGCCAGGTCGAAAGGGCCGCGGCAGCTTGCCAGCGGGCGCTGCGGCTCAGACCCGGCGACGAGAAATTGACGGCCGATTTCCGCGAGCTCAAGTCGAGACTGGCTGCTGCCAAGAGAGCCAGGCGGACGACCTCGCACGCCGCCAAGTCTCCGGTGGTTCGGCCTCCGCAGTCCCATCCGACGGATGACGATTCCCTCGCGTCGGCGGCTGAGGTGGACTCAGGTGCCGCACAGGCCGGCGCCGCCGGAGCGCCGGCCGAGCACAATCTCGTGGAAGCCAGGGTCTTCTTCCAGAAGGCGAAAGCTGCGGCCGAAAGCAAAAACTACGATTACGCGATCGACATGTACCTGGAGGGCTTGCAGCGAGCCCCCGATGCGCTTGAGGAGGGACATGTGCCTTTGTGCGAGCTGGGCTTGCAGAGGCGGGGCAAGGGCAGTAAGAAGCCGTCCATGGTGGAGCGGGTCAAACGGATGCGGGGCAAGAATCCGCTGGAGCAGATGCTCAACGCGGAGTATCTCTTTGCCAAAGACCCCGATCATCTGCCCTACGCGGAGGCCATGCTCAAAGCCGCCGTCGAGGGCGGCTATACAAAGACGGCCAATTGGATCGCCAACCTCATCTTTCAGACGAATAACGCGATCGAGAAGCCTTCGCTGCAAATGTACCTGCTGCTCAAAGATTCGTACGTGGCGCTGGGGCAGTACGACAAAGCGGTGGCCGCCTGCCAGCGCGCGGTGCATATGAGGCCGCAGAGCAAGGAGTTGGCCGACGAATTCAAGAATCTCTCGGCCGAGCTGGCGATGGCCAAAGGCAAGTACGATGGCAACGGGGATTTCCGCCAGTCGATCCGGGATCGCGAGGTCCAGGCCAAGCTCTACGCGCAGGACCGGATCATCAAGACGGAGGACTACCGGGCCTCGGCCGTGGAGGATGCCCGAAGAGCGTATGCACGCGATCCCGACCAGCGAAAGAATATCATCACTCTGGCTGATGCGCTGGCGGACCTGGAGACCGACGAAGCGGAAAATGAGGCGATCCAGTTGCTGGAAGACGCCTATGAGACTCACGATGACTTCAATTTCAAGGAGCGGGCCGGCCTGCTGAGGATCCGGCAGATCAAGCGCAAGGCGCGGGAGGCGAAGAAGCTGGTGGAGGCTCAGCCGGGGACCCCGGGCGCTAAGGCACGCATGGAGGAGTTGACCGCGGCGCTCAGCGCCGCCGAACTGCAGCATTACCGCTTGTGCGTGGAGCATTACCCGACCGATCTGGCCGCAAAATATGAGTATGCGCTTCGCCTGATGCGGAGCGGGCGGTATAATGACGCCATACCTTTGTTCCAGGACGCCCAGAAAGACCCGAGGCGGAAAATCGCCGCCATGGACAAAATCGGGTACTGCTTCTTCATGAAGGGCTGGTATGCGGACGCCGTGGACGTCTTTCAGCGGGCCATCGAGGCGTACGAAATAAATGATGATGCAGTGGCCAAGGAGTTACGGTATAATCTGGCCCGTGCGTGCGAAGAGCAGGGTGAAAAAGAAAAGGCTCTTGAGATTTATCGCAAGATCGCACAGTTGGATTTCGGCTACAAGGACGTGAGTGATCGGGTGGACCGGTTGCGGGTCGAACCCAGACCGGCCGGCCCCGAGGCGTCTGCCGAACAGTAGGATCTGTCGTATCTGCGGCAGACGATACATCGAACCAACCTCTCGGTACGTGTGTTCATAATAGTGTCGTAAGAGTGTTCAGGAGAACGAAGTGGCACATTCCTTATCGGCAAAGAAGAGAGTCAGGCAGAACGTCAGGCGGCGTACCGCCAACCGGTCCCGAAGGAGCCAGATCAGGACAATGGTCAAGCGTCTCGACGCGACGATGGCCGAGGGCGACGTCAAATCGGCGGGCGAGCAGTTTCATCTCGTGGTCAAGAAGCTGGATAAGCTGGCGAGCACGAGCACGATGCATAAGAAGACGGCTGCACGAAAGAAGTCGCGGCTGGCCAGGCGGTTGAACGCATTGAAGGCCAAGCCGGGCGCTTCTGCGTGACCGTGTGGCCCGCGGCGGCGCCTTGGTGCGCCGTCATTGGTGCGGCGGGCGGCACGGGGTATCCGAGAATTGCCAGCACCCAGTCGTTTGGAGAATCGTCTGGGTGCTGCTTTATTGGTGAGCTATGCCCAGAGTGTACAAGGATCGGATTCTGAAGTTTCTCAGGCATGCCGAGTACCGGCCGCTCAAGCTGGCCCAACTGGCAAAGTCCCTGGGAGTCGATGCGGATGCGTATTCGCAATTCGAGCAGGCATTCAACGAGTTGCGGCAGGCGGGCCACGTGATTGTCGGAGCGGGAAACCTGGTCACGCTGCCCGCCATGGCGGGCCAGGTGATGGGCCGCTTTCGCGCCAATCCGAAGGGCTTCGGCTTTGTCACGCCCCTGGAGCCGAACACGCACGGCGATCTGTTCATCCCGCCCGATGACACGGGCGACGCGATGACCGGCGACGTGGTCATTGCCAGAGTCCGGCGCAAGGGCAAACGCGGCGCGGAAATGCGTTACACGGGCGAGATTCTCAAGATTGTGGAAAGGACGAACAACCGGTTCGTCGGTACGCTCATGCGTCATCCGGAGGCGTGGATCGTGCAGCCGGACGGCAGCGATTTCGTTGAGCCCATCGTCGTCGAGGATGTCGCCGCCAAGGGGGCGAGGGCGAAAGACAAGGTGGTCGTCGAGATTCTCTCCTATCCGACGCAGAGCTACCTGGCCAGGGGCGTGATTATCGAGGTGCTGGGCAGGGCGGGCCAGTACGATGCGGAAATCGCGTCGGTGATTCGCCAGTACCATCTGCCGGAGGGGTTCGATGCGGACTGCCTGGAGCAGGCACGCCAGGCGGCCACGAGTTTCAGACCGGATCGCCTCGATAACCGCGAAGACATCTCGGACAAGACGATCGTCACGATCGATCCGCCCGAGGCCAAGGATTTCGACGACGCCATCAGTTTGGAGAAGGATGCACAGGGACATTGGGTCCTCGGCGTGCACATCGCCGACGTGAGCCACTTCATCCCGGTCGGCTCGCCCCTGGATGAGGAGGCTGCGCTGCGAGGCAACAGCATATACCTGCCGGGCAAGACGATCCCCATGCTGCCGGAGGTGCTCAGCAACGGCGTTTGCAGCCTGCAGCCCGGACAGCCCCGATTCGTCAAGAGCGCATACATGACGTACGATGGCGAAGGCCGGGTGATCTCCCGCCGCTACGCGAACAGCATCATGCGCTCCGCGGCACGCCTGACCTACGAAGAGGCGGACCGAATTCTCAAGGGTCATACCAAGGGCGCCAAACGGGCAGTGATCGACCTGCTGCGGGATATGGAGTCGCTCAGCCGCCGGATCGAATCCCGCCGGTACGAACAGGGTATGCTGCATCTGGATTTACCGGAAACGGAGCTTGTCTTCGACGAATCCGGACGGGTCATCGATGCTCATCCGGCCGATACCAGCTATCCGCACACGATCATCGAGATGTTCATGGTGGAAGCGAACGAGGCCGTCGCGTCACTGCTGGACCGCCACAACGTCCCGTTCATGCGGCGGATTCACCCCGAGCCCGACGCGCTGAGCATGAAGAACCTGGCGAGGCTGCTGTCCGCCATCGGGCTGCCCATCCCCCGCAGTCCGGACCGCAGGACGATCCAGGACCTGCTGGCGTCGGTGCAGGGGACGGATCAGTCGCTGGCGGTGAATCTGGCCGTCCTGCGGAGCTTCGAGCGGGCTCAGTATGCCCCCTTGAACATCGGACATTACGCTCTGGCCTCCACGCACTACTGTCATTTCACCAGTCCGATCCGCCGCTATGCCGATCTGCTCGTCCACAGGCTGTTGCAGTGTCATCTCGAAGGCCGCATGGAGGCCGCCAGGCAGGTGGCGGCCGGGCAGGACCTGGCCGAAGTGGGAAGACACCTCACCTTCACCGAGCAGCGGGCCGAGGACGCGGAGAAGGACCTGAACGCCGTGCTGATTCTCCAGATGCTCAGCAAGCGAGTAGGCGAGGAGCTGGATTGCGTCGTCACCGGGCTGACCGCGTTCGGCGTCTTCGCACAATCACAGAAGTTCGGGATCGAGGGGCTGATTCGCCTGGAGGACCTCGGGCCCGACCGCTGGCAGTACAACCAGAGAGCGCACTGCGTCATCGGCCAGACCTCGGGCCTGACGATACGTCTCGGGCAGTCGATCCGCGTCCACATTGCCGCCGTGAATGTCCCCGCCAGACAACTGAACCTGACGCCGGCGGAGCCCCTGGGCGAGGGCCGGCACGAAACGCGCAAACCGCGGCAAAAAACAGGCCGCAAGGGAAAACAAAAGGGCCGCAAATATAGGACATAGCCCCTCGCTCGTTTGCCTCGCAACCGCGACACGCGCCTCCCTGCACGTCACGACAATTTCGCTTGAAATCAGCGCGACAACTGCTATAATGAACGCACTGGAGGTGTGTGCTTCTTGGGGTATGGGATGCCCGGGTCTTGGTATGGAGGGTGGTGACGTGCTACGGTGCCCCGTTATCTTGTTGTGTCTGTTGTGTTGCGTTGTGCCCGCCTGGGCGGAAGAACCGGTCTTTTTTCCGGACGCCAGGCTCAAGGCGATCGTGGAAGGGGCGTTATGGGTTTCCGACCCGACGCCCACGGACATGCTCGGCCTGCTGCCGGATTTGAACGGATCGAATTCCGCTGCAGGCCAGCCGTCGATTACCGATCTGACGGGCCTCGAATACGCCTTGAACTTGAAGACCCTGGAGCTTCGCTATCACAAGATCGATAATCTGTCCCCGCTGTCAGGCTTGAGCCATCTGGAGACGGTGGACCTTCTGGGCAACCGGATTCGCGACTTGTGGCCACTGTCGGGCCTGAGCCATTTGCACATACTCGACTTGGAGGAAAACCGTGTCATTGACATCTCGCCCGTGGCGGGCCTGAGCAGTCTGAAGTCTCTCAGCCTTCACCGCAATTCCATCGCGGACATCTCTTCGCTGGCGATGATGACCTCGCTGACGTTCCTGGACCTGCGGGTCAATCCGTTGAACAGCCAGGCCTACAGCATCTGGTTACCGCAAATCCAGGCGCACAATCCGGGCATCGAGCTGTTGTATGATGATCCATTCTCCGCGAAGCTGGTGGTCACCTCGACGGTTGGAGGCTCGGTGATCGACCCGGGCGAGGGCGAGTTCTGGTATCAGCCTGGGGAAGTGGTCCGCCTGGAGGCCAAGGCTGATCCCTACTTTGTCTTTATCGGTTGGACCGGCACATCGACCTCCTCGACCAATCCCTTCTCCATCATGGTCGATCATGACTACGGCATGCAGGCGAATTTCCGCAGTACGCTGACGACGATCCACGTGGATGACGATGCTCCGGGGGACCCCGGCCCCGGCAATCCGGCGATCAGCGATCCGCAGGAGAACGGCACGGCCGACCATCCCTTCGACCGCGTCCAGGAAGCCGTCGACGTGGCCGCCGACGGCGTCACGATTTACGTCCATCCCGGCAGCTACCCGGAGAGCGTCGATCTTCACGGCAAGACGCTGACGTTCATCGGCTTCGATCCCGGCCAGGGCGGAGGCGGGGAAGAGCCCATCCAGTTCCCCGACAGCCGGCTCAAGGCCGCCGTCGAAGCGGCGCTGGGCCTGTTCAATCCCACACCGACGGATATGCTCCGCCTGACGGTGCTCACGGCCGAGGGCAAGGGGATCATGGACTTGTCGGGCCTGGAGTATGCCATTCATCTGCAGACGCTGCGGCTGGGGACCAATCGCATCAGTGATCTGTCGCCTCTGGCAGGATTGACCTCTCTGGTGCTGGTGGACCTGCGGGCCAACCCGCTCGACGCACAGGCGTGCAGCGTGTACCTGCCCCGAATCCTGTCGAACAATCGGGGCGTGACGCTGCTGTACGATCCCTGCGGGACAAGCCACCGGCTGCGGATCTCCGCCACGGCCGGCGGATCGGTGATTCGGCCGGGAGAAGGCGACTTCCTGTACGAGCCGGGGACGGCCGTCGTGCTGGAGGCCAGGGCCGATCCGGGCTATGTGTTTACAGGCTTTACCGGCACCTGGTCTTCCACGGGCAATTCCGTGTCGCTGGTGATGGACCGGGACTATGACATTCAGGCGAATTTTGTCAGTGCGATGGCTTGGCTGTACGTGGATGACGATGCGCCGGCGGACCCGGGTCCGGGCGATTCCAAGCGGAGCGATCCGCGAGAGAACGGCACGGCGGAGCACCCCTTCGACTGCATTCAGGAGGCGATCGATGTGGCCGCCGACGGCGTGGTGATCGTTGTGCGTGCGGGAACGTATCACGAGAGCATCGATCTGCTGGGCAAGCGGGTGGGATTGACCGGATTCGATCCTGACAGTCCCGCGACGGCGGCCTGGCCGGTGATCGATGGCGGCGGCAGCGGCGGTCCGGTGGTCAGTTTCACACATGGGGAGGACGCCAATTGTGTGCTGCAGGGCTTTATCCTCACAGGCGGCAAGGGCACATCCGCTGCTGCGATCCGCTGCTCGGGCAGCAGTCCGACCATCGTGAATTGCCTGATTGTGGGCAATCGGGCGACGGACGCCGGCGGGGCCGCGGTGTACTGCACGGACAGCAACGCCGTACTGATGAACTGCACGATTGCCGACAACTATACCGGTCCCATGGGTGCGGCTCTGTATCTGCGCAGCAGCCGTCTCCTCGTGGCCGACTCCATTCTCTGGGGTGACACGCCCGCTGAAATCCTGTGCGTCGGTGCGGCCGGAGTCTCCATCAGCCATAGCACTGTCGCGGGGGGCTGGCCCGGCACGGGGAATCTCACTCGCGATCCGTTGTTTGCACGCCCGGGATATTGGGCGGATCTCAATGATCCGAAAGTCGTGGTCACGGCGGATCGTCCTAACGCGGTCTGGGTCATGGGCGACTACCACCTTCAATCGCAGGCCGGCCGGTGGGATTCAACGGCCGCCCGTTGGGTACGCGATGCGAAGATGAGTCCGTGCGTCGATGCGGGGGATCCGGCCACCCCGGTAGGGGATGAGCCGGTCCCGAACGGTGGAATCATCGACATGGGCGTCTACGGCGGAACCGTCGAGGCCAGCAAATCGAACGCGGTGGGAGAGCCGGTGTATTTTGCCGACCCTATCTTGAAGGCGGCGGTAGAGCAGGAACTGTGGACGGCGGACCCGACCGCCACTGATATGCTGGGATTGACCCGTCTGGAAGTGAGCGACAACAGCATTACGTCCCTGACCGGCCTGGAATACGCGGTCAATCTCGAGGAACTGAGGATTCAGCACAATCGGATCGGCGACATGCTGCCTTTGGCCGGTTTGAGCAAGCTCAGAACGCTCGATCTGAACAATAATCGGATCCGCGACATCTCCCTCGTGGCCACGCTCCCCAACCTGGAGTACCTGGACATGCACGACAATGGCTTCAGCGACTTGTCGCCTGTATCCGGCCTGAGCAAGCTGCAAGTCCTGGTGGTTCGGAACAACCACATCCGCGATGTGTGTATTCTGTCGGGCCTGGGCATGCTGAGGGAGTTGGACCTCAACATGAATGAGCTCAGCGACATCTCCTGCTTGGCCGGGATGGTGGGCCTGGAGAGCCTGGACCTGCGAAACAATCCTTTGAATCAGCAGGCGTGCAGTGTCTATATCCCTCGGATCGTCGCCGACAATCCGACGGCCCAGGTCGAGCCCAGTCCCTGCCAGTTCCGACTGACGCTCTCGGCGGGCATTGGCGGGTCGGTGGTCTCTCCAGGCGAAGGAGAGTTCGTGTATCCGTTCAGTCAGGTGGTTCAAGTGCAGGCGCAGGCCGACCCTTACTTTGTCTTTACCAATTGGTCCGGCACATACTTCTCAGCTCTGAATCCGACCTATCTGACGCTCACCCAGGATAACCAGATGCACGCGAATTTCCAGAGCACGCTGACGACGATCTATGTGGATGACGATGGTCCGGGCGACCCGGGTCCTGGCAATCCTGCGATCAGCGATCCACAGGAGAACGGCACGCCCGAGCATCCATTCGACAGCATCCAGGAAGCCATCGACGTGGCTGCCAACGGGGCGACGATTTTTGTCAAGTCCGGGACCTATGGCGGGGACGTCGATCTTCGCGGCAAGACGCTCACCTTCATCGGCTTTGACCCAGGCTAATCTCAGCCGGCGCCAAACGCGGGATTCGTGAGCCGAAAGTCGAATCCTTTGCGCACCTGCACAGCCGCGGTCTGCGAACAAGGCCATAGCCCGCGACAGTATATTTTATTGAATGTGCGTGGTGTGCGAGACCCGCCTTTCCCAGCCGCAGAACGCCCAATCGGCGAGACAGTGTGCGACTAATTTTCGTGGGTCTGAATGGCTTCGCAAGGCGAGCGGGGACGCTCGCCCGACGCGGAGGGCCGTCCGCGCTCTTGGTAGGTCGTGCGTCCCCGCACGACTTCCTTCCCTTGGGGGAAGAGGCATTGAAAAGCAAGGTTTCCCATTCGGCCAGGAAACTTCCCCCACGAAATGTAGTCGCACACGCGAGACAGGAGTCTTCCTGTGTTTCTTGACATAATCCTGCGATTCTGCCATACTGGCCCGTCAATTGGAGGGTGCAGGACAGGGTGTGCCGGCGCGGGCGTCTCTGAGAGGTTACCCTCTGAAGCAGTAAGAAGATGACAATATCCGGAATATGGAGCATAAGAGATGGCCTTCGGGAATGTGAGTAAAGTCCTTCTGAAGATTTTCGGTTCCCGCAACGAGCGTCTGGTCAAGGCGTACTCGGTGATCGCGCGGGAAGCCGCAGCCTTCGAGGACGAGATGAAGCAGCTCGATGACGAGGCGCTGAAGGCCAAGACGGGGCAATTCAAGGCGGCGCTGGCCGGCGGCAAGAGGCCGGAGGATATTCTGCCCGAGGCGTTTGCCGCCGTGCGCGAAGCGGCCAGGCGAAACGTCGATATGCGGCATTTCGACGTGCAGCTCATCGGCGGAGACGTCCTGTATGAGGGCAAGATCGCTGAAATGGCGACCGGCGAGGGTAAGACGCTGGTGGCGACCCTGGCGGTCTACCTGGTTCATCTGACGGGGCGAAAGGTGCACGTCGTTACCGTGAACGACTACCTGGCCAAGCGCGATGCCGAGTGGATGGGGCCGATCTACAAAGCCCTGGGCGTGACCGTGGGAGCGATCCAGGCCGACATGGACACCTCCGGTGACGAGCGGCGCGGCCAATACCAGTGCGACGTCACCTATGGAACGAACAATGAGTTCGGCTTCGACTATCTGCGTGACAACATGAAGGTGTCGCTCGAGCATATGGTGCAGAGTCCGCTGGAATACGGGATCGTCGACGAGGTGGACTCGATTCTGATCGACGAGGCGCGAACGCCGTTGATCATCTCGGGTCCGGCGTTTGACGACGTCTCCCGATACAAACGGGCCGACCAGATCTCCCGCCAGTTGCTCGGCCTTCAGAGCGGCTACGACCACATCAAGGCACAGGTGGATTCCGCCTCGCGCAGGATCGCCAACGCACAGGGCGAGCTCGGCGAGTCAAAGAAGGAGAAGAGCAGCGGCCGGGTCGAGAAGGTGCAGGAGGCCATCGCCAAGGCGGAACGGGAGCGGGACGATGCGCAGGCGAAGCTGTCGCAGGCGACGCAGTACTACGAGGTCGAGTTGGACCACAAGCAGGTTCGCCTGACGGACGCAGGGGAAAAGGCGGCCCAGGACTTGGCCGGCATGGGGTCATTCTACACCGGCACGAACATCGACTGGCCGCACCTGCTTCAGCAGAGCCTCCGCGCCCACGTGGTCTATGAGAAGGAGAAAGACTACGTGGTGATGGACGGCAAGGTAATTATCGTCGATGAATTCACCGGCCGCCTCATGCACGGGCGCCAGTGGTCGGACGGACTGCACCAGGCGGTCGAAGCCAAGGAAGGCGTCCAAGTCAAGGAGGAAACCCAGACTCTCGCCACGATCACCTTGCAGAACTTCTTCAAGCTCTACAACCAGATCGCCGGCATGACCGGCACGGCGGCCACGGAGGGCGAGGAGTTCATGAAGATCTACAAGCTCGACGTGGTCATCATTCCGACCAACCGGCCGTGCATCCGCGACGATCAGGAGGACGTCATCTACAAAACAATGCGGGAGAAATTCAACGCGATCGTCGAGGAGATCAACCAGATCAGCTCGGCGGGAAGGCCGGTGCTCGTCGGCACGATCAGCATCGAGAAAAGTGAAGCCCTGTCGGAGTCGCTCACAAAGAAGTACGGGCTCGAGCATGAAGTGCTCAACGCCAAGCAGCACGCGCGAGAAGCGCAGATCGTGGCCAAGGCCGGCCAGCAGCACAAGGGGCGCGACGGCGCGCCCCACGGGAACGTAACCATCGCGACGAACATGGCTGGTCGCGGGACCGACATCAAGCTTGGCCCCGGCGTGGCCCAGATCGGCGGCCTGCACATCCTGGGCACCGAGCGGCATGAGGCCCGGCGAATCGATAACCAGTTGCGAGGCCGGTCCGGACGCCAGGGCGACGCCGGCTCCAGCCAGTTCTTCCTCAGCTTTGACGATGACCTGATGCGCGTCTTCGCCCCGGAGTGGACGGTCAAGGCCCTCTCGTGGATCGGCTGGGAGGAAGGTCAGCCGATCTATCACAAGAGGATCAGCAAGGGGATCGCCAAGGCCCAGAAGAAGGTCGAGGAGCGCAACTTCGAGATCCGCAAGAGTCTGCTCGAATACGACGAGGTGATGGACTACCAGCGCAGGATCTTCTACTCACGGCGGCGCGAGATTCTGGCCGGCCTCAACCTCAAGGAGACGATCCTCGACATGATCGATTCGGTCGTCAGGACGCAGGCGGCCACCATGCTGGACAAGGAATACGCGTTCAAGTGCCTGATCGAGTGGGCCCGCACGAACTTCGACGTGGACCTGAAGATCTCCGACGTGGCGGGCGCTCCGCCGGAAGAAATCGAGGCACTAATCAAAGAGCGGGCCAGGGAGAGCATCACGAACAATATCTCGCTGTCGCTGGGCGAGTACCTGGAGGATTACAGCGATCAGAGCACGTGGGATACATCCGGCCTGTCCAAGTGGGCGATGAGTGCCTTTCGGGTGAACCTGAGCCCGGGCAAAATCAAGCAGCAATCGCCGGAAGAGATCGAGGAGCAACTGACTGCGGCGGCAGCCGAGCAGATCGACAAAAAAGACTGCTCGCAGATCGTCGAATTCCTCAAGAGTGATTTCTCCGTACGGCGGTTTGCCGACTGGGCCAGGAGCAAGTTCGACCTCAGGCTCGACCTCGAGCAGCTCAAAGCGATCAAGCCCGAGGAGGCACGCGAGCTTGTTCTCAAGGATACTCTGGTTAAGTATCGCCAGCGGGAGATCGAGTACCCCGTCGAGTTCGCCATGAGCATGGTCTACGGGCCTCAGGGCGCGAACATCTACGGGTTTGAGACTCTGGCGGCTTGGGCGAACAGGAAGTACAACGCCGGTCTCTCCGCCGAGGGCATTCAGAACATCAAGCCGCGAGAGCTGCACAGCCGATTACTGCAACTGAGCACAAGCTTCAACGACGGCAAGCTCGACGAGGAACTGGCTGAGAAAGTGGCCAGCCTGAGCACGGCGGACTTGGTCAAATGGGCCAACGACAGATTCAACGCCTCCTTGCGGGAGCAAGACCTCGGCGATAAGCAAAAAGCCAAGGATCGCCTGGCAGAGGTAGGCCAGCGGTTCCTGCGCTCCGAGCTGGCGGACCTGGAAAAGTACGTCCTGCTGCAAGTCTACGACAGCACGTGGAAAGACCATCTGTACACGATGGACCATCTCAAGGACAGCATCTGGACCCGCTCGCTCGCGGAAAAGGACCCCAAGACGGAGTACAAGCGAGAGGGGTTCCGCATGTTCAATGAGATGCTCGAATCCATCGAGGACCGCGTAACCGACATCATCTTCCGGGTGCACCTGGCGGCCGGGACCAGTGCACGAAGCGTCTGGAACGTCAGCCAGACATCGCACGATGAGGTCGGCCAATTCTCCATGGCCGAGCAGCAGCGGGCGGCGGCCCAGGCCCCGCAGGGCGAAACGGTTGTCAAGCAGATCAAGCTGGAGAAGCCGAAAGTCGGACGCAACGATCCGTGCCCGTGCGGCAGTGGCAAGAAGTACAAGAAATGCCACGGCCAGAACGCATCCTAACCCGGCTGCCTGCGGGCTGCATTGCTCAGGTGCTGTCCCGGGATTATGGGCGCATAAAAAAAGAAAACATCGGGTAACCCGAAGCTACCCGACGTTTTCCGGAGGGGAGAAAAATCTTCTATTGGGCCATTGCCCGTATCGGCCACTGTTCAACGGTACTTTAGCCCAGACCACTCGAATTTTCAACGTCTGATAACGATACGAGAGGCTTGCCAAGAAAGTTCGCACGCCGACGGAGAAATTGTCCGCAAATTTTCGACAGGTTGGTCCTCCTGTAACCGCTTATATAGTCGGTACTTACAGTCCGCCTCTACTCCTGTCGGCAAATACCATTGCAGATACCGGTATCACCGCCCGCGAGGAGCCGGCGAACCGGCGAGATCGCGAATTTCCCTTTCGCTCAGCACGCGGTTATACAGCCGTACCTCATCCATCAGACCGTTGAAGAATGTAACCTCTCCCAAGGCGCCGCGGGCTCCGATAACGAACGGATGGGGCGGAGTCGTCCACCGGACTGCCGGAACCGACATCATGCACGGCGTAGGGCACTTCCACGCCGTTGTAGTACAGCCGGGTAACGCCGGTTGTGCGACTCCACGTCATGACCACATGTTGCCAGACGCCCAGGGTAACGGTGCCGCTGGCACTTGCCGAGTAGGCGTGCGTGCCTGTGTAGCGGATTCGTCCATCCAGCGTCCGGCTGACGCCTTCCGAATAGATTCTCTTGTCGCCATCGCCCTTGTCGAGCACGTGCCAGTGCGAATCGACGCGGGGGTAAATTCATGCGGCCATCGTGATAGCCTCCAGGTTATCCAGACTGGTATCGGCGGCTATCTGCACATAATTGCCGAGTCCTGCGAAATCCAGGCCATACCCGATCTTTCCCGTCACCCATGTTGCCTGAATGATAGCACCATCATGGTTGTGACCTGAGGAATCCTCAGCCACACTGCCCAGCCCCTCATCAAACTTCCAATACCCCAGCAGATCGCTGCCCTCCGGCGGCACCATTGCCGCAATGGTTGTCGGAGCCGATAACGCGGACCGATTCCCGGCTGTATCGCAGGCCAATACGGCGTACGTATAGGCAATCCCCGGCTCAATGTTCGTATCGGTGTAGGTGCTTGTAGGTGAAAAACCGATTTCGACTTCATCTCGATACACGCGGTATCCGGCTACGGCTGTGTTATCGGTGGAGGCATCCCACGTCAGCGCAATACGCGAAGTTGAGACCTCGCTGGGTGTGAGGTTCAGCGGCGCGGATGGCGGCTCGTTATCCAACAGTGTCGGTTTGCCATATATCGTCAGGACGCCGGCTTGCGGGATGGACGCGAACACGGCTTGACCAGGGTCAATCGTTTGGTCGGGCAAATCCACGTCGAATTCACTCGCCGTTGTATACTTGATGCCGTACGTTCCGGCCGCCAGTCCGCCCACGGAGAATTCGCCGCCCGCGCTGCATTTCACCACCACGACGTAACTGCCGGTATTGTTGATGAAAGCCAGCGGATCAAAGGCTCCCTGCTGCGAGGTGGCCCCGATGCGAATCGCGCCGGGCCGCACGAACTTGTAGTACTGCCGCAGGAATTTCGATTTGTCCGTCAGGAGCACCCGCGGATGAGCGGGATCGGAGTCATCGATCTGGTAGCATGACATGTCCGAATTCAGAGCCCCCCCGATCACGCCTTGCTCCCACGCGGAGTTGTTGCCGACCTTCAGGTCCTCGTGCAAAGTCTGGTACCCGTTGGCGTTGCTCCACCATTCGAGCATGGCAGTGTCGAGGTTGTGCTGCTTTGCCCTGTCGGCGATGGCAAGCAGGTTCGTGAGGGACACGCCGCCATAGCGATGATAGGAGAACTCCCGCAGGACGGGGAGCACCCCGGGGACGGCGATCATGTCATCGAGGTACCGAACGGCGTTGCCCATATTCGTATTGGAGGGGGCGACAAACGCCGGCTGGAACCCGGCGGCCCTGAGCCTCTCGGCGGCGGCCACAATCGCCTGGCCCAGCAGTCTGCTGCTCCACTGGGACACGTTGTCCGGCTCCAGCAGAATCTCCCACAGGTCGGGGATCCAGCCGTATTTGTTCTGCAGGTGAAGATACGTGGCAAGCACAAACTCGGCATATTCAGCCGGGTCGTTGTGAAGGTATTGTCCGTCTATGATCTGACTCGTGAAGGCCACGTAGGTGACATTGACGATGAGCTTTTCGCCGTTTGCCTGTGCGACCTGACGCAAAGGATTCACGATCCGATCTATCGTGTTGTCGATTTGCGAGAACTGGAACCCCGACTCGTTGATGGTCTGGGGGTCAGCATTGTCGTTGATCGTTGCGTAGCGGCGGCTGCGCCAGGTCTGGTAGTCGATCGTGCCCGCCTCATAGGCAGCCCAGTTGTCGACGCTGTTCTCGATGCCGCTGCGAATTTCCAGCCGGACGCGGTTGATGCCCAGATCGTTGATGGCCCGGTCAAAGAGCGTATCCTTGAAATTCGCAAACGCCGGATTGGCCGGCTCCAGAGCGTACGCGACCGCCTCCCAGCCGGAGATCGTCTGGTACGTGGTGGATGGATCGGCCGTAATCGTTATCGCTTGTGCCGGCGAAAGCCTGGCCAGGATGCAATCGCCGTTGCCGTATTGTCCGCCTCCGCCGGCGAAGGTGCCCTGGAAGGCGTTCTTGGCCGGCCAGCCGGGACCATCGGATGCGCCAACCACATAGAGAGACCCACCGCTACCAAGGAACCCCGAGCGACCGTTGTCATTGGCCGGACCGCCGAGATAGGTCGCGTAGAGCAACTGGTGAAAGTCGGCCGACAGGATGGCGACTACGGCGTCTGAGCCACCGCCGTTGTGCCCCTGAAAGGCCGTGGCGGTCACCGGGAAATCCGCGGATTGCGTCTCGCCGGTGATAAAGACATTGCCTGCCGGGTCGACGTAGATGCCGTCGGCGTTCTCACTGCCGCTGCCGCCGACGAGCGTGCTTGCCAGGAGGGCGCCCGTCGGAGAGAGCTTGCTGATCGCCCAGTCTGTGTCGCCGCGGCGCGACGTCAGGAATGCTCCACGGGTGATCGGGTAGTTTGACGAGCCGGTCGGGAGGGCGACGTATGCGTTGCCTGCATCATCAATCGCAAGATTGTGCGTGCTGATCCACTCGTTGCCGTCGCCGCCGAGATACGTGCCATAAACGAGGCCGGAGCCGTCCGGCGTCAGGCATGCGACGAAGAAATCCGCCTGCCCGTTGTACGTCCTGTCGTGAGCGCCGGCGGTCGTTGGAAAATCCTCCGAAAACGTGGAGCCGCCGACGTACACTCTCCCGTCGTGGCCGACCCGAATAGACGCGGCGGCGCTATCCTCGCCGGAGCCGCCCAGCCACGTGGCCCAGAGGACTCTTGATCCGTCCCCTTTGATCTTGATCGCTCCGCAGTCCTCCCGGCCCGGCGGTTGTTTCTGAAAGGCCTTGGCGAACCACGCGGCCGGTGGAGTCTTCGTCGTGTTCCATCGCCCGCCGGGTACGTATACGTCGCCGTTGGGATCGATGGCGATGTCGCGACATAGCGTAGAGACGCCGACGTAGCTGGACCAGACAATATCCGAGCCGTCGGGCGCCAGCTTGAGCACGAAGGCATTCTGCATTCCGTAGGAGCCATTGTCGACGCCGTTAAAATCGCTCTGGAAGGCGTTCTTGACGGGGAACCCGGGTCCGGCCCGGCCGGCGACGTAGACGAAGCCCTGGTCGTCCACCTCCACGCCGTAGCCGCGGTCGTAATTCGGTCCGCCAATCAGCGTGGACCAGAGCAGACGCCCGTCGGGCGCAAATTTCGTCACGAATACGTCGCACGGCCCGAAGTCCTGCATGCCGCCTGTGTGGAGCATCTGCGAATACGCCCCGGGAGTCGTAGGGAAATCCGCCGATGCGGCTCCGCCGACGATGTACATATTGCCTCTCCGGTCCACGGCGATGTCGCGAGCGTGCTCCCAGTTGCTGCCGCCGAAATACGTGGAAAACGTCAGATCGTATGTCCAGGCGGCAAAGGCACATGTCGCGCTCAGCAGCGTGAGAGCCATTCCCGGGAATACGGTTGCGATGCACCTGCCATCAAAGACTCCGTGGCTGCCTGATCGTGTCACTTGATTGCACCTCCAATGCCATCACCTGTCTCTTTGGATCTTCCTATCATACACTCGTGAGGCTATCGCCGCAAGCGACACGGCAACTCCCGTTGCACGGGGTGCGATCGGATTCTGTGATGGAAGACCAGACGCGGCACGCAGCTCAATTCAAGATATTAGGAATTTACAAACGTCACATACCTGTTATTCCATTCTGCAAAGCTTCCGACGGAAGCTGCTCTGCACCGACGTGACGGCCGCATGTCGCGGGCACGAGGTCACGAACGCCGGGACGTGGTCGGGGACAAAAAATTTTTTAAAATTTGCGTTGACAGGCTTTACTATAGGACGTACCCTGACCCGCACAAATCGCATGGGGGCGGTAGAAAAGACTGGCGTCTGTTGGCAAGGATCAACGACGAAACAGAACTGAAAGAAGGAACAGAATACTAAGGTAACTGTGATTGACTGGCGAACGGCCGGGACGCACTGCCATGTGTGAACAGCCGTCACCGGATTTTTGGTCGGTTCGACGCGAATAGCAGGTACTGAACGAAATACGGTTGGCCCTGGAAGAAGCCTTCTGTCTCCGTCTTGAAGGTAATCCTTTGTGGCACAAGCACCCGAGGTCTGCGCGCAGATACGCCGGCATCTGCGTCAGCCGTCGGGTTCGTGGCGGTCGATGATCGCCTGAGCACATTCTGTTAGTCCATAAGTTAGGAACTCTGGAAATGCTACAAAGACGCACGAGGTATTTCTGTTTCGTCGTTTTCTGCATGCTTGTATCCCAGGTAGTGTGCTTTGGAACCGATTACTACGTCGACACGGCGGGCAGCGACAGCAACAGTGGCAAGAGCACGACGGCTCCGTGGAAGACGATTGGCAAGGTCAATTCCTACACCGGCTTTGTGGCCGGCGACCATATTCTGCTCAAGCGAGGCCAACTCTGGCGAGAGCAGTTGACGGTGCCCGCCAGCGGGACCTCCAGCAGCCCGATTGTCTTTGGGGCCTATGGCAGCGGCAGCAACCCGATGCTCAAGGGCTCGGCCCTGGTGACCAACTGGGTCGGGGCCGGGACCACGAACAAGTGGAAGGCCTCTTTGAGCAGCGCCCCGAACCAGGTATTCTTCAACGGGGTTCGCGGGACGATGAAGACGGGTCTGTCCAGCGTGGCTGGGACGCTGCAATGGTACTGGGCCTCCGGCGTGCTGTACGTATATGCGACGAGCGATCCGGACAGCCTGTACACGGCTCCGGGGATCGAAGCCTCGATCCGGCCGTCGACCCGATCCTACGGGATCATCCATCTGCAGGGCCGCCAGTATGTGACTGTGGAGGATATTGATGTCTCTCAATCGGCCAGCTTCGGCATCTACATCAAGCCGTCGGGCCAGTACATCACGATCCGGGGCTGCGACGTGGGCCATTCCCTGGACGGGGGCATTGTGGCGCCTCTGTCCGGCGGAGTCGCCGTGACGCAGGTGACGATCGAGAACTGCCTGGTGCACCACAACAACGGCGGCTTCAAGGAAGGCGAGCCGGGGGTGGCCACCTACCATGAGGGGCTGACGATGGAAGGCGTCGATGGCTTCACCATTCGCGGCTGCCAGGTCTTCAGCAACTACATGGAAGGCGTCAACTTCAAGCGTGGGGCCAAGAACGGCATCATCGAGAACTGCCTGTTGTACTCCAATGCCTTGATCAATCAGTACATGGAAGGCGCCACGAACATCCAGGTCCGCTACAACAAGATTTACGATTGCACGTACAATGCGGGCATCGAGATGGGTCTGGAGACGAACACGTACAACAACGATACGATCAAGATCTATGACAATCTGTTCTGGGGCAACTCGGCGGCGATCTCGTTCTGGGCCGGGTCCGTCACGAGCCAGACGCGGAACATCAGCATTTACAGCAACACGTTCTACAACAATGAGTTTGGGGTTCGCTGGAAGTCCGGAGCGACGGACAACTACAGCGGGACCAACTCCATCAAGGACAACCTGATTTGGCAGAGCAGCACGTCAAACTGGGCGATCCGGGATTACACCACCGGTCGCCAGGCGTTGAGCCGTACGACGATTGCGTACAACGCCTTCCAGCAGGGCGCGGCCACGGACACGACGGGCACAAATGCCAAAATCATCTCCAACGCGTATTTTGTAAATGCGGGTGCGCACGATTTCCACCTTACGAGCAGCTCGCCGTGCATCAATGCTGGCACGAACGTAGGTCTGACGCGTGACTTCGATGGCGTGGCTGTCCCTCAAGGCAGCGCGCCGGACCTCGGCGCCTATGAATACGGCTCGACCACCACGACGATGTACACGCTGACCACCAGTGCGACCAACGGCACAGTGACCCGCACGCCCAACCAGACCAGTTACGCTTCGGGCACCTCAGTATCGCTGTTGGCTACGCCGAACACCGGCTACAGTTTCACCGGCTGGTCGGGCGACCTGACCGGCACGACCAACCCGGCCACGCTGATCATGAACTCGAACAAGTCGGTGACCGCGAGCTTTGCGGTTTCCACCAGCGGTGGCGGCGGGACTACAACCACGGGGACGTACTACGTCGATGCCGTCGCGGGCAATGACAGCAACAGTGGCAAGAGCACATCGGCTCCGTGGAAGACGATTGCCAAGGTCAATTCCTACACCGGCTTTGTGGCCGACGACCGGATTCTGCTCAAGCGAGGCCAACTCTGGCGAGAGCAGTTGACGGTGCCCGCCAGCGGGACCTCCAGCAGCCCGATTGTCTTTGGGGCCTATGGCAGCGGCAGCAACCCGATGCTCAAGGGCTCGGCCCTGGTGACCAACTGGGTCGGGGCCGGGACCACGAACAAGTGGAAGGCCTCTTTGAGCAGCGCCCCGAACCAGGTATTCTTCAACGGGGTTCGCGGGACGATGAAGACGGGTCTGTCCAGCGTGGCTGGGACGCTGCAATGGTACTGGGCCTCCGGCGTGCTGTACGTATATGCGACGAGCGATCCGGACAGCCTGTACACGGCTCCGGGGATCGAAGCCTCGATCCGGCCGTCGACCCGATCCTACGGGATCATCCATCTGCAGGGCCGCCAGTATGTGACTGTGGAGGATATTGATGTCTCTCAATCGGCCAGCTTCGGCATCTACATCAAGCCGTCGGGCCAGTACATCACGATCCGGGGCTGCGACGTGGGCCATTCCCTGGACGGGGGCATTGTGGCGCCTCTGTCCGGCGGAGTCGCCGTGACGCAGGTGACGATCGAGAACTGCCTGGTGCACCACAACAACGGCGGCTTCAAGGAAGGCGAGCCGGGGGTGGCCACCTACCATGAGGGGCTGACGATGGAAGGCGTCGATGGCTTCACCATTCGCGGCTGCCAGGTCTTCAGCAACTACATGGAAGGCGTCAACTTCAAGCGTGGGGCCAAGAACGGCATCATCGAGAACTGCCTGTTGTACTCCAATGCCTTGATCAATCAGTACATGGAAGGCGCCACGAACATCCAGGTCCGCTACAACAAGATTTACGATTGCACGTACAATGCGGGCATCGAGATGGGTCTGGAGACGAACACGTACAACAACGATACGATCAAGATCTATGACAATCTGTTCTGGGGCAACTCGGCGGCGATCTCGTTCTGGGCCGGGTCCGTCACGAGCCAGACGCGGAACATCAGCATTTACAGCAACACGTTCTACAACAATGAGTTTGGGGTTCGCTGGAAGTCCGGAGCGACGGACAACTACAGCGGGACCAACTCCATCAAGGACAATTTGTTCTGGCAGTACCAGACGTGGTACAGTGCGATCAAGGACGAGACGACGAGTCGTCAGGCGATCGGCCGCACGGTGATTGCGTACAATGCGTTCCAGCAGGGGGCGGCCAGCGACACGACGGGCACGAGTGCGACGATGACGTCGGACCCGTACTTTGTGAATGCCGGTGGGCATGACTACCATCTCAAGAGCGGCTCAACGTGCATTGACAAGGGCACGAGTGTGGGTCTGACGCGGGATTTCGATGGCAAGGCGGTTCCGCAGGGCACTGCCCCCGACCTCGGCGCCTATGAATACGGCTCAATGATGGCGACGACCTCCACCAAGCTGTCGATCCAGGCATCTTCGGTTGAAGCGCCCATCGTGGTCACCGGCGGCGCAGATCTTACCGCGGCGAAAACGCCTAAGGCCGATCCGACTACCGGAAACGCAGGGACGGCAACAACAGTCGCCGATGATTCGCAGACGCGTGGCTCTGACAAGGCCAAAGCGCCGACGGACAAGCTGGCGAATAAGAAGCCTGCCGGGGACGATAGCACTCAACAGCCGTCGACCGGCGACACTCTGCCGACGTTGGATTCCGTTCAGCCGTCGCCGAACGCTGCTATGATTCTGCACGTCCGCAACGAGGGCAAAGGTATCGATCCCAACTCGGTGACCGTTGAGGTGGATGGAAGTCTCGTCTACACGGGCGACGTGGATTCCTACGATTCGCCTCAGGGGCTCTGTCGTCGAACCGTAACGGCGACGGACTACACGTACCAATATCAGCCGAAGGAAGCAGTTGATGGCAGCCAGGAAGTTGTTGTCGCTGTCAACGCCCGTGATTTGGCCGGCAACGTGATGCCCGAGCAAGCGTACCTGTTTGGTGCCGGGACAAACTCCTCCGAGCCGAACCAAGTCACGGCCTCAGGCCGGGCGAGCCTCGATCCGAATGTAGTTCCCGATCAGGTCAGTGCCGTCCCAGGCAGACTGACGACAGTCAGCGACAGCAGGGGCAACGTGTGGACCGTCTCGTCGGAAGGCGACGCCGGATCGCGGCAAGTGTTCGTGTCGTCCCTCTCGGGCAATGGCAATGTTGCCGGCAAGCCAATCCAGGTGAGCCAGGGCACAGGCGACCACTCCAACCCGGTCATTGCCATCGACGGCGCGGGAGTTGTCTACGTCGTCTGGCAGGAGAACGCACGCGGCAACTGGGATGTGTACGCGTCGGTCTCGCCCGACAGGAAGAGATGGTCCGCTCCGAAGCCGATCGTGGATGCCAATGACAACCAGGTGAATCCCGCCATCGCCGCCAGCCGGCAGCCCGATGGTGTCGTCGCTGTCGTGTGGCAGGATGACCAGGCGGGCAACCAGGATGTCTACATGGCCACATCGACGGATGCGTTCCTGAACGCCGAGATTACTTCGGTGACATCCGACAGTGGGGATCAGACCGATCCTGCCATCGCTGTAGATGGCGAAGATGCCATCTTCCTGCGGTGGACGGATGTCCAGAGCCACCCGGCTGATGCCAACGTTCCGGATTCTCCACCAGAGAATTGATAGCCGGGTATTTCAGACAGGAGATGTTCGGGGCGTCATGCGGATCATCGCGTGGCGCCCCGACTTTTTTACAGGGTCCCGAGCGATAATTCCGCGGCGTGAATTTGGATAGTTTGTCCCTCGCAGCAGATTTTGAAGATGGCTCGCTTGTGCAAGGGGGAGGAGATGGGGGGTTGACTCGCTGCCCGGCACGACTGAAAAGTCAATGCAGGGTCACGCCGGCATGCGACAAAGAATTACCACGGCCAGCGACGTAGGGCCGAGACATCGCCCCGGACAGTAGCCACGATTCACAGGCTATTTCGCCGTGACACTTGTCAGAAACAACAGCATCACAAAGAGGGCAAGAAGCACCTCGTTCATAGCTTTGCACCACCCCAATCAATATTTAGATTATTATACTCCAAGCCGGACACAAGGTCAAGGATTTCCGCGGCCGCCCGACGAGAAAAGCTATCAGGATTCTACTCATATCCGGGCCCATGGTTCCAAAATCCCACTTTTCTGGGGCTTAGCAGAGAAAGATTTTTCCCCGGATTCCGCGCCCGGCAATGCGCCTGCCGACCAGCTTCTCAATGTGATAAGCCTCTCTTCGATGTTTTCTTTTCGCGAGGGCCGCCAGGGGCGGGAAGAGACCGCGTCAATCCTGGTTCTCTTGCTCGAAGCCTACCTGGTCAAGGATGATGACCGCCGATTTCGTGCGGTCGAAGCGAAAGCGAATCCATCGCAGAAGGGCGGGCTTGAATGCGGGGTTCACGTCGGCGAAGTCCGACAGCGGGATTTCGTAGGTCTGTAGCACCGGTTCGCTGGGTGACCGAAAACGAAACCGCTCCCAAGACGGCCATTTTGTAAATGTCACCTTGAGCACGCGCTGAAGCGGGCGAACATGGCTGAGCGGCAGCTCGGCCGTCGCCCCGTCCGACGCGGTGAGTTGCACGGTAAGATCGATCGGCGCCTTTCTGTCGTCCGCCGGAGCTTCGCCCGCCGGTTGATTCACGTCGTTGTTGTCCGTGGCGTCGGGCGGCTGCTTGATTGCCGCACCCTTCGGCGGATCGCATTTCTCGTCCGTATCGGCCAGACAGAAGGACAGCAGCGTGCGAGGCCCGAGTGTACGGCGGTGGGGCAGATTATCCGGCAGGGTGATTGTGTAGCTGGGGGTTGTGTTGGGGTCGTCACCTGGTCCTTCCGTATTCCAGCCGAGAACCGCCGCGTAATCATAAAAGGGCCAGCCGTCTCGCCCCTTCAACTCCTGGTGCCGCCAGATGCCGAGATTCTCACTGGCCTGTGAGCCACCTGGCATCGTGGTCTTCGTGAGATCAATCGACTCATCGAACGTGCTGACCGGCCAGAAATTGGAGTCCTCAAAGCGGCTGAAGTAGATCGTGTCGGGCAGCCACTGCTGCGCACAAGCGTGATCACGGAACATGGCGATGTATTCGCTCTTGCCTCGCAGGGTCACGTCGAGAAAGGCTGCGATATACGTCTTGGCAATCTTCCGTTGCTGGTCCTCGCTCAGCAGAGCGCCGCGAGCAATGACATATTTCAACGGCGGGCCCAGATCGTACTTGCCCCAGCGAGTATTGAACTGACCGTGATTGGCCCTGTGAGCGTACAGAGTTGTCTTGATCCAGTATTGGCCGTCATTGAACGCGATCCGCCGATAGGAACGCGAGGCGGCGAAGAAATCCATGTCGCTGTCGTGACTTCCCTGCAGCGCGAGATAGTTCACGCTTTCGATGGGCACCGGCCGGCCCACGGGCTCATATTGGCCATCGATAGGGGCGATGGCGATGAGGGTCTTGATGGCAAAGCCGAAGTCAAACAGCACCTTGGCGTTGTCGGGGTAGTGCTTGAGCTTGCTGAATGCCGCGGCGTGCAGAATGGCCTCGCCGCCCCGGGAGTGGCCGATGAGAGCGATATTCGAGAGGTCCACTCTATGATAGAATGGATTCTCCTCCTGCTCGTTCCAGGCCCGCCACAACTCCAGATGCTTGAGGAGGAGCCAGCCGCGAGCCGCATTCTCGCCGCCGAGGTCGCCCGACCAACTGAGGTTGAGGAAATTCTCATCGACAGAGGCGACGATGTACCCCCGACTGGCGAGGAGCTCGCCCAAATAGGCGTAGCCGGGGTCGGAGAATTCCTCCATTTTGTGATTGCCGTGGACGATGAGGACGAGCGGAAATGGTCCGCCGTCTTTGGGGAACCAGACTCTCGCGTTGAGGGGCAGACTGCCGGATCCGAAGCCCCAGTAGCGCTTGCGTGCCCATCCTTTGAAGCCCTTGGGGTCCGCGATAAGGGCCGAGGCATCGACGGGCTCCGTCTTCAGGTCCACTGCGGCGTATTCCGGGCGGCGTCGGTCCGTGCCGCTGCCGTAGAACAGAGCCGCCACCTCGTAGCTGCCCGCCTGCGATGGGTCAGGAGCGTCGAGTTGAGGTGTGGGACTGCGGGCGACGGCGTGGGTGTCTTTGAGGAACGGATCTTCTCCGGGCCTGACCAGCCAGGAGATAAAAGGCACGGCGATGACCACGGCCAGGGCCAGCATGAGCGACGCGATAGCCACATGGATTATGCCGATACCCCCGCGACTTCGACGCCGGAAGATCGATATGCCCGCACCGACTAATACAAGGGACACAACAAGCGGCCCGCCGAGCTGGATGGCGAGATTGGGACCGAGCCCAAACACATTTCCAACGGCCAAGAGGATGCCAAACATGGCGAGGGCCACAGCAACGAACCTCAGAGGCATGCGCCGGGTGATGGCCAGAATGAGCATGAGGAGCAGGGTCGCCAAGGTGAAGACAACGGCGCCGATGACCAGGCAGCCGGCGATATCGACTGCTGTCCCGAGGCCGCTGCCCATGCAGAGGCCGGCGTAGATTGGCAGGAGCAGGGCAGCGACGATCAATCCGATGGCGGCTCCCGGCCAGGCAAGGGCGCAGAGTCGCGTGCATGCTCTCACACATGCCCGCGGGACGCTGATCAAACGGCGGCCGACAGCCCGGCACAAGCCTGCGGAATGTTCTGATGGTTCAGGCATCGACACACTCCTTTGCCTCGGCTGAGTCTGCAACGGGTCTGGCGTCCCTACTTGGCGGTCGGAGACTCCTGGAGAGGCTCGAACCGGCGAACGATCCGCCTGCTCGCTTTCTCGTTTCGGGCCTCGACGACTATCATCTGCTTCGATGGGGCGACGCTCTCCATGAACAGGCCGTCCTCGGCGACGGGCACGTCCTCGCCGTTCACGGCAATCCGCGTGCCGGGCTCGGCCCACCCGTGTACGTCGATGGCCGCATCGCTCGCCACGCGGGAGTATTCGGCTGGATTGGTCTGGACAATCACTCGCGGCGACTGGTCCAGGTCGAGCAATTCGCGAATGATCTGTCGCTTGGCCGCATAGAGCACGTTGGGATCATTGCTGTACTCGGCTGTCGTCCGGACCACGCTCGTCGCGATCTCGATGCTGCGCCGCTGCGGGTCGATCAGCGAGGAGATTCGCTGGCTGATATTGCCTTTCATCTGCCGGATTCTGTCTTCGAGCAGCCACAGGTACTCGTAATCCTGGATGCCGTTTCGCATCTGCTCCCACCGCAGGGAGTTGAGCAGGCCGTCCTTGGAAGGATAGACGTGCCAGCCGTCGCCCCGGTGCTGGCCCGGCGCCTCGAAGGGATCGTCGGTCCAGCTATCGAATCCCCAGTGCAGGTAGCCCTTCAGATTGGACCGATAGTTGTACCAATGGAGCGTCCGCGACTGGATGAGCGGGACGTCGACGGTCTTGTTCGGATAGACGCCTGCCTGGAAGATACCGACTGTGTAAATCCACATTTCATTGCCGAGCTTTTGGGCGTCGGTGTACGCCTGCTGCCAGGTGGCGTAGTGGTCGATCTTCGGGACCCAGATTTCGAGCCGGTCGAGGCAGTGGGGCGTTTCGATCGCGTCGATTCGCCGCAGGTGCGGGCCATAGCGATGCACGAAGTCCGACGCCTCTCGCCAGTCCATGATATTGTGATCGGAGGGCTCGTCGGCGATGTGGAAGACCATCTTGTCGAGCCAGCCCCGCTCCCGCAGGTGCTGCTCCAGTGCGGGGAGAAATTGCGGCAGGTACTCCTTGCCGGGCATCGTGACTGACGCCTTCGTCGCTTCGTCCTGGACGCGGAAATCACGGAGCACAATGTGCCGGCTGGACCAGTCTCCCTCGCCGAATCGGGCGACAAAACCGGTTTCCAGCAGGTCCATCCGCCCGGTGCTCCAGAACACGTCGGCCCACTTGTCAAAACGGGAGAAGTCGAATGTCAGCTTGCCGTCTTTGTTCTTCGTCGCCCTAATGAGATCGAGAGACACGCGAAAGACATTCTGCCGGTGGTCGGCCATGTTACGGGCGTACACGCCGAGCATCTTGTAGAACGCGTCGGAATCGGAGGAATCGATGCCGTAGAGCTGCCTGAACCGATTCGTGGAGTACCACTCGGTGACCATCAGATGTCGCGCATCGGGAAGGGTCAGCGGGTACACGGTGAGACTCAGCGGCAGGGCCCTGTCTCCTTCCTTCGTGCGGAAGGTGACGGTGCCTTGATAGTCGCCCTCGCGGGCGTCGCGCGGGACATGGATCGTCAGATAGATCGCCTGATAGCGGGCGGGCGCGACGGTCATCTGTTTCGCATCGGACAGGTAATCAGGGAAGCGGGCGGGGGCCGGACGGATCACTTCGGATTTGCGGTGGTTCGGCGAGTTCTCGGCAATGGCAATCGAGCCCACGAAATTCCACGTCACGGCATCCGACAGGAGCACGCTGTCGGCACCCGTGTATTTCAGCGGATCAACGGAGACTGTAAGATCTGTGAGTTGCCGGCGAGCCTTCACGACGCACTGGGCACTGAGGTATTCATCGCGAATGCCGAACAATTCGATTCGACTCTGCGGCGGGGGGCACTGGTATCCGTCTTCAAAGACCCGTGTGAGGTCCGTTACGGCGAAACACTCAAACACAGGCTCCTGGCCGAGGCATAAAGCCCCGCAAGCGACAACGCAGGCTGCGAATACAAGCTCGTATCGGCTGATCGTGCGCATAAGCATAGCTACCTCCCACTCATAGGCCCGATCCCTTGCTATCGCTCGGGATGACAGAACCACATCGCCGCGGAATCACTTTCGCTTCAAATCAGCCATTGAGCGTCCAGCCCTGGCGGTACTGCTTGCGAATGTACTGGTCGGCTTCCGGGCAATTGGAGGCTTTGAGGTTCGCGGCGTCCCACTCGAGCTTCTTGCCGATGCGGTAAGCGACCAGGGCCAGCAGGTTGTTCTCGACCAGCGCGCCGGCGTAGTCGAAGTTGCACAGGGTCGGCTTGCCGGTCTTGCAGCCGATGATCCATTCCTGGTGGTGGCCGGGCGACGGCGGGATCAGCTCCTCCGGTTTCGGCGAGCTGTAATGCGTCAGGTCCCCCGTGGGCATCACGATGCGGAAGTCGTAATCGCAGAGGAGATAGCCCTTATCGCCGTGGAACAGAACGCCCTTGAACAGTTTGTCGCGATTGAAGGCTTCCGAGGGCATGCCGGGCTTCTTGCCGCCATCATACCAGTTGACCTTCACGGCGGGCCGCCAGTCATTGGCAGGATGGTCCCATTGAGCAGTGAGCCACTGCGGGCACGTGTCGGTGCTGATGGGTGTTCCCTGGGCCTCGCATGTGGTCGGCAGGCGCAGGTCCAGCGCCCAGTAGGGCATGTCCATCATGTGGCTGCCCATATCGCCGATCTGGCCGCTGCCGAAGTCCCAGAAGCGGTTCCAGGCGAGGCAGCCGCCGAGATAACCGGGGTTGTACGGGTGGAACGGGGCAGGGCCGATCCAGAGGTCCCAATTGATATTGGACGGGACGGGCTCCACCGGCGGCAGGTAGCTCCCGCCCTCAGGCGTACGGCTGCACCAGACGTGCACCGTCTTGACCGTCCCGATCGCCCCCCGGCGGATCAGCTCCACCATGCGCCGGTAGTTGTCGCTGGCGTGAATCTGCGTGCCCATCTGGGTCGCAAGCTTGCCCTTGTTCTTGATGTATGTGTCGCGGACCATGCGGGCCTCCTGCACGGAGTTGGCCAGCGGTTTTTCTGAGTAGACGTGCTTGCCGCGGTTCATCGCCCAGATATTGATGAAGGCGTGGGTGTGATCGGTCGTCGCGCAAACGACGGCGTCGATGTCCTTTTGTTCGAGGCACTTGCGCCAGTCGGAGTAGGTTTTGGCGTTGGGGTACTTCTTGACGGCCGCCGCGAGGTTCTTCTCGTTGACGTCGCACAAGGCGACGATGTTCTCATTCTTGACCTCGTTCAGGTCGTCAGCGCCCCGGCCGCCGACGCCGATCCCGGCGATGTTGAGCTTCTCGTTCGGCGAGTTCCCCGCCTTGAGGATTCCGGACTTGAGAATGGTGAAGCCGGTCCCAAGGACGGCGCTGTGCGAAAGGAACGTGCGGCGACTGACTCTCTCTTTCATGGTCTTCTCCTCGATAGGAACTCAACAGGTCTGTGCTCGCTGACACTGAATCATGGCCACAGACTACCGCTGCCCCCGGAACAATTCAACTCATTTCCGGCAATTCGCTGTGGCAGGGGGCGGGAACCGGACCCAATCAGGGTGCGTATATGCATACTTGAGGTTCGGTCGTCGCTGTTTCACGGGCTCAGGTATGCAAATGGGGGGGCAAGAGGGCTATGGCAGATGAAATGTGCGGCACGCACGCATCCGGCTGGGGCGTGGGAATCCGGGCACGCGTGGCTCTGTCGTGCATGGTCCCTGCGATCTGGGTCTTGTGTGGGTGTGCGACTCAGCGGGTGACTGAGCCGGAGCACACCGCCACAGAGCAGTTCCTGCTCTCGAAGGCGGTCACGGACGCCGTGGAGCCCCTGACGTTTGAGCCGCTCCACGGGCGCCGCGTGTATGTCGATGACCGGTTCTTCGGTGCACCTGAGAAGGCGTTCGTATTGGGTGAGCTGCGGTCCAAATTGCTGCTGGCCGGCGTGCTGGTCGTGCAGAATCAGCAGATGGCGGAAATCATTCTCGAGGTGCGCAGCGCCGGGGTCGGCATCGATCGCTACGACAGTCTCATCGGTATCCCTTCGATCGGCGCCCCATCGTCGACCACATCAGCAGCGTCCGGCGTGCCCACCATCGGCATCGTCACGCCGGAACTGGCCTTGGTGAAGGAAACGAAGCAGCTCAGCTTTGCCAGCGTCGCCTACGTCGCGTATTGGGCGGACACCGGGGAAGTGGTCGCCAGCTCCGGGCCATTCGTGGGAAGGGCGTGGCGCGACGACTGGTGGGTGCTCGGTTTCGGGCCGCGTACGATCGGCACGATTCCGCCGGTGGATCGTCACGTCGAATGAGGCCGAGGTACCCGCGTGAGCCCGGCCCGCCGTGCCGGATCGAGAGCATCCGTGGCAAAAGAGGTTTGTATTGCGTTGGACGATCGTCATCCCGCTTGTACTGCTCGTGCTCGTCGCGGCCGCCGCTCTGACGGTTCAGATCATTCTCCGCAGTGACTTGGTGGGCGACCGCGTCCTGGCGAGACTGAGCGAGCAGACCGACTTGGATGTGGCCGCCCAGTCATTCGTCGTCGGATGGCGCGGGAAAACGACCCTCCGGGGAATCACCGTCAAGATGCCGCTGACCGGGGAGGTGATTCTCTCGGCCGACACGGTAGAGCTGTCGCATGCGATTGTCCCGCTGCTGATCCTGGGGCGGGCCGTGCGCGTGCGTTCGGTCGAGGTCGAGAGCCCCCGGCTGAATCTGCATCAAGATGAGAATGGCCGCTGGAACGTGCAGGACGTGTGGATGCACCTGCGAGCAGGTTTCCGCGGGAGGAAACCGACTCGGGGGACCGAACTGCCGCAGATTACCGTGCGCGACGCCCTGGTGCAGATCACGGAGCCCAACGGGGCCGCGCAGACGGTGGGCCCGATACAATTCCGGGGCCGGCCGCAGGGGCAGTCGCTTTGGGCGTTCGACTTGAAGCTCCCCCGGGCATCGACGGTCGAAGGTCGCCTGGTCGAGGACCGCGACTGGGCGCATGAGTCCCGTTTTGCCATCGAAGGCATCGGTCCGTTGGTGCAACAGCTTACCCATCGCGACCTCTCGCCAATCGCCGTGACCGGCCGGTGGGAAGGCAGCATACTGGCGAACAGCCTGAGTGGCGAGCTGCAATTGACGCAAGCGACAATCGGGCCGACTGCCCTGCGAGGCAGTATCTTTGTCGAGGCGAACCCTGCCGCCATTACCCTCCGGCCTCGTGGTCTGCTGCTGAGTGAGCCGAACGTGTCGGGCGAGGAGATTCGACTGATGAGCGGCGCCCTTCAGATCACGCGCCAGGAGATCGTAGCGGAGCGGCTTGCGGCCGAGATGGGCGCCATGACCGCGAGGCTCGACGGTCGCTGGAGACTGGACGCCCGTACAGGGGAGTTCTCCGGGTCGTGGATGGCTGCCGCCGCCGGGCAGAATTCACCGTACTATGGCACGTACGAGGGCACGATTGAATCGCCGCGGTTCGGACGGGTGCAGGCGCAGGTCGCGGCGACCATGCGGGCACAGGGGGCCGACGGTGACTGGAATGTGGCCGCGGCGATCCGTGGTGGAGGCGTGAGTTGGCAGGAATCACAATGGCACGTGCAGCTTCCACAGCTTGCGTGGTCCCACGGCCAGCGAAGAATCGATATGGCGGATACGGCCGCCGAGGTTCACGTGAGCTGGCCGCGGATCGAGTTGACGAATCTGCACGTCCCTCGCGCGGGACAAGTCAGTGCGCGGGCGGAATTCCAGGCACAGACGCGCCGCTGGTCGGCGCTTCTCGACGCGGAGAACCTGCGTGTAGATGCGTCGGAGCGTGATAGCCTCGATCTCCATCTGAACGCCGGCGGCAATGGTCAGGAGGCGGTCGTCTCCGAGCTTCGCGTCGCGGTCGGTGGCAGAGCCGTGCAAGCGCGGGGTGAGTTCTCCTTTCCCGACAGGACCCTCCGGGGTGTCTCACTGTGGGCCGATTGGCCTATAGGGGCATTCGATTCCAGGCAGCCGCAGGCTGTATCGTCCGGCGGGTGGTGGCACCTGGAGGCCGATGTCACCGGTCGGCTTCAGCCGCTCGCGGTGGAGGTGGGGGGCGAGCTTACCGGGCAGAACATCCCCATTGGGAGACAGACGGTCCCTCGCGTGGGGGTTCCGCTGAATATTGCTGTGGACGCGGAGAAAGTCCAAGTAGAGACGCGGCCGTTCCGTCTGCTCGGAGGACGATGGCAGGTGACCGGCCAGTATGAGATACCTCGTCGGTTGACGGAACTGAAACTCCTGGCTGACAATCTGTCTCTTGCGTCGGCAGCGGAAATCGCCGGTTCGCCGCTCGTGTGCCAGGGCCAGGCCAACGCGCAAATCCGCCTGTCTGTCCCCAATCTCCAGATCGACCGGGCGGTCGCAATCGGGAGTTGGAGCGCACGGGGCGTCCGCATCCCTCCGCTGGAAGCCGCCGCTGCCTCCGGCAAGCTCCACGTCTCCGGCGGCGTGGTCCGATTCGAGGACATTCAGTTGGAACAGGGAGCCGGGCGCGCCCACGCGAGGATGGAGTTCCGGCTGGACCTCCCTCAAGACCTGTCCATCGAGATCGATACACAGTCGTGGCCCGTACATCCCGACAACGGCCCGCTGTCATTGGTTGCCGACGGCTGGACAAAGCTGCAACTGGACGTCATCACGCGGGAAATCACGGGTGAGGCACGCCTGACGACCCGAGTTCTCCTGCGAGGTCAGGACCTTGGTCGCCTGCGTCTGTGGACGCTGGCGCAGGGGCGGACCTTGAATGTGCGCGAGCTTTACGCCGAGACGCTTGGAGGTTCCGTGCAAGGGACGGCCCAGGTGTCGCTGGCCCACTGGACCGACAGTGCCGCCAGACTGAGATGGTCGGGAGTCCGGCCTCAGTTGCTCGGGCAATGGTGGCCGCGCCTGGAGAGATTCGAAGGCGAGGCGTCCGGCACTCTCATCATCGAGCGGGCGGACAGGCAGATGCGTCCCCTGGGCCCCGTGCAGTTCATGCTCGATGCCGAAATGTCTGACGGAAGATACGACCAGGCCGTAATCAACTCCTGCCATATTGGCGGGTACCTCGACGCCGACCGTCTCATCATCGATGATGCGTCTCTGCAGGCGATGGGTGGCTTCATCAACGCGCGGGGACGCGTGAGCACCCACGCCGGCGCCCGTTACGCGTCCGTCGACGTAGACTTCGATGAGGTCGATTTGAACCAGCTCGTCCACGTCATCAGTCTCAATGCGCGCGAGCATACGGGCACGATCGCCGGCAACATCAGCCTGATGACGTCTCTGGACCAGCCGTCGCTCGGCGGCGAGGCGGAGATCCGACTGACGCGCTCCGATCTTGCGAACAACGTGATCATCGCGACCCTGCACAATGCGTTGAATCTGCAGATCGGCAAACGACAGCCGACGGGTACGGGCGAGCTGGAGCTTCACTTTGAAGGTCCGACCGTGCTTATATCGAGCTTTGAGTTCTTCAATCGCGGTGTCGAGATTCGCGGCGCCGGACGAATCAACGACGTTGCCGCCGGCAAGGAGAGTCCCGTCGACGGCTACGCCGTGGCGTCGTCTCGTGTGCTCAAAGGAATCAAACTGCCGGGTGTGCGGGACCTCGACAGGCTTATGGCCTCCCTCCAGACCGGCGTCGCGTCCGTGAAGGTCGGAGGGACTCTCGGCCATCCCCAGGTCGGCTCCGTCCCCTTGAGGGACATCAGCGGCTCGTTCCGCCAACTCCTCTGGGCACAACTGCGCGACTGAGGGAAGGGACAAGAGGGTAAGAACGTAAGAAGGTAAGAAGGTCGGAACGTCTGCTCTGCTATCACCTTCCTGCCTTCTTGACCTCTTGCCTTCTCACGCCCGCCGCCCCGGCGCGCGGCGTCCTGTTTGTCAGGCAAACCCCCGACAGAACCAGGGCCGCACCAACGGCCAACGACCACGTGATCTGCTCATGAAGAATCAGGAAGCCGAGAACGACGGCGGAAATGGGGACGAAGTTGATGAACAGCCCGGCCCGCGTCGGGCCGACCGCTTTCACGCCTTCGTAGAACCATACGAAGCCGATGACGGTCCCACATACGGCCAGGTACACGATCGAGGTCCAGTCGAGCCACGTTGCGAGATGGAGGTTTGATGCAAGGCTGTCGTAGAGAGCGGCCGGCACGAACAGAGCCGCGGCGCCGATCAGCGACGAGTATGCGACGGACACAAGCGGCGAGAGACGCCCCATGACGACCTTGCCGATCAGGGAGTAGGCGGCCCAGCTCAGCACACAGCCCAGGATACACAGCTCGCCCCAACCGACACCGCCGGTGGTGAGCTGGCTCAAGCGGCCTTTCGAAATGACAACGACGGCGCCAAACACCGACAAAGGAATGCCGATGGCTTTCGTGAGGCTGAGTTTCTCCTTGAGAAGCAGCGAGGAGGCGATGGCGATGAACGCGGGGCAAGTCGCAACGATGAGCGCGGCACGGCTCGCCTCGATCAGCCGCAGGCCTTTGAAGAAGAGCACGTTATACGTGAAGACGCCGGTCAGCCCCAACAGGACGACGGGGATGATTTGTCCCTTACCCGGGAACGGAAGCCGGCCTTCTCGTATCCGCGCGAGGCTCAACAGAAACGCAGAGGCAACGGCAAAACGCAGGAATGCGATGCTGAACGGGCCGAGGTGCTGGGCGACCTGCCGGCCGGCGATGAACGTGCCGCCCCAGAACACAGCCGTCAACAGGAGCTTGACGTACATTGTTGATTGATGATGGATGATTGGTGATTTGTCGCTCATCCTGCGAACATCCTATCGTCTGCCTTTTGCAGCAGGGCGAGGAAGTCCGATGCCTTGAGCTCGGACAGGCTGTCGACCACGCGGTCGGCACTGGCGAGATCCTCCCGTCGGCGAGTCGTGGTCACAGCCACAACGGGCATGCCCGCGGCGCGTGCGGCCTGAACCCCCGGCACCGCATCCTCGACCACCGCGCAGCAGGCCGGCGGCAGGGCGAGCTTCTGGGCCGCCTTCAGAAACGTCTGCGGCGAAGGCTTGCTCTCCGTGGTCTCCTCCTTCGTCACGCGGGCATCGAAATAGTCGCCCAGCGAGAGATTATCCCAGAAGAGATCCAGGTTCTCCGGCGGCGCGGAAGAGCCGATGGCCAGGCGGAAGCCATGTCGCTTCAAATCCTTGAGCAAGGCCTCGGCTCCCTCGGCAAGCTCCAGACGCTCCTGCGCCAGCTCGCGGTATCGCCGCTCCTTCCAATCCGAGAGGCGATCCAGTTCCCCCGCGGAAATGCCCGGACGGAGCATGGGAACAATCGCCGCATTCTGCATGCCGAATGTGCGGCGGAAGAACTCGTCGGACATGGCGAGCCCTTCCTTCGCGGCCAGGTCGTACCACGCCTGTCGGTGCGCCCAGCCCGTATCGACCAGGACGCCGTCCATATCGAAGATCACGCCACACTTGCCGTCGGGAGCGACCATGGATTCATGAGCCCTTTCACTGTCGCCGACCTCTCCGCATCGCCAAACAAACGACAACGGGGACCGGCGAACGCACAAGGACTCACTATCGTATCGACAGATCGCAACCGGTCAAGAGTGCCTGAGTGCGGATTGAGGGCGGTTGCTGAGGCTCGGAACTCGCTGTCTCAGATAGTCGCCTCGATGTCGTACATCCGACAGAATCTGCGCAGCGCCTTTGCATGATTCCCGTAGATCATGATGAGATGGTGACCCTTCAAATCGGCGACATCTTCCAGCTCGTTGATCGTGGTCTCCGCGTTGGTTCGGCAGCCGCCGGCCTGCGGCACGCTCGGGCAGCCCACGATCTGGCCGGAGTAGACGAGCATCTGCGGAATTGCGGAATCGCCTGTCACGGAAAGGTACTTCGTGATAGTGACATCCTGGCCGGGCGAGAAGAGCACACGCGGTACGCAGCCCCAGCCCGCCTCCGCGTGATTCATCAGCACGTAGGGCTCCGGCGGGGCGTCCATGCCTTTCATCTTCGTCGCGCTCGTGCAGTGGGCACAAAAGTAATGGTTCTTCTCCGTCTCCACCGTCGGGTTGTGCTGGAAGCCCGGCCTGTCGAACAGGTGCTGCAGGAGCATCATCGTCAGCGTCGCATCCAGGTCAGACTCGCAACCGGCGGGGATGCCCCGGTTCCTCATGTCCATGAATCCCATGCAGGGCGGAACGTGCTGGTGAGGATACTGCAGGCCCGGCAGGCAGTCCATCATCACGGCGTCCACCTTCGCCGCCTCGACGAAATGCTTCAAAGCGACGCTCGCCCGGGCCGCATCGAGAATGTCCTCGTCCGTGGGCTGGAGCACCTTCGTGGCGTTGTTCTTGTAGGCGGCCGCGAGTTCCTTCACCTCGTCCGTCGGTCCCGTGCGTTTGAACTCTTCGATGTACCCCGTGTTCGCCACCGTGCGGACCCTGGTCCCCAGGTGCGGAACAATCCGGTCGTCGGCGCTCGTGCGGGCAATGTTGAGGATGCAGCTTTGCTTCATCCAGGACAAAGCCCTGACCATCCGCAGGCCCTGCTCGGCCGCATCGAAATTGTCGAGTGAGCTGATCAGGAAGACGCCCGGCTTGCCCTGGAGCTCGCGCACCTGCGGCGCCAGGAGCACGCCCAGAGGCGCCAGCACAATCGTGGGCACTCTCGTCTCGGCGACAATGCGTGTCACGTGGGGCCAGTGGCCCTTCTTGAGTGGGACGAGGAACAATGCATCCGGCGGTTCGGCCTTCACCGCATTGATGAAGCGCGTGACGCTGTCATCTTCATCGAGCGCCTTTGGCTCGACCGCAATTCTCATGCCCAGACTGGCTTCCAGCGTCCGGAGCCTGGCGGTGTATTGCGCCTGGCGGCCCTCAGCATCGAAGGTCGAGCCCGGCCAGCTATAGTAGCCCGCCTGCCGCAGCGATTCCGTGGGCGGATAGGCAAACGCCGCACGCACGAGCGCAAGCCTCTTCGGCTGTCCGGCCGACTGCGCCATGGCCACGCTGCCGAGCCAGGCGCGGAAGCCCAGTGACAGACCCGCCGCGGTCCCGCCCATCGCCTGAAGGAACATCCGTCTGGAGAATCGTCCGCTGCTGGAAGTCTGCTGTGACATCATTGCGGGTCCTTTCCCAGAATGTGACGGCGACTCGTGCCGGATCGTCACTCAGCAGCATATCCATCCCTGTGTTGTCTGGCGAGAACATTCCTGGTAAAGTAGCGGAGCGTACGACAGAATTGTGGCAGCTCCTCAGTGAGTGGGTGGCACCGGTCTTCGTGGCGAGGGCGTCTCGCCCTTGCGTCGCGAGGCCATCTTGGCCTCGCTTTGTCAGGGTGCAATGCGCCTCGGCCCCGAAGTGCAAGGGCAAGATGCCCTCGCCACAGAGAAGCCATCGCCAAGCCCTGCGGGCTTGACAACACCACCCGCCACTTTTTGTCGTACACCCAAGTAGCATGCAGAACACATGTTCATGCCGTCCGCGAGTCGGACGGGGTGTGATTGAATGGAGGTTTGCAGCTTGATAAGTAGAGCATTCAGCGGCAGATTCCTGCCGTTTGTCGTGGTTGCCTGCGCCGCATGGGTTTCGTCGTCTCTCGGCGCTGATTGGCCGCAGTGGCGAGGTCCGAATCGAGACGCCGTCTGGTCCGAAACGGGCATCATCGAGCGATTCGACGCTCGCGAGTTGCCGGTCAAGTGGCGGGCCCCAGTTGGCAGCGGCTACAACGGCCCGACGGTTGCCGATGGGCGGGTATTCGTCATGGACCGCGTCACCGAGCCGGGCCAGCAGGAGCGGGTCCACTGCTTCGATGCGCAAACGGGCCAGAAGCTTTGGTCATACGCATACGAGTGTCCCTACGAGCGAGTGGAGTACAAGGCCGGGCCGCGGGCATCGGTCACGATCTCCGATGGCCGGGCCTATGCGCTGGGCACGATGGATCACCTGCACTGCCTCGACGCGAAATCGGGCCAATTGCTCTGGGAGCACGATGGCCAGAAGGAGTATCGCGGCAGGGTGCCCGTCTGGGGAGTCGCCGGAGCGCCGCTGGTGGAAAACGATCTGGTGATCGTGCCGATGGGTGGCCAGGACGGCGCGTGCCTGATCGCGTTCGACAGAGCGACCGGCCAGGAGCGGTGGCGGGCGTTGGACGATTCGCTCTCGTATTCTGCGCCGGTCGTCATCGAGCAGGCAGGGACGCGCGTGCTCGTATACATCACTGACCAGCGCGTCGTCGGACTCGACCCGCGGACGGGCCAGCTCTATTGGGAGTACCCGTTTGTGCCGAAGAACATGGTGATCACGATCGCGACGCCGGTCTTCGATGGCAATCATCTGCTCGCGACAAGCTTCTACGACGGCTCGCTCCTGCTGAAAGTGCACCCGGACAGACTGGCCGTGGAGCAACTCTGGCGCCGGCGGGGGACCAGTGAGCAGAAGACCGATGCTCTGCATTGCTGCATCTCGACGCCGATCATCCTGGGCGAGCACATTTACGGCGTGGACAGCTACGGCGAGCTGCGCTGTCTCGATCTCACGACCGGCGACCGCGTCTGGGAGGACCTGACCGCGACACCGAAAGCCCGCTGGTCCAATATCCACATGGTGCGAAACGGCGACAAAATCTGGATGTTCAACGAGCGAGGTGAGCTGATCATCAGCCGGCTCGCCCCCGACGGCTTCCACGAAATCAGCCGGACCAAATTGATTGCCCCAACTCAGGACCAGCTCGACCAGCGAGGCGGCGTCACCTGGTCCCACCCCGCCTTCGCGAATCGCTGCATTTACGCCCGCAACGACAAAGAACTCCTCTGCGCCGACCTTTCCGCCCAGCCGTAGCGGGCCTTCCGTTGCCGCCGGAAGGGAGGGCCGGGGGCTCCGTTGTCCGCCGACCCGTTCCTACAGGCAGGTCAAATGAGACTCCATTACGTAGGCCGGCGCGTACTGACCGTCAGCTTGGGAAGACTCGCCTTGAGCTGTTGTATGCCTGCGTCCGTGACCCTGGTGCGGAATAGGTTCAAGGTCTGCAATCCGGACAGCCCCTTAAGGTTGGCAAGGCCCGCGTCCGTGATCTGAGTGCCGGCCAAACTCAACTGCTGCAGTCCGGTCAGGTCTTTGAGGTGGACCAGACCGGCATCCGTGATCGCCGTGCCATTCAACGCCAGGTTCTGCAATCCGGTCAGGCCCTCCAGGTGCGTAAGGCCGTCGTCCGTGATCCGGGTGACGCTCAGACCAAGTACCGGTAGTCCGGTCAGGTTCTTGAGGTGGACCAGACCAGCATCGGTGATCGCCGTGCCGTTCAATCCCAGGCTCTGCAATGCCGTCAAGCCCTTCAAATGCACAAGACCGCTGTCCGTGATCTTGGTGCCGCTCAGGTTAAGCACCTGCAGTCCGGTCAGACCGTGGAGGTAAACCAGACCTTCGTCCGTGATCGGGGTTCCGATCAACCACAGCCTCTCCAATAAAGGCAGGCTGGCGAGGTGCGCCAATCCGGAGTCACCGAGCTTGGTCCCGGACAGGGTGATGTTGCGCATCTTGGTCAAGCCCTTGAGGTGCGCCAAGCCGGGTCCTGTGATCTCCGTGCCCGATGCATCCAACTGGTGCAGTTCGGTCAGACCTTCGAGATAGACCAAATCCGCATCAGCGACCTTCGTATTGTCTATTTGTAGGTTCCCCAATTGGGGCAGGCCTTGGAGAGATTTCAGGCCGGCGCCCGTGATCTTCGTGTTGGACAGAACCAGCCGACCCAGGTGTGTCAGGCCCTTGAAATGGGTCAAGTCCGCATCTGTGACGGGAGCACCCTTCAAGCTCAGGTTCCACAAGTTGGACTTCGCGCGGAGATGCTCCAGTGCTGCACCGGTAACCTGGGTATCCTGCAAGTCCAGGTCCCCCAACGCAGGCAGATCCTTGAGATGCTCCAGACCCACGTCCGTGATCCGGGTGCCGGCGAGTTCCAGGCGTTCCAGCCCCCGGCATTCCGCGAGGTAATCCAGGCCGGCATCGGTAACCGGCGTGCGGGCCAAGTTCAGTTGCTGCAGCCTGGCCAGACCCTTGAGATGCTCGAGGCCCGGCCCGCTGATCCTGGTGCCCTCCAAATCCAAGGACCACAATTCCGTCAGGCCCGCGAGATGGATCAGCCCGGCATCTGTGACCTGGGTATTGGCCAAGCTCAAGTAGTCCAACTGGGTGAGACCCGCCAAACGCTTCAAGTCGGAATCTGTGGTATCCGTCGCCAGTTTCAGGCCGGGGACTCGATTCGCCTTCATCTCCTGGATGACTGTGTCCCAGTCTTTCACCGGCGCCACGGGCTGCACGAACCAGTATACACAGGGAGAGATCTTCAGTGGCGCCACGCTCGGCGTGCCGCCAATCCTTGTCGGCGCTTTGCTCCAGATGCTCTCGTAAACCCAGACATCGAAGGCAACCTTGGAGTCGAAGGTCCGCGCGACATAACCGCGCGCCGCCAGTTCCGCGCTTTCCGTGGCAGGTTCGTATGGTAATGGGCCCGCCTTCAACGCGCTCTGGACCGCGCTCCATGTTCGCTCCGTTACTATGGTGACCTTCGGCAGACTCTGCTGGAGTTGGCGAAGGCCGGAATCGCTGACTCGAGCGACACCGCCCAAGTTCAACCACTCCAATTTCGTCAGGCCCTTGAGATGCTCCAAACCTGCATCCGTGATTCCAATGTCGGTGAGATGCAACGTTCGCAGGCCCGTCAGGCCCTTGAGATGTTCCAGACCCGCGTCTGTGAGCCAATTGTGGCCCAGGACCAACGACCTCAAGCCGCTCATACCCTCGAGGTAGGCTAGACCGCGGTCTGTGATGGCAGTGTTTGTCAATGCAAGATCCGACAATCCCGTGAAGCCCTTGAGATGCTCCAAGCCGGCATCCGTGATCCTGGTTTTCTTGAGAGACAGCGACCGCAGGCCGGTCAGGCTCTTGAGATGCTCCAAGCCGGCGTCGGTGATGGGGGCACCGCCCAGATCCAAATCCCGTAATGCCGGCAAGCCCTTGAGGTGTTCCAAGCCGGCGTCCGTGACCAGCGTGCCGTCCAGATTCAGACTCTGCAAGCTGGCCAAGTCCTTGAGATGGGTCAGGCCATCACCTGTGACCTGCGTGGCGGCCAGATTCAAGACCTGCAATGCGGCCAGGCCTTTGAGGGAGGCCAGGCCTGCATCCGTCACGCCGGTGCTGTTCAGGTCCAAGTACTCCAGCCCGGCATATTCCGCCAGGTGCCGCAGGTCGGAGTCTGTGGCTTCCTCCAACCTCAGACCCGGGACTTTATTCTGGCTCATCTCCTTGAGGAGCAGGTCCCAGTCTTTCACGGGCTCGGACGGTCTCACCCACCAGCACAAACAGGCGGGGATTTCCAGCGGAGCCGCGCTCGGCGTCTGTCCGATCCGCTTAGGTTGTGCTCCTCGAGTCTCCCAGACATACACCTCGAACACCGCCTTGGAATTGAACGTCCGCGCCGCATAGCGCGACGACTCCGCTTTTGCACCGGGGGACGGGTCTGCGGCCTGGGTCGCCGGCGCTTGGCCGCGGGCGGTCAGGACCAGCGCGGTGGGGAGGGTCACGAGGGCGATGAACGCTGCGACGGTGGCGGCCACGAAACTCGGACGCCGGTGGAACTTCTTGCCTGGTTTCAACATGATCTTGATCCTTTCCTCAATGTTCTTGGCGGGTCCGGCGACGACCAGCGACGGCACGGCGCGCGTCGCTTCGTAGCGGGCGGCCAAGGTCTCTACAAGGGCGGCGCTGTAGTCCTCCGGGAGACAGTGCAGGCGCGCGATGGTCGCTTCGTCACAACATTTCTCCCGCTCGGCGCGGATCTTCGCATTCGTCCACCATACGCAGGGGTGGAACCAGAACGCGACTTGGGCAATTACCTGCAAGACGTTCACGAAAGCGTCATAGCGGAGGACGTGGCTGAACTCGTGTCCCAGAAGACTCGCCAGCCGCCTGGGCTCGTTTTCGTGCAGGAGGGCGGCCGGCAGATGAACGCTGCCGCGCACCAGGCCCCAGACGAAGGGTTGACCGATGCCAGGGACCAGCCAGACCGCCGACAGACGTTTGACCCCGCAGGCGACGGCCAGGCCCTCCAGACGCTCGTTCCGCTGTCCGGAGAGCGGGCGGCGCCGCCTGCGGAGCCACCACTCCATCCGGAGAGCCTTCAACAAGTAGAGGATCGACAGTCCCGCCGCTCCGACCAGCCATCCGAGTCCCAGCCAGGCCCGGATGCCCCACCGCACCGGTCGTTCCTGGGTCCGAGAGGCCGCCGTTGCCTCTGTCTCTGCGCGACGGTCGGGACCGGAATTGGCGGAGGTAAATGCCGCCGAGTCGGCTTCCAGGGCAGGCGCGGCGACGGGAGCAGGCGACACCCACGAGACAGGGGGCTGTGCCGGCGGCAAGACCGGCAAGGACAGATGGTGGACCGGCGGCACCAGGCACTTGGCCAGCACGATCAGCCAGAGCAGATAGCGAGCATGGGCGCTGCGGCCCCGCAGCAGAAACGCCGCCGCGGCCACGACGACGGTCAGGACGGCCACCTGCCAGCTCTAGGCCAGCAGATAGTCCGTGATCCGGGTCAACCAGGATTCCATAGTGAGAGTCTCCCCTGCACAGAACCACCTATTTCTTCTTGATCAGTCTACGCAAGCGCTTAATGTCTTCCTCGTCGATCTTCCCGTCCTCGGCGAGGAATTGCACCAGCGGCCGGGGGTCGCCGCCGAAGAGGCGATCGAGAAAGTCCCGCACCGTTTTCTTGACGACGTCCTCCCGCTTGACCACCGGAAAGAACACGTGGGCCTTGCCGGCCGGCCGGCGCCGGAGGTAGCCCTTCTGCTCCAGGCGGCACAGCAGCGTCTGCACCGTGTTGTAACGGATGTCTCGCGCAGGCGGCAGCCGATCGCAGACCTGCTGGACGGTGGCTTCGCCAAGCTGCCAGACGAGCCGCAGGAGTTCCGTCTCGGCCGGGCTCATCGCTTTCAGTCTATCCTTTGCCATATCCCTGTACTCCTACATCTGTCGGAGTACAATATCCGACACTTGTAGGAGGTGTCCAGAGAAAAATCGGAATTTCGAAAAAAATTGTCGGCAGGGACCTTCCGAGCGGATGCGCGGGCCGCTGCGATCCATTCCTTTTCCCTCGCCCGGGACACGAAGCCGGCGCCGGAAAAGGGCAATCCCATCCCGCCGTGTCGGCGTCACCTGGTCTCACCCCGCCTTCGCCAATCGTTGCATTTACGCGCGCAACGACAAAGAACTCCTCCGCGCCGACCTGTCAACAATGCCATAGCGCACCCGTAACCCGCCTGTGACCCCTCGCATCCTGCTCGTCGGTATACGTTTGAAGACACTCGATGGCTTCGTTGTCAATAGCGTTGGCCATACAACAGGCCGTAGGTATCCCAGGAAGAGCTGTCGAGCCCGGCCGTCTGCCATATGTTTATCCACCGACCCAAAGTGGTGCTTGGGTCGGCTACGTAGAATTGCAGTCCGCCGCTTCCCTTTTCGTCTGTAGTAAATGTTCCAAGCACTTTGCCGTTTGACTTCACAACATACGTATACAGCTTAGCCGCCTTCGAGAGCCGAACTGAGACCTCCGCACCTCCCTCTTTGGTTGTCTGGACAATCACGTAGCCGGTAGCGCTGGCATTAATCCCACCTTCCACCGTTGCTGTCCACGGTTCAGGTCGAAACACGGTCTTCTCCGCCCAGGCGAAAACAGGCGCTGAGCAGGCGAGAACCACGCCCATTACACCTAAAAGAAGCATACCCTTCTTCATGATCCGACCCCTTTCAAATCATTTTTCTCCTGTTCCACAGGGACGAGCTGATACGCTTTGTTCTCCCGGCGCTGAGATTCCCACTGGTTTCGGTGCGTACGCCTCCTTTCAGGCATTGGCTAAAGGCAAGCAGCCAGTTGTGATACGACTTACCTTGAATGCAGGCTGCGGCTCTCACTTCGCCTGGTCTCTTACTATGGTCAAGTTCGGGAGGCTCTGTTTGAGCTGGCGTACACCCGCATCTGTGACCTGTGTGCCAGACAAATCCAGAGATTTCAGACTGGTCAGGCCCTTGAGAAGCTCCAGCCCCGCATCTGTGATCTTAGTCTTCTGGAGCGCCAACGAGTCCAATGCCGTCAGGCCCTTGAGATGTTCCAGACCCGCGTCAGTGATCTGGGTGGCGCCCAACCTGAGTTCCTGCAATCCGGTCAGGCCCTTCAGGTGGGCCAGGCCCGCATCCGTGATCCGGGTGCCGCCCAGCATCAACGTGCCCAATTGGGTCAGGCCCTTGAGGTGTTCGAGGCCGGCATCCGTGATCTTGGCACCGGACAAATTCAAGTAGTACAATCCGGCGAGGACCTTGAGAAGCTCCAGCCCCGCATCCGTGACCTGTGTACCGTACAGTTCCAAGTAGTACAATCCGGTCAGGCCCTTGAGATGCTCCAGACCCGCATCCGTGATCTTGGTAACGGACAAATCCAGCCTCTGCAGTCCGGTCAGACCCTTGAGGTGGGCCAGACCCGCACCCGTGATCTGGGTGCCGCCCAACCTGAGATCCTGCAATCCGGTCAGGCCCTTCAGGCGGGCCAGGCCCGCGTCTGTGACCTGGGTGTGATCCAACCACAGTATATGCAATCCGATCAGGCCCTTGAGATGTTCCAGACCTGCACCCGTGATCTGGGTGTCGTTCAACCACAGGGTCTGCAAGCCGGTCAGACCCTTGAGGTGTTCGAGGCCGGCATCCGTGATCTTGGTAGAGCACAAATTCAGCTTCTGCAACCCGATCAGACCCTTGAGGTGGGCCAGGCCCGCATCCGTAATCTGGGGCCCAGGCAGATACAGAGTTGTCAATCTGGTCAGGCCTTCGAGGTGGGCCAGGCCGGCATCCGTGACCTGGGTGCCGCCCAGATCCAAGTAGTACAACCCAGTCAGGCCCTTGAGGTGTTCGAGGCCGGGATCCGTGATCTTGGTAACGGACAAATTCAGGCCCTGCAGTCTGGTCAGACCCTTGAGATGGGCCAGGCCCGCATCCGTAATCTGGGTGTCTTCGAGATCCAGCGTGTGCAAATCAGGGCAGCCTTCGACGACATACCTCAGGCCGGCATCCGTGATCTTGGTGGTGCCAATCCATAGCCCCTGCAATCGGGTCAGGCCCTTGAGGTGTTCGAGGCCGGCATCCGTGATCTTGGTTCCGTACAATTCCAACGTCTGCAATCCGGTCAGGTCCTTGAGGTGGGCCAGGCCCACATCCGTAATCTGGGTACTCGTTAGATTCAGATTCAGCAATCCGGTCAGACCCTTGAGGTGGGTCAGGCCCACATCCGTAATCTGGGTACTCGTTAGATTCAGCCACCACAGTCCGGTCAGACCCTTGAGATGTTCCAAGCCCGCATCCGTGATCCGCCCACCCGTTAGGTTCAGGTACCGAAGCTCTGTCAGGCCCACCAGATGCCTCAGATCGGAATCTGTAGCCGAACCCAAAACCAGACCGGGAACCTTATTCTGAGCCATTTCTCGGGCCAGTAGGTCCCAGTCATTCACCGGGGTCGCGGGTTCCACCCACCAACGCCTACATGCGGGGATTTCCAGCGGAGCGGTACTCGGCGTACGTCCCACGGATTTCGCTTGAGATCCGGGAGTTTCCCACACCCAAACGTTCAATGCCACCTCGGAGTTGAAGGTCTGGGCAGCGAAATGAGGCTGCTCCGGCCTGTTCGGGTCGGCGGCGGGCTTGTCCGCAGTTTGGGGTGTCCGCTTTTCTTGATTTGCGGCTACAGCCTTTGGCTCGGCTGGACGGGTTTGGGCAAAGGCGAGCCCGACGGCGACGCACGTCACCAAAACCGTCACCCCAAGGGCCCACTTGGTCCCCGTCCGGGGATTTCCACAGGCGTCGTTCAAGATACGACGGACCCGGGCGGCCACGCCCATCTTGCTATGGACTACCGCCGGCACAAAGGCCATGCGGCTCTGGGGCTGGAAACCGAGGAGGGCCTCGGCGTAATCCTCGGCCGGCTGGCCACTGGCGACCACCCAGTCATCACAGGCCTGCTCCGTCAAAGACACCAAGCGTCTCCTGGAGAGCCATAGGAGTGGGTTCCACGGCAGGGCACACACGACCAGCTCCGCGAGCAGGCCGGTCACGTGATCGTGGCGCTTCCAGTGTGCCAGCTCGTGAGCGATCACGCCCGTCCAATCGACCGGGCCCCGTGAGCCATTCACATCCGCGGGTAGCAGCAGGACGGGTTGCCGGCCCCAGCACCAGATGACGGGATTGCGAACACCCGTGTCTGTCCGCACGTGCAGGTCTTGGTTGACGCCGAGCCTTGCTCGGGCGAGGCTCAGGGCCTGTATGACCGGACCGCTGTTCAGGGGCCGGGCACGGCGAGAGAGATAAACTCCCACGGCGAACGCGAAAAGCAGCCGGCCCAACAGAACAGCGGTTGCTGCTGCCCAGGTCCATAGTGCGACCGTGCGCCAGGCAACGCGGGCCGCTCCTGAACCCGCATTGTCGGGTGGGGCCGCGGGCGACTGTGCCCGCGGAGTCTCGGCGGCAGAGGTTGCCATGGATGCCTCGGGCTCGTACAGTCCCACGTGTTCAGGCACGGTCACCTGCCGCACCAGCAGGCCCAGGTGGAAGTGCCTGACCACGCCGCTGAGGGCCGGCACGAGAACCGCCGTCATCACGGCCAGCAGAAGCACCTGGTGAGCCCGGGCCGGCCGCCGCCTCAGCAGAAAACTGCCCACCAAGCCCAGGAGGGCAAACAGGGTGCTTTGCCACAGGTATCCCCAGAGGGACACGCTCGGAAGAAGTACGGTCGGGATCATTTCTGCCTCTCCTTTCGTTTGCTGTCGATCAAGTTACGCAGCTTCATGAGCTCTTCGTCATTCAGCTCGCCTTCGTCCACCAGGTGCTGGAACATCAAGAAGGCACTGCCCTCATACATGCGCTGGATGAGTCTTTGTGCCGATCTGACGCCCGCCTGTTCCCGCGTGCGCGTTGCCTGGTAGATGTTCTTCTTGCCTTCCCGGTGGTGCCGCAGCCAGCCGGCCTGTTCCAGCCTTTGCATGGCCGTCAGCACCGTGGTGTAGGCCAGCTCCCTCTTCTGGCTGAGCTGCTTCCAGACCTGGCGGACACTGGCTTGCCCCAGGCGCCACACGGTCTCCATGACCGCCCGCTGGAGCTCTCCCAAGGGGTCGAGTGGTGGTCTGCTCATGACATGCCCTTTCATTCTCCGATGGCAATGTTTCTCCTATTACCTCTTATGGAAGTACTTCAATATGTAGTACATGTCAACAAGAATTTTGCGCTTTTCGCAAAAATTCTTCGGAGGGTATTCCCTTGCCCTTTGGTCGGCGGGGCCAAGCTGCTCGAACCGATGAAAGATCAACTCGACCGGCGAGGTGGTGTCGCCTGGTCCCACCCCGCCTTTGCCAACAAGCACGTTTACGCCCGCAACGACAAGGAACTCCTCTGCGCCGATCTGTCCGCCAAGCCGTAAGCTGTGCTCTCATCGCCCTGGGTAGCTGGGCTGCTCCGCGTCTCAGAAAACTCAGAACCTGTGATAGAACCTGCCGACAGAGACCCTACTTTGGCTGGTCTCTTCTTACGTTCAGTTTCAGGAGGCTTTGCTGGAGCTGCTGAATACCCGCATCCGTGACCTGCGTGCCAATCAGATCCAATCGGTACAATTCGGTCAGGCCCTTGAGGTAGGCCAAGCCCGCATCCGTGATCTGGGTCTTAGACAGATCTAACCACCGCAAGCCGGTCAGGTTCCTGAGATTCTCGATGCCGGCGTCTGTGATCTGCGTGCCGGATAAAAGCAGGTACGCCAACTGGGTCAGGCCCTTGAGATGGGCCAGACCCGCGTCCGTGATCTTGGTGTTGTCCAAGTGCAATTCCTGCAATCCGGTCAGGGTCCTCAGATGCAGCAGTCCTGCATCCGTGACCTGGGTGCCATCCAGGACCAAGTGCTGCAATCCGGGCAGGCCCTCCTCGATATGGGCCAGACCCGCATCTGTGATCGAGGCGCCGGCCAGATGCAGACCTATCAATCCAGTCAGGCCCTTGAGGTGCTCCAGACCTGCATCCGTGACCTGGGTGTTGGCCAATCCTAACCCCTGCAGTCCGGTCAGGATCTTCAGCATCTTCAGATGCAGCAGTCCTGCATCCGTGACCTGGGTGCCAGCTAGGGACAAGAGCTTCAATCCAGTCAGGTCCTTGAGGTGCTCCAGTCCTGCATCCGTGACTTGGGTGCCATCTAGGACCAAGTGCTGCAATCCGGTCAGGCCTTTGAGATGGGCCAGACCTGCGTCCGTGATCGAGGCGCCGCCGTCCAGATTCAGCAATAGCAATCCAGTCAGGCCCTTGAGGTGCTCCAGTCCTGCATCCGTGACCTGGGCGTTGGCCAACCATAACGACAGCAGTCCGGTCATGCCCTTGAGATGCTCCAAGCCCGCATCCGTGACCTGGGCGCCAGCCAGGCGCAAGGACCGCATACCAGTCATGCCCTTGAGATATTCCAGGCCTGCATCCGTGATCTGGGTGTCGGGCAAGTCCAACTGCTGCAATTTAGTCAGGCCCTTAAGGTGGGCCAAGCCCGCCTTGGTGATCTTGGTGCCGGACAAATCCAGTTCCCGCAGTTCGGTCAGGCCCTTGAGGTGCTCCAGGCCTGCATCCGTGATCCTCGTATCGTTCAAGGACAAACATTGCAGGCCGGTCAGGTCCTTGAGACACTCCAAGCCTGCATCCGTGATCTTAGTTCCCATCAAGTCCAGCCGCTGCAATCCGCGCATGCCCTTGAGATGTTCCATGCCTGCATCCGTGATCTGGGTGTACCTCACCCTTAACTCCTTCATTCCACTGGCCTTGATGCAGGCGAAGCCCATGTCCGTGATCTTCGTGTTCGACAATTCCAACTTCTGCAACCCGGTCAGGTTCCTGATGTGCTCCAAGCCCACATCCGTGATCTGGGTATCACCATCCAAGTCCAGAACCTGCAATCGGGTCAGGCCCTTGAGGTGGGCTAAGCCCGCATCGGTGATCTTGGTGTCGTACAGGCCCAACTCCTGCAATCCAGTCAGGCCCTTGAGGTGGGCCAAGCCCGCATCGGTGATCTTAGTGCTGCCCAGAGCCAGGGTGGTCAGTCCAGTCGTGTCTTTAAGGTAGGCCAGGCCCCTATCGGTGATCTTGGTGTCGGGCAAGTCCAACACCTGCAATCCAGTCAAGCCCTTGACCTGCTCCATGCCTGCGTCCGTGATCTGCGTGCCGCCCACGAGCAGTTCCTGCAATCCGGTCAGGCCTTTGAGGTGGGCCAGACCCGCATCCGTGATTTGTGTGTTCCACAAGTACAGGTGCCGAAGCTCTGTCAGACCCGCCAAGTGCCCCAGATCGGAATCCGTGGCCGGATACAATTTCAGACCCGGAACCTGGTTTTGGCTTATCTCCCGGACCAGCATGTCCCAGTCCTTCACCGGAGTTGATGGTTGTACCCCCCAAAGCCTACATGCAGGGATCTCGAGTGGAGCGGCACTCGGCGTACGCCCGATGGACCGCTCGGCCCCAGAAGTCTCTTGAACAAACACGTCGAACGCGACCTTGGAGTTGAAGGTCCGAGCGGCATAGCGAGGTTGCTCCGGTTCCTCGCTGTCCGCGGCGGTCCGGGAGAAGAGTGATTGGGCGGGCTTGTCCGTATTCTGGGTTGTCCGCTGCGCTTGGCCTCTGGCGGTCAGGACGAGTGCGGTGGGGATGGTCGCGAGGGCGATGAGTAGTGCGACTGTCGCGGCCACCAGACTCGGACGCTTTTGGAATTTCTTACTTGGTCTCAACATGGTCTCTATCCTTTCCTCAATGTCTCTGACGGAACCAACGATCGCTAACGACGGGATGGGATGAGCCGACCGACGCTCGGTAACCAATACGTCCACGATTGCCCCGGTGTAGTCTTCGGGCAGCGTATTGAGGTGCACAATGGCCATCTCATCACAACATTTCTCACGTTCCTGGCGGATCTTCCTGTTGGCCCACCATATGAGCGGATGAAACCAGTACGCCGCTTGGGCCAGGACTTGAAGCAGATTGACGCCCGCGTCGAAACGGGCGATGTGACTGAGCTCGTGGGCCAGGATGCTTCGCTTCTGGTCCGAACCGTTCAGGCCGACAAAGTCCGCTGGCAAGTAAATGTTTCCCCGCAGCAGGCCCCATACGAAGGGTTGGCTGATATCGTCCAGCAGCCAGATTCTCGGCCACTTCTTGAACTTGAAGCCCAGAGGCGTTTCATGAATGGATTCCTGCATGAGGCGTGGGAGCGGCCTGCGTCGCTGACGCAGCCAAGCGGTATACCGGACGGCTCTGCCGCCGACCCAGAGCAGAAACAGACTTACTCCCGCCGTCCAGACAAGGGCAACCAGCTCGCGAGTGCTTGGCATTGCGAAAGTTGGTTCGTGTGGTTCTGGGGCTCCATCGGCTATGATGGGAACTCCGGGTGCAGAGTGCTCCTCCGGCAGATCCAGGCGTGGCAAGGGCACGTTCGACGGCCGTTCCGGCAGGACCGCCACAGGGACGGTCAACAGCGGCGGCACCAGGCACTTGGCCAGAACGATTAACCACAATAGGTAGCGCAGGTGGGCGCTGCGATTTCGAAGGGCGAATGAGATCAGGCCCACAACTGCCGCCAGAATTGCTATCTGCCAGCTTTGCACCAGCAAATAGCTGACCACGTGATTTGCGTACGCATTCATGGCACTCACTCCACAGAAAGCTCGCAAGACTACTGCTTTTTCTTCGCAAGTTTCTTCAGTCTCTCGATGTCCTCGTCGGTGATCCCGCTGTGCTGCGCCAGGTGCTGCATGAGGGGCACGGGGTTGCCGCCGAACAGCCGCTCCACGAGGTCGCCGATCGTTCTCTTGATCACGTCCTCCTTCTTCGCGGCGGGAGCATAAATGAACGCCTTGCCGCGGACGCGGTGCCTGAGATACCCTTTCTCCTCAAGCCGCCGCAGGAGCGTGGCCACGGTGACGTACGTCACCTTTCGATTGCCGGGCAGCGCATCGTACACCTCCTGCACGGTGGCCCCCCGGGACTGCCAGACCAGCCGCAGGATTTCCGTCTCGCCAGGACTCATCGCAGGACGCTTGTTCTTCTTCGCCATGGGTAGTCTCCTATGACAAATGTCATAGCTAATATATGACATCTGTCATAGGTGTCAACAGGAATTTTTGGAATTTCCAAAAAATCTTCCGGTGGCTGGCGGTTGAGATGGCGTCGTCGCTGCACTCCTCCCAAGAAAATGGGTTCGGCCGCCAAGCATGGTTGAGAGCGCGGCAACGGGTGTCGCGGGCATCTTGCCCGCGATCCGAAGGCGGGACGCCTTCGACACAAGTACCGCTTCGCGGAGGCCAGTCTCTTCCCGACACCAGCCGCACAGCGGCTGACCGACTCGCAATGACACGAGTGGGGTCTGTCAGGCAACTTTGTGTCTGCTTTGGACTGGACGTGGTTATTCGTTGCGACGGCGGTCGCAAGGGGGTAACATCCCGCAAAAGGACCCATCGTGGGCGCGGGTCGCTTTATGGTCGACATTGAAGGAGGCCGATTATGGCGATGAATTTCACGCGACGTACGCTTCTGCGGAATGCCGCCGCCGGAGGAATGGGCCTGATCCTGTTGAAGGACAGCAGATCGGCGCGGGGCTTTGCGGCGAATGAGAAGGTGAACGTGGCGATCGTGGGCGTGTCGGGGCGGGGGAGCTGGTTCTCCGATACCATGCCGGGTATCTCCAACGTCGTGGCGATGTGCGACGTGAACGAGCGCAGGGCGGCGCCGTACTTCAAGGCGATTCCCGACGTGAAGAAGTACTCCGACTTTCGCAAGATGCTGGAGGAGATGGACAAGCAGATCGACGCGGTCGTGGTCGCGACGCCGGACAATACGCATGCGGTGATTTCCGCGATGGCGATTCGCATGGGCAAAGGCGTCTACTGCGAGAAGCCGCTGACGCACGATGTCTACGAGTCCCGCTTCCTGCGAGACCTGGCGGCCGAGAAGAAGGTCGCGACACAACTGGGGAACCAGGGTACGGCCACGGAGCCGTTTCGCCGGGCGGTCGAGCTGATCTGGGGCGGCGTGCTCGGGGAGATTCGCGAGGTACATGTCTGGAACACCAACGGCGGCTCTGGCGAGCGGCCGTTGCCCACGGAGGAGCACCCTGTGCCGGACTATCTCAAGTGGGACCTGTGGCTGGGCCCGGCCAAGTGGCGGCCGTACAACTCCCGCTGGGTCGAGTGGTCCACCTGGCGCGACTTCGCCACCGGCCAGCTCGGCAACTGGGCCTCGCACACGATGAACCTCGTCTTCAAAGGGCTCAGGATCGACTCGCTCTGGCATGCCGGCTCGCAAGTGACAGGAGCCCGCCTGATCCGGATCGACCCGGAGGTCTCGGGCGTCCATCAGCACAACTTCCCGCAGTGGGAGGTCCTGCGATACCGCGTTCCGCCGCGAGGCGATCTGCCGGCAATCACGGTCAACTGGTACAATGGCGCCGGCAAGGCCCCCCAGTGCCGCGAGCACGTGGAGGAGATGATCGGCTACCGCCTGGATTGGGGCGATGCGGGCGAGAAGAAGTGGGCGGATCACGCAGGCTGCCTGATCGCCGGGAGCAAGGGCATGATCCACTCCACCGGCCACAACGCGACGTTCACGCTGTTGCCCAAGGACAAGTTCAAGGACTTCCAGGGCCCGGCGCCGACGTTGCCCCGCTCGCCCGGTCACGAGCGGGAATGGCTCGACGCGGTCAGGGGCGGGCCGGCAGCGATGTCGAACTTCAACTACGGCGGGCCGCTCGCCGAGTTCGTCCTGCTCGGCAACGTCGCGACGCTCGTGGGCAAGCCCATCGAGTACGACCCGATCGCGACGAAGATCGTGAACTCCCCGGAAGCGAACGCCGCACTGAAGCGCGAATATCGCGAGGGGTGGGCACTGTGATTGATGAAGGATGATGGATGAAACGAAGAGAGTTCCTGGCGAAAGGGGCCGTTGGCGCGGGGGCAGTCATGGCGGGCGGTATCCTGCGAGGGTCGGACGGACAGACGAGCGAGTGCGGGCCAGGGTGCGCCTGTACAAATGCTCCCACGCTGCCTCGACGGGCATACGGCGACACCGGGCAGAGGTTGTCGATCATCGGGTTCGGCGGAATCGTCGTCAGCGGCATTGACCAGGAGCATGCGAATCGCGTCGTCGCGGAGGCGGTCGAGCGGGGAGTCAATTACTTCGACGTTGCCCCGAGCTACGGGGACGCGGAGGTCAAGCTCGGGCCCGCTCTTGCCCCATATCGCAAAAATGTTTTCCTGGCCTGCAAGACGGAGCATCGAACGAAAGAGGGCACGGCCGCAGAGTTGAAAGAGTCGCTCAGGCGATTACAGACCGACCACTTGGACCTGTACCAGCTTCATGCCATCTCGGATATTCAGAAAGATGTGGATACCGCGTTCGGCAAGAACGGCGCGATGGAAGTTCTCATCGAGGCCAAAAAGCAAGGGCAGGTTCGCCATCTCGGCTTCTCGGCACATTCCGAGGAGGCGGCGCTGGCGGCGATGGACCGGTATGACTTCGACTCGATCTTGTTCCCGATCAACTTCGCCACGTTCTACAAGGACAACTTCGGCCCGCGAGTGATCGAGGCGGCCAAGTCCAAGGGCGTCGCGCGGCTCGCGCTGAAAGCGATGGCGAAGCAGCAATGGCCCAAGGATGACCCGATGCGAGAGCAGTATCCCAAATGCTGGTACCAGCCGCTGACGAATCGCGATGAGGCCAAGCTTGCCTTGTACTTTGCATTGAGCCAGCCGATCACCGCGGCCATCCCGCCCGGCGATGAGACGCTCTTTCGCATGGCCATAGAACTGGCGATGGGCTTTCGCCCCGTTTCACAGCAGGAGAAACAAACCCTGCAGCAAACGGCCCAGTCTCTGAACCCGATCTTCGGGCGTAAGTCATAGCTGAGCGCGGCAGGGACATGGCTCCGCGAAATGAGCCTATCCGCGACTTTACCATGCGGAGCAGAGTGAAGCATTGGGCGCGCAGATGGGGAGTTGACATCGTTGCGAGTGGCCAAGGCATACGACTCATGGAGAGCACCCGCGACGCAGGAGTCTGACGAAAGGACGACGGCAGGCTGATGGCAAGCTGGCGAAGAGCACTCCGGTACACGTGGATTTGTTGGACGCTGGCTGCGGGGTCATGGTTGTCCGGGTGTGCTTCCAGGAACGAGGCGGCGCCCGTCACGCCCGCCTGGCAGCCGGCACCGGAGACCGTGGCCCACCCACAAGGACTGCCACAGGTTGGCAAGTGGATGCTTGATGGACAGTACGGGCCGGCACACTGGCTGGGTGAATCCTATCACGGCAAACACCTGAGGGAGCCGATCAACGTCGTCGTCGTGGACACGGTGGCGCAATCGGCGGCAGAGGCCCGGAAGCGCCTGGTGCAGAACTTCGCTGCGGCCGGCTACCTCGTCCGCGAGGGGCACTCGACGGGGTATCATGGCTATGTCGATGGCGTCGTTTACGATCAGATTCCGGATGGCAGAGAGCAGGCCTTCTCGAACGAGCCCTCTGAAATGCACAACAATCACGGGCGGATGTTCGGCCCGCATCCCTACGGGGGCGCCTGGTTCTTCATCGGAGCCTTCAGTCGCGAACGCATGGACCTGCTGGAGAAGGTGAAGCATTGCTACGTGTCATTCAACCAGGCGCGCGACGATCTGTCACAGCGTCTCGACATGAAGACGGATTACCGGATCAAGGCCTTCCTGAATCTTGACAATGCCCTGATCGGCGACCCGACGTTTACGGCCGGCGATCACGACGGAATCGCCGTGCTGCTGACCACATCCGGGCTTTGACGGGCGGGTCTCTTTGCCGTCGCGTTGCTGCTTTTACGTATCACGTGCATGATGTCATTTGGAGGGACACAGATGAATAGAAACGTTCTGCGAAGCGTAGTCGCTGTCCCGTCGGGTTGGGCGGTCGGGGTCGGTGGTTGCATCGTAACGATGATAGTGATCGCCTTCTTCAACCACGAGACCTTCAAACCCGGCGCGCAGCTTCCCACTGAATGGCTGCTTGTCACCCTCGCAATACTTGTAATCTGGTCGGTACTCGCCGGATTCGTGGTGGGGGTCATTGCCCAACGAAGAGAGATCGAGCACGCGATTGGACTTGTCATTTTCACATGGCTGCTTTCCCTGTACTTCACAGCCAGGAGCGGCAATCCTGCACAGGGACCGAGTTGGTACGTGACAGCAGGAGAGATATTGGGGGTCCTCTCGAACCTCCTGGGCGGATGGCTGCGATTGAAACAAAGAATCCTGCTCGAGCGCCGGTCGAAAGGTATGATCAAGGCGATGGACAGCGGGCGAGTCGTCCTGGGGACAATCATCGCTACCATCGTATTCCTCTTCGTTCTATTCTGGGCGACGATCGTGGGATACGAGGGACTGTCGTGGATCGTGCTGCGACTCCTTGGCGAAGACTACTTCGCCCCCATAGTGCCCCCGTTCGTTGCGGCTTTCGTCTTGGCCTCTTTCCTGTCTCAATGCGCTTTCAAGAGGATCGCTGGCGTACATACCTCTCTGGCGAACGGCGCAAGGTAGAATAAGGGCAAGGGTCGGCTACATCTGCCAAGGCAGACACCGGAATCCGTGCGGCCAGACCCACGATGTGTGGCCTGCGTTTCCCTGTATCCCCGGTTGACAGGCTGTTCGTGTGGTGATACCGTTTCGACTTGAACAAGGTGACCAGAAGGAGACATTGGTATGATGGATATTCGGACGGCGGTTGTGGGGGCGGGGTTCATTGGGCCGGTGCATGTGGAAGGGCTCAAGCGAGCGGGGGTCGAGGTCGCCGGGATTCTGGGGGTGTCGGATGAGGAGTCGCGGCGGGCGGCGAAGAACCTGGGACTGCCGAAGGCCTATCGGGACTTCGAGGAGATTCTGAGCGATTCGAGCGTGCAGGTGGTGCATATCGCCACGCCGAACCGGCTGCATTATTCGATGGCCAAGGCGGCGCTGAACGCAGGCAAGCACGTGATGTGCGAGAAGCCGCTTGCGATGAACTCGAAGGAGTCTGGGGAACTGGTCAAGCTGGCGGCCCGCGTGAAACTAGCCGCGGGCGTCAACTACAACATCCGCTACTATCCGCTCAATATCGAGGCGGCCGAGATGATGCGACGGGGCGACCTGGGACGGGTCTATTCTGTCTGCGGCAGCTACGTCCAGGATTGGCTGTTTCACCCGACGGACTACAATTGGCGGGTGCTGGCCGAAGAGGGCGGCGAGCTGCGGGCGGTCGCCGATATCGGTACGCACTGGCTGGACCTTGTGCACACGATCACGGGCCTTGAGGTCGAGGCGGTGTGCGCCGATCTGTCCACGGTTCACCCCGTGCGTCAAAGGCCGCTGGGCGAGGTCGAGACATTCAAGGGCAAGCAGCAGCAGAAGAAGAAGCCGGCCAAGACCGAGCCGATCAACATCGCCACCGAAGATTACGGCTGCATCCTGCTCCGGTTTGCGGGCGGCGCCAGGGGCTGCCTGTGGGTCTCGCAGGTGACCGCGGGGCGGAAGAACTGTCTGCGATATGAGCTGGCCGGCTCGAAGCAAGCCCTGGCCTGGTGCAGCGAGCAACCGAACGAGATGTGGATCGGCCATCGCGATGAACCCAATGAGAGCCTGATCCGCGATCCGTCGCTGGTTTCGGACCGGGCCCGGCGATTCATCAACTATCCCGGTGGGCACAACGAAGGCTTCCCGGACACCTTCAAACAGTGCTTCCGAGCGTTCTACGACTACATACGGGCTGGTGATTTCTCCGCGCCGGCGACGTTCCCGACGTTTGCGGACGGCCATCGCGAGATTCTGCTGTGCGAGGCCATCCTCCAGAGCCATCGAAAGGGCCGCTGGGTGCCAGTGAAAGGAGGCCATCGATGAAACTTGGATTTGTCAGCGCGATTCTGCCGGACTTGCCGCTCAAGCAAGTGCTCGAGTTCGCCCTTGAATCGGGGTACTCGTGCGTGGAGCTGATGTGCTGGCCGAAAGGCAAGGCCGAGCGGCGCTATGCCGGTGTGACGCACGTGGACGTCGCCGACTTCGGGCGAAAGGAGGCGGGTGAAGTGCGTAAGCTCCTCGCGGACTCCGGCGTGACGATCAGCTCGCTGGGGTACTATCCGAACCTGCTGAGCCCCGACGCGGATGAGGCGAAGGTGGCGCTGGACCATCTCAAGAAGGTCATCAAGGCTTCGGCCCTGCTGGAGTTGGGACGCGTCACGACGTTCATTGGGCGGGATTGGACAAAGTCCGCGGACGAGAACTGGCCGCAGTTCCTGAAGGTCTGGAAGCCCCTCATCAAGTTCGCGGAGGACCGGGATGTGCGGGTCTGCATCGAGAACTGCCCGATGCTGTTCACGAAGGATGAGTGGCCGGGCGGCAAGAACCTCGCGCATAGCCCAAAAGTCTGGCGCCGCATGTTCGAGGACATTCCATCGGACCATTTCGGGCTCAACTACGACCCGTCGCACATGGTCTGGCAGCAGATGGACTATATCAAGCCGCTGTGGGAGTTCCGCGACCGTATTCATCACATCCACGCGAAGGACGTTCGCCTGGATCGGGACCGGCTCGACAACGTCGGCGTTCTCGCGACGCCGCTGGAGTACCACACGCCGAAGCTGCCGGGGCTCGGCGACATCAACTGGGGCCGCTTCTGCTCCGTGCTGAGTGACATCGGGTACACCGGGCCGGTCTGCGTCGAGGTGGAGGACCGGGCCTACGAGGGATCGCTGGAGCTGCGCAAGGCCTCGCTGCAGCAGAGTGCTCGATTCCTGCTTCAGTACATGCCGTAGATGCAGGGGACGATCCCTTGAATAGGAGTACGTATGTAGCATCAAGAGGCATAGTCCTGGGTGGCACGGGCAAACTCGTTTGCCCGTGGGGTTTCGATGGGGCACGCTCGATCGAATAAGCACCGTCAAACGAGTTTGGCGGTGCCACCCGGCGAGCAAGAGGCCCCACGCTGAACACGTACGAACAGATTGACAGAGGAAAGGGAGGGCCATATGAAGGCTTTCAGGCGGTGGATGCTTTGCGTTTGCATCAGCATTTGGTTGTGTGTCTCGGTTGCAGCCGGAGCGGACTTGCCCGGCGCCGGCGCCGATGCCGGCAAGACTGTGGTGTATCGCGACACGTGGGGCGTTCCGCACATCTATGCGCCTTCGACGGAGGCGGGTCTGTACGCAATGGGCTGGGCACAGGCCGAGGATCGGCCCGAGGAGCTTCTGAAAGACTACATACGGGCGATGGGCGAGAGCGCGAAGCTCGACGGTCCTTCGGGTGTCCAATCCGATCTGGTTGCACTTCTGTGGGACAACTACGGGGTAAGCAAGCGGAACTTCGATAAGATCCGGCCGGAGATTCAGGAACAGGTGCGGGCGTTCGTCAAGGGCGTCAACGATTTCTACGCGGCTCATCCCCGCGACGTTCCATCCTGGTGGGGCGACCGCAAGGTGGATGAGTTCATGGTGGTGGCGTTCTTCCGCTTCTTCCTTTACGGCTGGTCCGTCGGACAGGTCTTCGACGATTTGCAGGGAGGGGGCATCCAGCCGGGATTCGACCAGGTGTCGCGCGGGTCGAACCAGTGGTCGGTCTCGCCGAAGCGCAGCGCGGACGGAGCCGCGATCCTCTGTATCGATCCGCACCTGTCCTGGTGGGGCGCATCGCGGTTCTGGGAGTTCCGGATTCATGCGGGGGTGTTGCAGGGCAGCGGGTTCACGTTGCCGGGCTGTCCCTACATCGGCCTTGGACACAATGCGAATGTCGCCTGGGCGATGACCACCGGTGGGCCCGACACCGCCGATGTGTACGAGTTGACGCTCAAGCAGGACGATCCGACGAAGTACCAGTACGATGGGCAGTGGCGGTCGCTGACCGCCCGGCAAGTGACTATCGAGATCAAAGGGGCGCCGGCGCAGAAGATGACCCTGTGGTCGTCGCACCACGGCCCGATCGTGGCTATGCGCGGCGGCAAGGCGTACGCCGCGAAGATGGCGTACGCCGAGGAAGTGCAGCTTGCAGAGGCCTGGTACGAGTTCAACACGGCCAAGGACTACTCCGGGGCGGTGCAGGCCATGAGCCTGCGGCAGCTCTTCCCGCAGAACGTGATGGTCGCCGACACCTCGGGCAACATCTATTACCAGCGGACCGGCCGTGTGCCGCGCCGACCGCCGGGATACAACTGGTCGAAACCTGTCGATGGCTCCACCTCGGCCACCGAGTGGCAGGGATTGCATCCGGCCTCCGACCACCTCCAGGTGCTGAACCCTCCCCAGGGCTACATGCAGAACTGCAATATCTCGCCGGATGTGATGATGGTGGACAGCCCGTTCTCGCCGGATAAGACACTGTCGTATCTGTACGGCTCGTCTGCTGGCGCGATCAATCCGCGCGGGGCGCGGGCCGTACAGCTTCTTCAGGCCGATTCCTCCGTCACTGTCGAGAAGGCTCAAGCCTACGCCACTGACCTTCATCCATATGGCATTGAACGCTGGCTGGAGGTGCTCAAGCGGGCCGATGCGGCGTACGGCTCATCGCATCAATCCGATGCGGATTACGTCGCGGGCGTCAAGGAACTGCTGGCGTGGAATGGCGAGCTGCGCGCCGACTCAAAGCCTGCCCTGAAGTACTATTACTGGCGCAGACAGCTCGTGGAAGACTACGGGGCCGAAGCGGTTTCCGATGCGGCCCGTCGCATCGACTACTATATGGCCGCGTTGGGCAAGTCGGCGCCGGAAATCAATCTTAGTGACGAGGAACTGAGTGCCGCCGCCGACTCGTTTGGCAACGCGATGGCCAGGCTCAAAGCCGATCGCGGCTCGCTCGACGCGACTTACGGCGACATGTTCCGTGTAGGGCGTGACGACGTTTCGTGGCCTCTGGGCGGGGGCGGCGACTACGGGACGACGACGCTGCGCAATATCGGCTATGGACGTGAGCGCAGCGACCATACCCGCTGGGGCGATCACGGCCAGACCTCCACGGAGGTGATCGTGCTGAGCAAGCCCGTGCGGAGCTGGACCTACGTTCCTATCGGGCAGAGCGACCGCCCGACCTCGCCTCACTACCGCGACCAGGCCGAGAAGCTCTTTAGCCCCTGCAAAATGAAGCCCACCTGGTGGCTGGCGGAAGACCTGGCGCAGCATGTCGAATCCCGAACCGTCGTTGGGAATCAGTGAGACTGTAAGGAGCACAGATGGATTTCACGTATAGAGACATCAGCAAGATGATCGATCACTCGCTGCTGAATCCGACGCTGACGGATCGTCAGCTCGAGGAAGGCTGCAAGGTCGCCCTCGAATACGATGTCGCCAGCGTGTGCATCATGCCGTACTATCTCAAGAGATGCGCCGAGATGCTCAAGGGCAGCACGGTAAAGGCGAGCACGACGATCGGCTTTCCACACGGCGGGCACACCACCGCGATCAAAGTCGCCGAGGCCGAGCAGGCCCTCCGCGACGGCGGCCAGGAACTCGACATGGTCGTCAACATCAGCAAAGTCCTCAGCGGCGACTGGGACTACGTCCGCTCGGACATCGCCGCCGTCATCGACGTGACGCACAAGCGCAGGCAAAAGGTCAAGGTCATCTTCGAGAACTGCTATCTGAACAATGAGCAGAAGATCAAGCTGTGCGAGATCTGCGGGCAGCTCGGCGCCGACTGGGTGAAGACCTCCACGGGCTACGGAACCGGCGGGGCGACCATCGAAGACCTCAAGCTGATGCGGCAACATTCGCCGAAGGCGGTGCAGGTGAAGGCGGCCGGGGGCATTCGGGACATGGACAAGCTCCTGGAGGTCCGCGCAATCGGGGTGACGCGGGTAGGCGCCAGCCGCACTGCCGAAATGCTGAACGAGTGCAAGCGACGGCTCGGGATGATATAGACACGCGGCCGGTCAGGCAACCTGCCCGGTGAGTCTACTGAGGATTGGCGACTTCTTCCTGACGCTCGGAGAGCGTGACGTCGTTATGCTGGCTGAAGCTCCAGACGCTGCTGACGTCGTTGCTCTCCGGTACGACGCACACCTTTTGCGGGGCGAGTTTCTGCCCGTCCCAGACCCATCGGACGGAGACTTCGCCGTACATAACGTCCCGATAATTCAGCTTATCGCAGTTCCTCGCATCGACGATGCCGACCCGCTTGGTCGTCGGCGGCATCTCCGCCGGCGGCATCGGGTCAGGGGACGGCATTTCGGGGTCGCTCTGAGCCAGTTCTTGCGAAGCTGGCGGTACAGCCGGCTGGAATTCATCCGGCCGGGAGGGCATTCGAGTCGTCAGGTCCGGACTGTCAGGGAGGATACTCGCATTTCCGGACCTTGGCGGCTTGCTGCACAACAGCAACACAAGCAGTGCGGCCGCGACGATAGCCAGCTCCAGCCGCCTGGTGTTTGCAGACAGGATATAAGACTCGCTGTCGCCGTGCCTTACGCGTTGACTCGTTTTGGAACCCTGCGTTCTCATAAGAAATCCGGATTACTGCCTGCTCGGTTCTGAATATCGGCTGCTTCGAGCCTTGAATAAAGTATAAGCAACGTTTTCCAAAGGCCCAAACCGGCTGGAGAGCGTCTGCCATTGTCCGGATCGAGTCCGCAGAGGCTGCCCGGTCGGGGAGTAGCATTGAGGGCGGAAGGCTTTGCTTGCAGTGACGCCGTAAGGCGTTCGTTTTCATGCCCTTGCCGGCACAGTACCAACGAGCTGTGCTTGCTGCTGCAACGCGCAGGTCTCACTGTCGCTTGGCGGGTGCGGACTCTGTCGGCGCTGGCGCCGCTGTATGCGCGAAATAATAGAGCGGGGGGTGAGCCATCTCACTCATGGTGAAGTAGCCTTTCCCTTCGGCATCGAAACAGATCGCTTCGCCCTGCGGCTCGTTGGCCAGCGGGATTTGCACCTGTTTGCCGGAGAAGGCCCGCCACAGAGGCTCACCTGCAGGGCGTTCCCACAGCGACGCGTTGAACATGCCTCTGACGATCACGCGTCGGCCGTCGGGCGAAACGTCGCCGCCTGTGGCAAAACCCCAGGGCAGGACGGCCACGCGCTCCATTGTGGTCCGTTGAGTTGTCGATTGTGGAAAGGCCGCACGGTACACTTTGGAGAACAGCGTACGTTTGGAGATGACGTAGATGTCGCGCGTCAGTGGATCGAGGAGGAGGGTCTCCGCATCGCCCGGCCCGTCCGGATAGATGAGCGTGATCGGTTCCGCCGGACCGATTGCCATCTGGCCGAAGGGGGCGGTGCTATCTACCTTGGGCTCGACCACACGGTAGATCGTGACGTTGGGCCGCTTGCCCTGATTATCACCGATGTCGCCGATATACAGGTACTGCTGATTCGGATCCGGTCCCGGGCCGATGGCGATATCCTCCCAGTCCCGCAACGTCGCGCCCCGAACAGCGCACACGCCGAGCAGCTCGGCCCTCATGTTGATCGCATAAATCCTGGGCGCGTCGCCGGAATCGTTGTGGACCCAGAGCACGCCGGGGTTCCGTCGGCTGGCCGCGATCCCCGACACCTCGCCCAGGAGGTCGCTCTGGATGACGCCCATCTGCCGGCCTGCCAGAAATTCATCGGATCGTGCCGCCGATCTGCACGACGAGCCGACAAAAATCAAAGGCAGCATCGCGGCAACATGAACGTATGAGCTTCTCGTCATTCTCTATCCCTTGCTCTTCTCTGCCAAGTGATTCACGAAGAAACATCTTACCGGCCCATGTGAGTCGAATCAAAGGTAATGTGGTGGCACAAGAGAGGCGTGCACCCTCGGGATGGAATGTCTATTGCATTCGCCGGATGGAGCTATATACTCACCACGGTGCCGGCGGAACAGGTCAGGAAGTGTTATTCGCTAGGAAATGCCATTATGACGGATACAGAGGCGTCCGGCGCCCACGACGGGCAAGCGGAGCAGCACCGCACGCGGAAGCGGACGGGGGCTCGCAAAAGGGCAAGCCTGTCACGGCTGCGAAGGCCCGAGGGCATGTCATTGGAGCAGTGGCAGGTCGCGCTGCGCAGGCAGTTCGCAGAAAAGCAGAGCTTTCGTGTCAGCAATACAGGCAGCGAGCCGATCTTCTCCGAGTTCAGGGTGGCCAACCCGCAGACGGGGCGCGAGTACCGTGTCGCTATTCGCGGGCTGGGGCTGGGCGACAACTACTGCTCATGCCCGGATTTTGCAGTCAATACGCTCGGCACCTGCAAGCACATCGAATACGTCCTGAGCAAGCTTCAGCGCAAGAGTGACGGCAGGCGCGCTCTGACCCGGGGGTTCTCGCCCGGCTATTCGGAGGTATACCTTCGCTATGGGGCCAAGCGAGAGGTGGTCTTCAAGCCCGGCAGCGAATGTCCTGAAGGGCTGCGCAAGCTCGGCTCGGACTACTTCGACAGCACCGGCGTCCTGCGAAGTCCCGCCTACCTGGAGTTCGACACATTCCTGAAGCGGGCCGGCGCGTTCGCCCATGACCTGCGATGCTACGACGACGCGCTGGATTTCGTCGCCGAGGTCCGGGATCGGGCGCACCTGGGCGAACGGATCGACAATGCCTTTCCCGCCGGCGCCGAAAGCGACGCATTCGGGCATCTCTTGAAGGTCCCGCTGTATCCGTACCAGCGCGAGGGGGCGCTCTTTGCCGCCAGGGCGGGGCGCAGTCTCATCGCCGATGACATGGGCCTGGGCAAGACGATCCAGGCGATTGCCGCTTGCGAGATCCTGGCACAGACAGGCGGGGTCGAGCGCGTCCTGGTGGTCTGTCCAACGTCGCTGAAGTATCAGTGGAAACAGGAGATCGAAAGCTTCTGCGGCCGCTCGGTAACGGTGGTCGAAGGGCTGCAGGCGAGGCGGGCGGCTCTCTATGCCGGCGAATCATTCTACAAGATCGTCAATTATGACGTCATCCACCACGACATGGATGCGATCGGGCGGTGGGAGCCTGACGTCCTCATCCTCGACGAGGCCCAGCGCATCAAGAACTGGAAGACGCGCAGGGCTCAAAGCGTCAAGAGACTCGATTCGAAGTACGCCATTGTCCTGACCGGCACGCCGCTCGAAAACCGGCTGGAAGAGTTGTATTCCATCGTCGAGTTCATCGACCGGTTCCGCCTGGGCCCGATGTTCCGGTTCCTCGCCGAGCATCAGCACGTCGATGACAACGGCAGAGTTATCGGCTACCGCAACCTGGCGAAAATCGGGCAGACCCTGGAGCCCATCCTCCTTCGCCGCACCAAGAAGGAGGTCTTGCAGCAGTTGCCCGAGCGGCTGGACAAGAACTACTTCGTGCCCATGACTAAGGAGCAGATGCTGCACCACGAGGAGAACCGCGAGATCGTCGCGAGGATCGCGGCTAAGTGGCGGCGATTCGGATTCCTGTCCGAGGCCGACCAGCGCCGGCTGATGATCGCCCTGCAGAACATGCGCATGAGCTGCAACAGCACGTATCTGCTCGACAAGAAGACCGACTACGGGTTCAAGGCCGACGAGCTGGTCTCGGTCCTCAAAGAATGTTTCGAGCGACCCGGGGATAAGGCCGTGGTCTTCAGCCAATGGGTGCGCACCCATGAGATCGTGCTGAGCCGCCTGGAATCCGCCAGGCTCGGCCACGTGCTGTTCCACGGTGGCATCGATTCGAAAGACAGGAACGCCCTGATTGCGCAATTCAAACAGGACCCCGATTGCCGCATCTTTCTCTCCACCGATGCCGGCGGCGTGGGCCTGAATCTCCAGAATGCCTCCACCGTCGTCAATATGGACCTGCCCTGGAACCCGGCGGTCCTGGATCAGCGCGTCGGGCGGGTCCACCGGCTGGGACAGCACAAGCCCGTGCGCGTCGTCAATTTCGTGGCGCAGGGGACGATCGAGCACGGCATGTTGTCGGTGCTCTCGTTCAAGCAGTCCGTCTTTGCCGGGGTCCTGGACGGCGGTATGGATGAGGTCTTCCTGGGCGGCACGCGGCTCAAGCGGTTCATGGATTCGGTCGGCGAAGTGACACAGGCCATACCCCAACCGATGCCTGCGGAGGCGGAATCGCGTGGACGGGCGCCTGACAAGGCGCAGGAAAGGGCGCCTGTGGCGGCGCCATCGGAGCCACAAATGGATTGGGGCGGGCTGGTGTCGGCGGGACTGTCGCTGCTCGAGAAGCTCGGTCTGACCCCGCCCGGCGGAGCGACGGCGCCGGCAAAGGCGATGTCCGCCGTGCAGATCGAGACGGATCCATCGACGGGACAGCGCCATTTGAAGCTGCCGGTGCCGTCCAAAGACGTGCTCCAGGGGATCGCCGCGCTGCTGAATCAGTTGGCTGAGAAGCTGTGAATGTCCCGGATGGAGGATGCTCATATGAAGACGCTGCTCGCAGATCGTCGTATTCGTGCCAGGAACCTGCACAGACCACATCGGGTTGCGGGCATTATCGCGTGGTGTGTCCTCGTCGTGTGCTGTCCAAGCGTGCCCGGGTGGGCACAGAACACGGATCGGCCTTACGTACGTGTCAGTCCGCGAGACGCGCGATACTTCGAGCTCTCCGACGGCCGGCCATACGTTCCCATCGGGTTGAACATGATCGCGCCGCCTGGTGGCGACGAGCAAAGGGCTCTGGCGCAGATGGAGGACTGGATGCGCAAGCTCTCGGCCAACGGCGGCAACTACATTCGGCTGTGGCTGAGCAATCCTTTCTTCGACATCGAGCATACCAAGAGCGGCGTATACGATGAGGAGAAGGCCAAGCGGATCGATGCCGTGCTGGCCCTGGCCCGCAAGTACAACATTCGGGTGAAGATGACCCTCGATCATTTCCGCCACCTCGGCGACGGCAAGCAGACGTGGGCCGGCAAGCCGATCCACCACGTCGCACAAGGCGGCCCTGCCAAAGACATTGTGGACTTCTTCGCCAGTCCCGCCTCGCGCGACCAGTTCAAGAGGAAGCTGGACTGGTACGCCAAGCGGTATGGCGACGACCCTACCGTATTTGCCTGGGAGCTCTGGAACGAGTTCGACGCGGTCCAGGAGATGTGGAAGCCCGAAATGTGGCAGCCGGGCGGCGTCGCGCTGGATTGGACGCAGGCGATGCTCGGCGCCCTGCACGAGCGATTCCCCAGAAACCTGGCCGTGCAGAGCCTCGGCAGTTTCGACAACGAGCGGAAAACGGACATATACCGAACGTTCTGCCTGATCCCGAACAATGATATCGCGCAGGTCCATCGCTACCTGGACCTGGGAGCGAAGTGGGAGGTTTGCCACGGCCCGATGGACGTTCTGGCGGCAGATGCGGTGACGACGTTGATCCAGTTCAATGCCGGCAAACCCGTCCTGCTGGCCGAAAGCGGGGCGGTCGAGCCCAGCCACAGCGGACCATTCAAGCTTTATGACCGAGACAAGGCCGGCATCCTCCTGCACGATGTGCTGTTCGCGCCGTTCTTCGCCGGGGCGGCGGGACCGGGGCACTGCTGGCATTGGGACGGCTACGTGGCGAAGAACGACCTCTGGTGGCAGTTCGGCCGGTTCGCCCAGGCCGTGACGGAGATTGACCCGCCGGCCGAGCGGTTCCGGCCCATTCGCATCGAGCATCCGAGGCTGCGGATTTACGCCTTGGCTGGCCGGCGCACGCTGCTCCTCTGGTGCCGCGACAAGCAGAACACCTGGCGAACGGAACTGGCCGAGGGGAAAGAGCCCGAACGCCTGACAGGCCAGACAATCCACCTGCCCGCTGAGATCCTAACGCAAGGCTCCGCATCGGCTCGCATTTATGATCCCTGGGTCAACGCATGGTCCGAGGTCAGAATTGCCAGCGGCGAGTCGACGCTGCCGCCGTTCGTCCGATCCGTCGTCGTCCGCATTGAGCAGTAGACGCCGCGACGAACGCGATGTCGCCCCACATGGTGGGGTGGCATCGTCAAGCGCAGCTTGGCGATGGCGACTCCCCTATGGGCAGGACCATCGCCAAGGCCCTTCGGCCTTGACGATGCCACCCGGCTGACGCCTTCGATATGGGTCTTTTCGAGACGTTGCGATTGTCCTGGGGTAGGCGCAGCAGAGGCTTGGATTCGGCATCCGCCGCGGGTATTATACTAAGTCTGCGGTTGAGCCGTTGGGCTTTGACCGGTTGAATACCATGGATTTACGGGAGGCACAAATGAGTTCCGAAGGACAAGTCACTGGCAGATTGACAGAGTCTGTGTGTCCGTTATCACGGCGGGAGTTTCTCGGGACCTGTGCCGCGTGTGCGGCGGGTCTGGCGGCGGCATCGATGTCCGGCGTGGCAATGGCGCAAGCGATGCCGGAGAATGCGAAGGCGAAAATCCGGCTGGTCTTCTCGCACATCGCGCCGGGCCAGCCGACTTGGCCGTATGTCGGATACGACTACGAGGGCCGTAAGAAGGAACTGCTGCGGAAGCTGCGCGACATGTGCCCGGATATCGAATGGCTGCCGGCTACGGCCCAGAACGCCGGCGAGGCCGCAAAGATTCTTGAGGGGGACAAGGAGGTGGACGGCTACCTGTGTTACATGGTCGGCATCTGGACGGGGGTGCCGCAGGCGATCGCAGCCTCGGGCCGGCCGACGATCTTCGTCGACGACCTGTACGGCGGCTCGGGCGAGTTCCTCGTCGCCTACGCGGCGGCCAGGAAAAACGGCTGGAAGGTCGCCGGCGTCTCCTCGAATGACTTCAACGATGTCGTCGCGGCGGCCAGGTGCTTCTCGTGCCTGAAGAAGCTCCAGCAGTCGAACATCCTGCGGATCGGCAGCGGGTTCGGCTGCTCGCCGGAGGGCGTGGAGAAAGTCTTCGGGACAAAAACGATCTATAAAGAGCACGCAGACCTGAACAAGTACTACGAGAAGGCGGACAAGGCGGAGGCCCGCAAGTGGGCCGACCATTGGATGAAGCAGGCCGACAAGGTGATCGAGCCCAAGCGGGAGGAAATCGAGAAGTCGGGCGCGATGTACGTGGCGATGCGGGAGATGATGCACGACAACAAGGCGCAGGCGATCACGGTGAACTGCCTGGGCGGCTTTTACGGCGGGCACATCACCGCCTACCCGTGCCTGGGCTTCTTCCAGCTCAACAACGACGGGTCCGTGGGCGCGTGCGAATCGGACCTGAAGTCGACGATCACCATGCTGCTCATGACGTACCTGACGGGCCGGCCCGGCTACATTTCCGACCCGGTCATCGACACGTCGAAGAACCAGATCATCTACGCGCACTGCGTGGCGCCGAACCGGGTGTTCGGCCCGAACGGCAAGGAGAATCCGTATCATATCCGCAGCCATTCGGAGGACCGCAAAGGCGCCGCCGTACGCTCGATCATGCCGCTTGGGGAATTGACCACGACGCTCGAATTCGACCCGGACATCAAAAAGGTGATTCTGCACCAGGCCCGGACCGCGGAGAATATCGACGAGGACAAGGCCTGCCGCACGAAGCTCGCCGCGGTGCCCAAAGGCGATATCAACAAGCTCTTCAATTATTGGGACACCTGGGGCTGGCATCGCGTAACCTTCTACGGCGACCTCCAGCGGCCCGTCCGGAATATGGCGGCCCTCCTCGGCTTCGAGGTCGTTGAAGAGGCGTAGGGCCGCCTGCAACGGGCGCGGTCGCGACCTTCCCGCCCCGGTCCCATGACGATATGAACAGGTCGCGTGCGACCGAAGGTTCTGCTGTCCTGCCCGGAGAGTGGAAATGGCAGACAACCCGAACATGCGCTCGCATCCCTCCACGGACAGCGGGTTTGCCACCACCCACTGGAGCGTGGTGATGGCGGCGGGGAAGGGTCACTCGGCCCAGGCGGCCGAGGCCCTGGAGCAATTGTGCCGGACGTACTGGTATCCCCTCTATGCCTTTGTTCGGCGTCACGTCTCCGAGCCCCATGATGCGGAGGACCTGACCCAGGAGTTCTTCTCGCGGTTCCTGGCGAAGGAGTATTTTGGGCGGGCAGACCCGGCTCTGGGACGGTTCCGCAGTTTTCTTCTGGCGTGCCTGAAGAATTTCCTCGCGGAGCAGGGGCGACAGGCCCGGCGGCTCAAACGCGGCGGCGGGCAAGCCGTCGTTTCCTGGGACAGTCAGACGACGGAGGAGCGGTATCGGCTGGAGCCGGCGGACCCGGTGACGCCGGAGCAAGTTTATGACCGGCGATGGGCCCTGACCCTGCTGGAGAGGGTATTGGCCCGGCTGGCCGAAGAGCAGGCCGCTGCCGGCAAAGAGCGAGTCTTTGCCCAATTGAAAGACTACCTCTGGGGAGAGACTCGCGAGACGAGCTACGCTGAGATGGCGACGCGCCTGGGCATGACTGAAGGGGCTGTGAAGGTAACCGTGCATCGATTGCGGCGGCGTCTGCGCGACCTGCTGCGTGAGGAGGTAGCGCACACGGTGGCGGCCGGCGAGGAAATCGACGAAGAGTTGCGGCATTTGATCGGAGCGATCCGGGGCTGACCCGGACGGCAGACCACTGTCGTGTTCGGATGCCGTGTAACCTTTTGCCGGTTCTGTCATAGAATAGTGGTGATGAGGGCGGGGCTCGAAGCAAGGAACTGCGTATGGCTGACAAATGCCTCTGCGGCAAATGTGGCGCGGAATTGACCGATGTGGGCACGGAATGGCTCTGTCCGGCCTGCCTGCTGGAAGCCGGACTGGCCGAAAGGTCGGTGGTCACGGGTGAGCCTACCCTGACGGCTCCTTCCGTTTCCGAGTCCGCATCGGCGATTGCCCCGACCTCCTTTGGCGACTATGAGCTGCTAGAGGAGATCGGGCGGGGCGGCATGGGCATCGTCTACAAAGCACGGCAGGTAAGCCTGGACCGGATCGTCGCGGTGAAGGTGCTGCTATCCGGGCGCCTGGCTGGCCCGGAATTCGTCCAGCGGTTTCGCACGGAGGCCGCGGCCGCCGCCAGCCTTCAGCATCCAAACATCGTGGCCATTCATGAAGTCGGATTTCGGGAAGGGCAGCATTTCTTCGCGATGGACTATGTGGCGGGTCGCAGCTTAGCCCAGATCACGCGGGATGGGCCGTTGCCGGCGCGCCGGGCGGCGGGCTATGTGAAGACTACCGCCGAGGCGATTCAGTACGCCCACGACCGGGGCATCCTGCACCGGGACCTGACGCCGGCGAACGTGTTGATCGACGAGCACGACCAGCCGAAGGTGACGGACTTCGGTCTAGCCAAGCGGCTGGAGAGAGAGACCGAGCTGACGTTGAGTGGGCAGGTGCTGGGTTCGCCGAACTACATGCCGCCGGAGCAGGCGGCGGCCCGCCGGGGCCTGGTGGGCAAGCGCAGCGACGTCTACTCGCTCGGCGCTATTCTGTACCATCTGCTCACGGGTCGGGCGCCGTTCGCGGGCGACACGGTGGCCAAGACGCTGCAGCAGGTGGAGAACGTCGAGCCGGTGTCGCCTCAGTTGTTGAATCCCGGCGTGCCACGCGACCTGGAGACGATTTGCCTGAGATGCCTGGAGAAGGAGCCGGAGAAGCGTTACGCGACGGCCGAGGCGATGGCTGATGATCTGGGGCGTTTCCTGGATCGCAAACCGATTCTGGCCCGGCCGGTCGGCCGTCCCGAGAAGGTATGGCGCTGGTGCCGGCGCAACCCAGTCATAGCTGCGTTGGCGGCAGCAGCGCTGTTCATCTTCCTTCTCGGCTTTGCTGGCGTGACGTGGGAGGGTCGGCAGGCGAGCAAGGCCCGCGACCTTGCCCAGGACAGGCTCTACGCCGCCCAGATGAAGCTCGCTGTTCAGGCGTGGGAGAGTGGTAGTCTCGAACATGCCCGCCAACTGTTGGCAGCGCACCGTCCTGCATTTGGTCACAAGGATCTGCGTGGCTTCGAGTGGCGCCTGCTCGCGTACTTGTGCCAAGAAGAGAGCCTGTATACATTTCCCCAAGACGGAAGAACCGGTGGCCTCCAGGGGATCACGGATGGGGCTGTAGCCTTTTCGCCCCAAGGGGACACCCTCGCGGCGGCCGGAGACGACGGTATCATTCGCCTTTGGGATGTTGCCACCCGCCGGTCGGTGAAGAATCTCAAGGGGCACAAGGATTTCGTCAGTTGCATCGCCTTTTCTCCCGATGGTGAGCGGTTCGCCTCCGGAACCGGCGGCCTCTTCTCGGGGAACCGACCGATGGAACTGAAGCTCTGGGACGCGAAGACATGGGCTTTCATCGGCGACCTGCCGGGCCATTCCTTCTGGATCACCTCCGTGGCGTTTTCACCGGACAACCAGACCCTCGCATCCGCCAGTGCGGACAAATCGGTTCGACTTTGGGACGTCGCTTCCCGAACGCTGCGGGCCGAACTACGGGGACATGCGGAGATGGTAACCTGCGTGGCCTACTCGCCCGATGGGAAGACACTGGCCACCGCCAGTCTCGATAGGACGGTACGACTGTGGGACGCCGCTACCGCGCGAGAATTGTCGACCCTGCATGGACATACGGCAGGGGTCTGGTCTGTTGCCTTTTCTCCTGATGGGAAGACTCTGGCCTCGGCCAGCGACGACTGGACCGTGCGCCTGTCGGACGTAAGGACGGGGCGCCAGATGGCGGCTCTGAACCACCGGAGTTTTGTCGAGGCGGTGGCCTTTGCGCCGGACGGTCGGCTCCTTGCCAGCGGTGGGATGACGGTCACGTTTTGGGATGTCGATACGCGGGAGGAGATCGAGCGGTTGAGAGGGTTCGCCGGTGCCGTCCAGAGCATGGCGTTCTCCCCCGACGGTGAGACTCTGGCCACGGGGTGCGAGTTCACCACGGCCCAACTGTGGGACGGGAAACCACACTCCAAGGTCTTCCAGTTCACGCCCCATGCCGACAGCGCGCTGAGCGCCGCCCTGTCCGGCAATGGAAAGGTGCTCGCCACCGGTAGCGGCAACTTCAACCAACCGCTTCGTCCCACCGAGATCAAGCTCTGGGACGCTGACTCGGGGCATTTGCTAAGAATCCTCCCCGGACACCGCGGCGACGTGATGTCGCTGGCCTTCTCACCTGACGACAAGCTCCTGGCTTCGGGCAGCATCGACAAGACGGTGCGCTTGTGGGACGTGACGACCGGAGAGGAACTGGCGATCTTCGAAGGGCAGACAGACGACGTCTGGTCCGTAGCCATCTCGCCAGATGGCAGGATCTTAGCTGGCGCACGTGGATGCAACAACACGGTAGCCCTCTGGGATATTCCTTCGCGGCAGCCGTTAGCCCCGCTGCACGGTACAGCCATGATGGAGCGGGTCGCCTTCTCTCCTGATGGGCGTCTGCTGGCCGCAGGAGATTTCACGGGTTTGATCCGGGTGTGGGACACGGCCAACTGGCGGGAGAAGCGTCCCCTGAGACATGAGGCGGGCAATATCACCGCCTTGGCGTTCTCCGCCGACGGAACGCGTATTGCGGCCGGCAGTGTGAACAAGCTCATCCGTCTTTGGAGTGTGAGAACGGGGCGACAACTGGCCACCCTTCAAGGCCACCAGCACGTGGTGGCGTCCATCGCATTTTCGCCGGACGGCAGGACGCTGGCCTCGGGCGGTAACGACATCGCCTGCAAGCTCTGGAATCTTGTCACCTTCCAGGAAGTGGCTTCGCTCAGCGGCCACAAGGATGCCATTTTTGCAGTTGTGTTCTCGCCGGATGGCAACGTACTCGTCACTGCCAGCCGTGACCGGACCGTCCGGTTCTGGCGTGCTCTCTCGTTTGAACAGATCGAGGCCCGGAGTCCTGCCGGAGGCGCCGGCCTTCGGAAAGAACAGACGCCCTGAAAGAAGAGTGCCTGAATCGATACCTCGGTTCGCAGCAAGGGAGAAATCACCGGCTAGAATCCGGTCAGAGCAGTGGTTGGATGCCTGGTTCAAGCCCATTTGCCAATCCGGCGGCTTTTTCTGCGTCCCGGAAGATTTCCTGTAACCTTTCATTCGGTCTGTCATAGGAAAGGGCAGAAGCCGCCTCGTAAGGTGGCAGTAGCCGAAAGGCAGAACAGGAAAGGGAAGGGCAAAGCCATGAAGACGACGACCAAGAACCACGCGGCCCGGAGGCAGGACCATGACATTCAGGCCGGCCGGACGGGTACGCACGAGAAAACGGCAACCCACGTGACTGGTATCGCATCGCTTGCCATCCTGTGCTTGTTATCCGCCGCCCGGGCCGGGGTCTACACGATCACAGTCGGGAGCGAAGAACTCCGTTTCGTCCCTCAGCCGGAGCGAGGGTACGTGGTCAGACTTGCCGAGAGGGCCGGCGGCATTACCGCATTGAGTGATATCTCAGCCCTCGATCCGGACTATACGAAGCCGGTCGGAGGGCTAGATCGGCGCTCTGTCTACATCGTGGAGAACGCCGGTCCCGCGGCCGAGAATGAACGGGCCATCACAAGACTCAGACAGCGGGGACGGGTCACTTTTGCGGCTCCCTTGTTCTCATCCAACGGGGAAACGGTGGCGATCATCCCGGAGATCGTCGTACGAATGGTGCCGAGCATGGAGGTGGAGCAGCTTCAGGGCCTTTGCGAGAAGGTGGATTGCCGGCTCAAGAAGCGGATGGAATTCACGCAGCAGGAGTATCTGCTGGAGGTCCTGGGGCCGGACGCCGAGGCTGTCTTTGCCGCCGTTGAGGCATTCAACCACTGCCCTGAAGTCGAGTGGGCGGCTCCAAATACTGCATTCCAGCCGCAGCTCTGTGGCCAAGCTTTGACGGGCGACTTCACTTGTGTCGGGCAATGGCAGATCACGGCGACAGGACAAGATGCCAACACTCCCGGCGTGTTCCCGAACGACGAATACTTCCCCATGCAATGGCACTTGCACAACACAGGTCAGTCAGGCGGCACGCCCGGTGCGGACATTCGCGCGCCGGAGGCGTGGGAGATTACGACGGGAGACCCGAACATCGTGGTCGCCGTCCTCGACTGCGGCGTTGACACCAGCCATCCTGACCTGATCAACAACCTGGTCGCAGGATACGATTTCCTCGAGAATGATCCGTTCCCGGACCCTATCTATGCCTCGCCCTTGCCGAACGACACCCATGGGACGGGCTGTGCCGGACTCATAGGTGCCCAAGGCAACAATTCGATCGGCGTTACGGGCGTCACCTGGAACTGCAAGGTGATGCCCATCCGACAGGCTGCTCAGGGGTACGCCCGCGCGGCCACGGAAGACATCGGGGCGACAGCAATCCGCTGGGCTGCGGCACATGGCGCCGATATCCTGAGTCAGAGCGGGGGCTGGAACGACCCCACCCCAATCATCCACTCGGCGATAGTGGATATTACCAAGGCAGGTGGAATCGGTCGAAACGGCAAAGGATGTGTTCTTGTGTACGCTGCCGCTAACTCCAACACGTCCGTGCAGTACAGCGCGAGATACCCGGAGGTCATCGCTGTCGGTGCAACCGACCACCAGGACCTGCGTTGGGGCTACAGCAACTACGGGCCGGAGCTGGACATCATGGCTCCGGGCGGCCCGACACCTGGCTCGCCGCTCGTATCCGGCATCTGGACCACCGACATTGCCGGAAGCCGTGGCGCTCATGCGACCATCGGGGACCCTGCCATCACGGACTACTTCATATTTGGCGGGACTTCTGCTTCTGCTCCGATCGTAGCCGGCGTAGCGGCCCTGATTCTGTCTGTGGAGCCCAATCTAACCAACGACGAGGTTCGCCACTTCCTTTGCCGGTCTGCGAAGGATCTCGGCGATCCAGGGAGGGATGACTACTACGGTTGGGGCCGGGTCGATGCGCGGGCGGCACTGGATATGGTCCTGGCCAGGCGGGCGGACCTCAACAACGACTGGAAAGTCGACGAAGAGGATCGTGCGATCCTTATGAAAGCGATGGAGACCCAAGACCTCTGCGCCGACATCGCGCCTGCGGCCAAACGCGACGGCGTCGTCGATGCCAAGGACCTTGAGCTTCTCACGGGATGTCTGGCGACAGTCATCCCGGAATTGGGCTTGATCGCCCACTGGAAGTTGGATGAGGTGGAGGGTGACATAGCCCATGAGAGTATCAATCACCGCGACGGCACTCTGCATGGCGGCGCTGTATGGCAACCGACCGGCGGCCAGATCGGCGGGGCCTTGCAGCTCGATGGCGTGGATGACTGTGTGAAGACTGAGTTCGTTTGCGATCCAGCAGAAGGCCCCTTCAGTGTTTTTGCCTGGGTCAAGGGCGGGGCACCCGGACAAGTCATTGTGTCTCAGGTGAGCGGTGCCAATTGGCTGATGGTGGGCGCCTCAAACGGCGGATTGACCACGGAACTGAAGATCTCCGGACGCACCGGAAAAGCTCTGAAATCCGCCGCGGGCGTCACGGACGGCGCCTGGCACCACGTGGGATTCGTGTGGGATGGGTCCAGCCGTGTGTTGTACATTGATGACATCGAAGTCGCCAGGGACACGCAGACAACGCTGGCAGGAACCTACACGGGTTTGCACGTCGGGGCCGGCAGCACACTGACACCGGGCACCTTCTGGTCCGGCCTGATCGACGATGTGCGAATCTACGACCGGGCAGTGAAGCCCTAAGGGGCCGAATGACTACGAAAACTGAGGTCGCGATACGTTTCCTGGATTGCCTGGATGTGGCGACGTGCCCTTGGGCAGACTTTTGCCTTGTCACCTCTTGTCAAACGCCAGCTTTGCCTGTATCCTGATGATAGGATGTACGTGCATGATCTGAACGGATAGCCGCCTGCATGGAGTAGCAGACAGGATATATGAGCGACTGGGAAATCAAGAGGCCGCTGGGGGAATGTTGCGGCAGCGGCAGAAGGATCGAAAGTGGGGAGGAGTACTTCGGGGCCCTCGTCGAGACGGAGCAAGGTCTGGAACGGCGGGATTTCAGCGTCGAGTTCTGGGAAAACGCCAAGCCGAGCGTGTTCTGTTACTGGAGGTCCAAGCTCGCGACGCCGGAGCAGAAGAAGAGCCTCTTCGTTGATGACGAGATGCTCATGGCCTTCTTTCAGCGGCTGGCGACGGAGACCGATCCGGACAAGGTGAATTTCCGGTTCGTGCTGGCCCTGGTCCTGATGCGGAAGCGCCGCTTGAAGTATGACGGCACGGAGACGGACGCCGACAGGGAAATCTGGCGCCTGCGTGTGACCGGCGATACGGAAATCGTCGATGTGGTCAACCCGCACCTGACGGAGGACCAGATCGAGGAACTCTCGTCGCAGATCGGACAGATATTGCAGATGGACATGTAACCGGTGAGACTCAGCGGAATCGCCAGATTGTGCCTGCTTTCGACAGCGGCGGCCGGGATATTCATCGCCGGCTGTGCCGCTCCGGGACGCCCGCGCCTGCCCATTTGCCGGGGCAAGGCCAGCGTGGAAGAGGCTTTGGCCACCCTGACGGCTCACGCACAGCGGGCGGCCCCATTCAAGGCCAATGGCCAGATTCTGCTGACCTACCACGAGCCGGACAGCGGCAAAGAGAAACGGCACAACATCCCGATGCAGCTCTGGTTCAACCCGCCTCGCGAGGTGTATATCCAGGGCACGATCGCGGTGGACCCCAAGGCGGTCATCATCGGCTCGAACGAGGACAGCTTCTGGCTGGCGCTCCGGCCGACGGAGATGAGCGCCTTCTACATCGGCGACTGGTCCCAGGTTCGCAGCGTCGAGGGCCTGATGATGAGTCCCAGGGTTGTGCTCGAAGCCTTCGGAATCATCGTGGATGGCGAGCCGAATGCAGGCGGCTGGTCCCTCAAGAATGAAGGGCCGTATGACATTCTGACGAAACGGAACGAGGCCGGCCGGATGGTGGAGCGCGTGTACGTGTATGCCTGTGACTACCTCGTCCGCAAGATCGAGTATTTCGACCAGAAGCAGAAGGTCGCCGCCACGGCACAACTGGGCGACTACAGGCCCCTGACTGGCAGTTTCCAGGTGCCGACGCGCGTGCTGGTCACGACGACCGGGCCGGCGAAACGCACCGACTCGATCGATATCACGCTGAACTCCCCGAAGGGGATGGAGTTCGCTGAGCGGGTGAGGAAGGCCATCTTCAATCCGCCGAAAGCCGAGGGCTTCGAGCGTGTGTACGCGCTGGTCGATGGGCAATGGGTCCGCCAGCGCTGAGATGAGCCGGTGCTTTTGCCCTGATGTATTGAGACCGCGAGTGAGAAGGATGAGCAAGCCGAAACTGAGAGACAGAGTCAAGAAGGGTGTATTTCTGCTGGATGGCGCGATGGGCACGCAGCTCTTCGCGCGGGGTGTCGAGCCCGGCGCGTGCAATGACTGGCTCAACGTCCAGTCGCCGAGCATCGTGCAGGAGATTCACCGGGCGTATATCGACGCTGGCAGCGACGCGGTGCTCACGAACACGTTCGGCGCGAACCGCTATGCGCTGGCGCGGCATGGACACGCCGACAAGGTCTCCGAGATCAACAAGGCCGGTGCGGAGTTGGCCATGGAAGCAGCGGGCAGCGAGCGGTACGTGCTCGGTGACATCGGGCCGACGGGCGATTTTCTCGAGCCTCTCGGGACCCTCCGGGCCGAGCAGGCGAAAGAGGCATTTGCCGAGCAGGTCGAGGCGCTGCGGCAGGGCGGCGTCGATGGGTTCATCATTGAAACCATGACGGCGCTGGAGGAGCTCGAACTCGCGATCGCTGCGGCCAAGACCGCTGGCGGCGGCTTGCCCGTCCTCGCCTCCATGTCGTTCGACAAAGGCGGGGCGGGATTTCGCACGATGATGGGCGTGGATGTCGCAACGGCCGTATCGAAGATGCTCTCGCTTGGCGCCGATGCTGTCGGGTTCAACTGCGGCACCGCCACGCTTGACGAATATGTCGAGTTGGCGAAGGCCTACGTGGCCGCTGCGCGCTCTTCCAAACGGAAAGCATCTGCATTCGCCGAGCCGAACGCCGGCAAGCCCGAGCTGGTCGATGGTCAGGCCGTGTACACCGTTACACCCGGCGAATTCGCGACCGCCTGCGGCGGGATCCTCGACGCGGGAGTCCATATTCTCGGCGGTTGTTGCGGCACCGGCCCCGACCACATCCACGCCGTAGCCCAGGCCCTGAAACGCTGAAGCCGCGCCGCCGGACGTCGCGACACCTGTTGGAAGGGGAGCGGAGTATGAGCTGTCTCAGGTACTGCCATGTGGTTGGGCTGACGCTGACTGCTGCAGTTGCTTTGGCGGTCGGTGAAGACGCGCGGCCCATCCGACTTCATCCAAAGAATCTGCACTACTTCGAGTGGCGGGGTCAGACCCCACGCCTTGAAGCCCCAGACCTGTCCGGCGTATGAATGAAAGAAGCAAATGAGGCTGTCCCTGGAGGCGCTTCAACTCAGCCGTCAAGGTTTTTCGCAAGTCGGATAGATCAAACGGAGTGTAGTTGGGCAGGCGGGCATACTTGATATACGACCACACGCCGTCCACCGGGTTGAGGTCGGGTGCGTGTGGAGGAAACGTCTCGGTGACAATGCCGTCCTTGGCAAAGAGGTAGCCTTGGACAGGTTCTGCGAGGTGTATGCGAACAGAGTCCCAAATGATTGTATTTGGACCTTTCACGCGTTCGGAGAGAATCCAGAGGAAGGCAGCAACGGATTCCCCGTGGAAGTTGGCGTTGTCCGGCAGCAATTGAAATGTGAGGCGAACTCGCTTGTGCTCTGGACTTAACGTGATTGCGCCGATCACGGAGATTCGAGCGTGCGGGTCGGTCACTTTATCTACAGGCGCGCGTCCGCGAGGCGCGTAGGTCCGGCGCGGGGTTGGAGCTAGCATAAACCCGGATTCATCGATGAACGTCAGATGCGCGTGTCGATCATGTGTTTGGGCTGCGATACGAGGAAACTCCTCTGCCTTCCATCGTGCAATTTCAGCGTCGTCACGTTCCCGCAGTTGGAGTCGGGGCTTCTGGAGCGACCAACCGAGTTGCTCTTTCAGTACCTTCCGCACGGTATGAACGCATAGATCCACCCCAAAGTGTTTTCGTATGATCTCTGCCACGCGCTTCGCAGTCCATAGGTTGTTCACCCAACCATGCGCAGTCGCGCCCTGCGATAGCAGGTACTCAAGCCTCTTCAATTGGCCCGTGGTCAGTTTGCGGTGGCGTCCACCACCGGGATTACGAGGGCGGTCAGGCAGGCTGCTCTGGAGTTGTCCATCCAATTCCTTTCGTCCGCGCTCGATGGTCCGCGAACTGAAACCCGTGATGCGGGATACAAGGCGCATGCCACCCCAACCGATGCGTCTTGACTCAAATGCTGCAACCCATCGCCGGTGCTGTTCATTCAAATGGGAGAGAAGGAGGTTGAACTCACGATGTAACTCTCTGTCCGGATGGTCCTCTTGCTGCAAACAGTGTGGACACTGGCACTGATGTAAGATGCGATTCTGTCTTCTCATATAGCGCACGGGCTGCCCGCTTGTCCTGAAACCCGAAAGACGTCAAAACGAATATGGAATCCTGATTCTGCTGAAGAACCCCCGGTCCTAAAGGGCCAGAATCTTTCTACTTGCGACAGCCAGCTAATAGACTACCGACAAAAGGGTTGCCTGTCGCCAACAATGCGCAGAGGATCAGCCCGCCGACATCGCTTCCACTGTCCGCACGGGTCGTAGACGATGCAACGGCTTCATGCCGAACAGGACTCGCAGGATGTTGATCCGTTTTATGAGTAGCTCGTAGATCGTCATGATCACGGCGAAGGAACAGGCTACGATGATCAGGTACTCCAGCCAGAGGTGGGTGTGGAGGCGCAGGACGTAGAAGCCGACGCAGAGGATCACTACCTGGTGCAGGATGTAGAAGGGCAGGACGGCTTCGTTGGCGTATTTCAGGAAGGCGTTGCTGAATCGCAGGTGGCGGCTGGCAAAACCACAGAAGGCGACAAGGCACGACCAGCAGAGGATGCCTCGGAGGAACGACATGAACAACTCGCGAGGCAAAAGAGGCCACTGCCCGCCGCCTTTGAGGGCAAGATAGGCGAGAACGTATGAAAGGGCGGCGACCACCAGTGCGCGGCCACGATGTCGCTCCATTGTTTTGGTGAGCCCTTCGTCGGTCGCGAGCAGGTAGCCGAGGATCAACAGAATGAGGTAAGGCAGGACGCTCCAGCCGCCGAAACCCCTGTCGCCAAAGACACTGCCGTGAATCGGCGGCAGGGCGGCGATGAACTCTATCAGGCCGATGGGCAGAGCCAGCAGGAAGATCGTCCAGGGCCTGCTCAGAAAACGAGTCATTGCGCCCACGATGCGCCTGCCCGAGGGAGACCGCAGACAAAGGAACAGCGGCAGGGTGATGGCGGAAAACACGAACAGGAACTCGAGGTACCACAGGTGGACTCCCATCCAGGCGAAATTGCCGCCGAGCCCGAACCAGCCCTCAAAGTAGTGTGGGTAAAAGCTCCAGAACGAGCCCTGGAACTGATTGTGGCTGATCCGTTCGAGATAGACCTGGAGTGGGGCGATGACGACGAAGATGCCGAACAGCAGTGGCACGAGCAGCCGCTTGACTCGCGAGAGGAGATACTGCGGCCATCTCTGATGCGACAGGGCGTGGTAGATCCCGATGCCCGACAGGATGAAGAACAGCGGCATCATCCACTGGACGGCGACGACGGTGATTACCATGGACGTCTCGCTGGTCTCGGCGCTCTTGACATGCCAGCCCTCCGTGTCGAAGAAGCGATTGTTGTGAAACAGGAAGACTGTCATCATGCCGAGGACCCTGAGCCAGTCCACGTCATATCGCCGCGCCGGATCGGTATGAGGAGCATTCTGTCCAAGGGTCATGGTCTTCGCCCATCCATTGCGCGAGCCGCCGGCCCGCTATTGTGCGCGGAGCAACGTGCCGAGAGCTTCCATGGTTCTCGCCGTTGCCCCCTGGTTCTGCTTGATCACTGCTTGGCCCGCCTGTGCGATTTTCGCGGCATATTCCGGCTCGGACAGGCACTTCTTCATCTGCCCCAGCAGGTCGTTGCCGTCCGCCACGAGAATAGCGCCGCCTCCATTGAGCAGGGCCTCGACCGTCTGGCGGAAGTTGAACGTGTGGGGCCCGAACATGGTGCATTTGCCGAGCGCCGCCGCCTCCATCATGTCCGAGCCGCCCATCGGCACAAGTGAGCGGCCGACGAAGACTACGGTCGCCAACGAATAGAACTTGCGCAGGTCGCCCATCGTGTCGCCGAGGATAACGGGCCTGCCATTCACGGCGGCCAGGCCGGTGGAGTTCTTCAACTGGCTGTAACGGACCAGCGGGAATCCCGCCTGCTCGATCAGTTGCGCCACTTCGTTGAATCGCTCGGGCTTACGCGGCACGATGGCCAGACGCACATCACTGAATCGCTCGTCCTGCACGAGCGACCTGTAAACGTCGAGGATGATCTTCTCCTCATCGTTGCCTGTGCCGCCCGCCACCCAGAGTCGCTCGTCGGCGAGATTGAGCTTGCCGGCCAGCGCGTCCGCACCTTCCACGGCATCGGCGACCTGGGCCGTATCGTACTTCAGTGAGCTTGTCACGATCACACGGTCGGCGGGACAGCCCAGCTCGCGGAACCGCTCCGCATATTCCTGCGTCTGTGCCAGAACGAGATCGAGCTTGCCGAAGAATTGCCGGGTCAGGCCCCTGATCCTGTGATATCGGGCGAAGCTGCGGTCGCTGATTCGCCCATTGACGACCAGGACCGGGACGCCGCGCTCGTGGGCAGTGAAGACGAAATTGGGCCAGACCTCCAGCTCCATCAGCAGGCAGACGGACGGGTCGAGCCGGCGGAACGCCCGGCGCGTGACCCACGAGAAATCGAAGGGAAAGTAGAAGACCGCCCGCGTCCGGCCAAAGAGCTTCTCCGCGCGGGCGAATCCGGTGTCGGTCGTCGTGCTGATCGCGATCTCAAAGTCGCCGAACTGCTTTTCCATCTCGGCGATGAGCGTCTGGGCCGCATTGACCTCGCCTACGCTGACGGCGTGCACCCAAATGCACTTCTTCTGCGGGTATCTGCGAGTGACGGCCCCGAACTTCTGATCCCACCCAGTGCGATATCGCCCATATCGAATGAGGCGGTAGAGAAACACCGGACTGACGGCGAGGGCCGCTACGAAGTACATGGCATCGATGAGGAATCTCATGGACTATCCTTCAGCAACGCATTCGATCCTTCAGCGGCCCCAATGATAGACCCGAGACGAGGGGATGTCAAAGGTCTGGAGGGATGGACGGATACGCCCTCGGCGAGTCTGTCTCGTGGCAGGCTTGCCCCGGCTATTGTGGTGCACGAAGTGCTATTGCCTGGGCATGTTCAGCCAGGAGTCGGCAAAGGCCTGGAGGTCGCGGGCATCGATGACCTCATCGGCGAAGAAATCACATTGCTTGTTCCAGGCGGGATCGGCCGGAGTCGTGCGCCAGGCGGCAGCGAAGATGGCAAAGTCCGCCATGTCCACAGCCCCATCCAGGTTCAGATCGATGTAGGCGTAGGGAACGGGGTCGGAGACGTGCAGGAAGCCGGCACCTGCCCCGGTTGGCTCCAGGACGATGTTGCGGTTCCAGAAGAAGTTCATGCCGAGCACGCCGTCCAGCGGGCCGCCCTCAGGCGACTCCATATCGACCACGACGAATGGGACGTGAGCGAACTCCAGGGCTCCGCCCATCGCGTTGATGCGGACGTAATCGATGTAATAGCCGGAGACCTCCGTCAGGCCGCCAGGCCCGCAGGCCTCTCCAGTGAAGTCTGGCTCCAGGGGCAGATTCAGCCTTGCCGCGACGGTGGAGCTTATGATCGAGCTCTGGGCCCCCGTATCGAGCATTACCCGAATGGTCCGCACGGAATTCATCGGCCCGGGCTCGCCCTGGAGGACATCCAGTTCCGTGAAGAACGCGCCCCCGGTCGGAAGCGACATCTCCGCCATCGACAACAGGGTGGGGACTATCGGCTCCCAGACGTCCAGGATGTTCTCCCAATCGCTCATATCGGGGAACGCGTAGTAGCTCGCTGTTGTGACGGGCTCCAGTCCGCCGAGCTCGATCGGAATCCGGCGAGGATATTCCTTGGCCGCGGGGGCGTAGAAGTCCGTAATCGTGACATCCGGCCCGATGTGTGTCTTGCCCCGGACCACAACCTTGCGGGGCTGATCCACCCGGATGACCGTCGTGTAGAAGGCCAGGAGGGGGGTCCCGACGACCGCGGAGACCTCTTCGCCGTTCTCACACTCGATGGCGGGCGACGCCAGGGCCGCGACGTTCGTGTGCCCGACCAGTTGCGACAGGTCGAGCTTGCCATCGGTCCCGATGGCGCCGAGCCCTGCGGCGAAGATGCCGATGGGCTGAGTGATGCGGGTGTTCATCTCACCGCCGACGCCGCCGATGGGGAAATCCGTGGCGGTCAGGTAGGAGCCTTTCAGGCCCAGAATGTTGGCGCTGTCACCGGCTACCAGGTCCACCACCGAGCCCGTATCCAGGACGCCGACGACGAAGTTCTCCTCGGCCGGCGGATTCAGCGGCCGTCCGACGTAGGAGCTCGTCAGGGCGTGCTCGAAATCGAAGTCGTCGGTGCTCCTCTTATCGGAGGTAGTGATAGCGATCAGAGGCGAGAAGCCGGCCACGGGCGGCCGGATTGGAGAGCCTGACTCGGCGGCGATTGGCATCGCTCCAGGAGTCTCCGGCGCCTTGGCGGGGGTGTTGATAGACAGGATTCGCAGTCCGTTCGACAAGCGGATGCTCGCATCCTGCCACTGCTGGTTGCCCGTCGCGGCCTGAAGGGGCAACGCCACAGCAAGCAAAATGGCGAGAATTGCCGGAATGTTGACCTTCACTCGTGCGAGGCTCGTCGTCATCATTGGCCCATCCTTTCCGATTCGTGCTCCATTATAGCATATTCCGTGCATGTCTGCCGGGGGAAAATGGGCATATATCGTGCTCTCTACAAGTTAAGTGCCACTGGCGGCCACAGGCGCAACGATTTTAACTCATGCAGAAGACTGGACTTGACGTGCGGCGAGGCGGTGCTAACATAACGGTAATTGGTCCCCGTAGCGCAATTGGATAGAGCGGCAGCCTCCGGAGCTGCAGGTTGCGTGTTCGAGCCACGCCGGGGACAGTCAAAATCACGTTTGCCGCCGCGCCGGCGCTCTGGAGAGCGGCGCCGCGAATTCCCTTGACCGTGTGGGGGTTTTGGCGTAGATATTCCGCGAACCTGTGGAAAATCCTTTTCGGAAAGGGCTGCGCAGAATGAAGGTCAGTCAGAGAGCACAGAAGGTGGCGCCGTCGGCGACGCTGGCCGTGACCAACAGGGCCAAGGAGCTCAAGGCCCAGGGCAAAGACGTCGTGGGGTTCGGGGCGGGCGAGCCGGACTTCGATACGCCGGACTATATCAAGGAAGCTGCGATCAAGGCATTGAAGGAGGGCAAGACGAAGTACACCCCGGCGTCCGGAATTCCGGAGCTCAAGGCCACTATCGCCAAAAAGCTCGAGGCGGAGAATGGCGTGAAATACGCCCCCGAGCAGATCGTCGTCAACATCGGCGGCAAGCACTCCGTGTACGAGGCGATGCAGGCTGTGCTCGATCCGGGCGACGAGCTTCTGTTGCCCGCTCCATTCTGGGTGACGTATCCCGAGGCGGCGGGACTGGCCGGTGCGGTCGTCAAGATCATAGAAACCAGCAGGAAGAACAGCTACAAGATCACGCCCGCCCAGTTGAAGAAGGCGATCACGAGCAAGACGGCGATGCTCGTGTTGAACTCGCCGAACAACCCGGGCGGCTTCACCTATACTCCCGACGAGCTGCGGGCGCTGGCCAAGGTCCTGGAAGGCACGAACGTCTGCGTGATGTCCGATGAGATCTATGAGAAGCTCATCTACGGCGACACGAAATTCATCAGCTTCGCGGCGCTGAGCCAGGATGCGTATAACCGGACGCTGACCCTGAACGGCCTGAGCAAGACCTATTCCATGACGGGCTGGCGGCTGGGCTATACGGCGGGGCCGCTCGATGTCATCAAGGCGATGGCCCGCTTGCAGGACCACATGACGTCGAACCCAGTGACATTCGCGCAATACGCGGCGATCGCGGCCATGGGACCGCAGTCCGCGGCAGCTATCGAGAAGATGCGCGTGGAGTTCGAGAAGCGCGCCAGGTACATGACGGACCGCCTCCGTGCGATCAAGGGCGTCGAGTGCACGGAGCCGACCGGCGCCTTTTACTGCTTCCCGGATGTCTCGGCCCATTACGGCCGGACTATCGGCGGCGCGAAAATCACCGGCAGCATGGATTTCGCCAAGGCCCTTCTGGAGCAGGCCATGGTGGGCGTTGTCCCGGGCCTGCCCTTCGGTTGCGACGCCAACGTCCGCCTGAGTTTCGCCTGCTCCATGGAACAGATCACCAAGGGCCTCGACCGAATCCAGAAGTGGCTCAGCCAGTAGGAACCAGGCGAGGGGTAATTCGGTCGCAGCGGTAACGCTCGTGTCGAAGGCGTCTCGCCTTCGGATCGCGGGCGAGACGCCCGCGACACAATCATCGGCGAGCCCTTTGGCTTCACTGTCGCTGCGCGGTATCGAATCGCCTTCCTTTGGGCGCCTGAGATTCAATGGCGTCGGGCGGCGCGGGTCAACGGTGGGAGCAGACATCTGTTTCGATCGCGTGCTCGAGGCAATAGGCTCGGATTTTCTCGATCATGATTCGGCCGTATTGGTCGCATTTGATTTGGCCGACGCCCTTGACGTCGAGGAAGCGTTGGAGCGTCGTGGGCCGGCGACGCGCCATGTCACGCAGGGCGGCATCGCCGAAGACCACATAGGCGGGCACATTGCGCTCGCGAGCCAGCGACGCCCGCAGGGTGCGCAGGGCCTCGAACAGGCCTTTGTCCACGCCCTCCCATGAGTCGGCGGTGACCTTTGCCGTGCGCTGCCGCTCGGGCTTGCGGGCGGGTTCCAGTAGTCGCGGCGTCACCTCACCCTTGAGGACTCGCCGGCCCTCCGCCGTCACGGACAGGACGTTGTAGTCGCCCGTTTTCTCGGCGAAGCCTTGTCCGACGAGCTGGTCGATCCACTCGTGCACGGCGTGTGCATCGTGTTCGCTGAGCAGCCCATAGGTGCTCAGGCTGTCGTGCTGATTTTCGAGGATGCGCTGGTCGCGCGAGCCGGTCAGGACCTGTGCGGTGTAGCCTCCGCCGAACCGCTGGCCCAGGCGCAGGATGCAGGAGAGGATCTTCTGGGCGGTCACCAGGGCATCGGGGATGGCATCAATGTGTCCGAGACAGACATCGCAGGCGCCGCAGTCAGCTTGCTCGTACGGCTGACCGAAATACTCGAGGATGGCGCGTCGGCGGCAGATGCCCTGGGTGCAGTAGCCGTACATCCGACTGAGCTTGGCCAGAGCGGTCTCCTTCGCTTGTGGCTCCATGTCGCCGAGCAGGGTCTTCCAGACGCCGTAATCGCCGCCCGAGTAGAAGAGGCAGCACTCAGCCTCCAGGCTGTCGCGTCCGGCCCGCCCGCTCTCCTGCTGATAGTGCTCCAGCGACTTGGGCATGCCCGCGTGGATAACGTAGCGGACGTTCGATTTGTCGATGCCCATACCGAAGGCGATCGTGGCGACAATCGTATCGATCTTCTCGGAGGCGAAATCGTCCTGATTCCTCTTCCGCGATTCGTCGGTCATGCCGGCGTGGTAAGGCGCCGCACGATAGCCCTGCCCGACGAGGGCTTCACACATCTCTTCGACATCACGGCGGCGGATGCAGTAGATGATGCCGGACTCGTCCTTGTGCCGGTCGAGGACCTCGCGGACCTGCTTGACGATCCGGCTTCGCGGGCGGACCTTATAGATCAGGTTCGGCCGGTCGAAGGAGCCGACCAGGATGGCGGGATCTTTCAGGCACAGTTGCTGGGCGATATCCAGGCGGACCTGCTCGGTCGCCGTCGCCGTGTAGGCGCCGATGGCCACGCCGGGAAAGGTTTTCCGGAGCGACCCTAACTGGCGGTACTCCGGCCGGAAATCGTGACCCCACATGCTGATGCAGTGGGCCTCATCGATGGCGATAAAGGACAACTGCAACGCACGCAGAAAGCCGCTGAATGATTCAGACATCAGCCGCTCGGGAGAGATGTAGAGCAGCTTGAGCTGGCGGCGGCGAATCCGGCCGACGGCCTCATCTCGTTCGGCCGGACTCTGAGAGCTGTCGATTCGGGCCGCCGGCACGCCACATTCCGTCAGGGCGTCTACCTGGTCCTTCATCAGCGAGATCAGCGGAGAGACTACGACCGCCAGTGCCGGCGCGATGACTGCGGGAGCTTGAAAACACAGAGATTTGCCCCCACCGGTAGGCAGAACCACGATCACGTCCCGCCCGGCACACAGGTGTCCCATCGCCTCCTGCTGCAAAGGCCGGAACTCCTTGTAGCCCCAGTATTTCTCTAGCGCCTTTTTGAGCCGTTCCACCAAGGTCCGCCGCCTCGACATAATCGTCATTACCACGGAAGACACGACTATACACGAGGACGGGCCCGTTGGCCAGAGGCAATGGGAGAGATAGGGGCTCAGAACCCAAGCGTGCGACTACATTTCGTGGAGTCGGATCAGCCTCAGAAGTGATAGTACAGATGACCGGCGAGAACCTGGCGAATGGCGTCGAGGAGGGCATCTGCGGCCTGCTGCTTGGACACGAAGCCTGATGCGCCCGCGAGGCGCGCCCGCCGGCCGTAGAGTTGCTCCTCGTGCATCGAAAGGATCAGAACGGCGAGGTTGGGGCGTTTTCGCTTGAGGATGTCCGTGAGCTCAAGGCCGTCCATCCGGCCGAGAGAGATGTCCACGATTGCCAGATCGATCGGCTGCTGCTCCACTACCTCCAGGGCCTGTTCGGCGCTGGCGACAGCAGCGCGTATGGTGAGGTCAGGCTCCTGATTCAGGAGCTCCATCAATCCGCGACGGACCATGACATGATCGTCCACGATCAGGATATTCTTCTTGCCACATTCTGTGTCGGGGCTGCCACGCATCGTGTTGTCCCAGTCAAGGTGCATACGATTCAAACTCAGTCTCCTCAGATCGTAGCAAAGGGACGTACAGGCTGAAAATCGGGGTCGGTGTGCGATTTGGCATCGGCTGTACTACGCGCTGTGCTATCAGGGTTCTCCCGATGCGATCTCCGGCTGTCCGGAGTCGTGATGGGCGAAATGAGAGAGCCCACGCGTCGCTTCGTCACCCCCGCGCGAACAGGGTCATCGTTTCATCTCGGAATTCACCCACTCAACCGCGAAGCGGAACAGCTCGTTGCCGTCCTTGAAGCCGAGTTTCTCCTTGATGTGGGCCCGGTAGGTCTCGATGGTCTTGACGCTCAAGTGCAGCTTGTCGGCGACCTCTCGAGTTTTGGAGCCTTCGCCGATGAGGCGAAACACTTCAAGCTCGCGATCGCTGAGGCTATCGACAGGAGAGGCACTTAGCGGCGCGACGCCCGTGGCGAGCTTGCTGACCATTTTGGCGGCCATGTTGTCGCTGACGTAGATCTCGCCGGCGAGGACACGGCGGATGGCGGTGATCACCCGCTCAGTGGCCTCGTGCTTCATGATATACCCTTTGGCCCCGGCGCGCAGCGCTCGTTCCGCATACAGCGATTCATCGTGCATGGACAGGATCAGGATCGGCAGGTTGGGATGATGAATCTTGATGTCCTTGATGAGGTCCATGCCGCTGGTTTCTTTGAGGGAGATGTCCACGATGACCATGTCCGGCTTGAAGTCTTTGATAGCCTGCATGGCCCCGAATGCGTCCTCGGCATGGCCCCAGACCGCCAGATCCTTCTCCTGGTCGATGAGCTGAGCAAGCCCTTGGCGGACGACGGGATGGTCGTCCACGATGAGAACGCCGAATTTCGAGGGCTGATCAACCTTGGCTTGCGATTTACCAGGCATGTTACTCCTCCTGTCCTTTCGTTGGTGTTTCGATGCCCAAGGTGCAGGTGACTTTCGTTCCGCCGCCGGACCTCCGCCGCACCGTCAGTGTGCCTCCGATCATCTCGGCGCGATAGCTCATGACCTGCAATCCCATGCCGCGGCTCTTGGGGAGCCTGGCGGGAAAATCGCGCCCATCGTTCTCAACGGTCAATTCAGTTCGATCGTCAGTGGCAGTCAGTCGCACGGCGATCCGCCGGGTCTGGCCGTGGCGCACCGCATTGGTGATCGCTTCTTGCGCGATTCGGTACAGGTGCGTTGCGACGGAGGGGTCCTTCACTGCAACCGGGGTGTCACAGGTGAAGATGCAGGCGACGCCGAAGACGTTTTGCGTCGTCGCAGCCAGGGCCTGCAGCGCGGACATCAGACCGTCGTCGTCCAGGGAAACAGGGTGCAGGCCTCGCGACAACTGGCGTGTCTGATTGATCGCCTCATTGACCAATTGGGCAATCTCCTTGGCGTTGGCGGCCTCGCTCAGGGACTGGCGCGCCAATTTCTGTTCGAGGACCTTGCTGATGATGGCGATGCCCGTGAGCTGCTGGCCAAGACTGTCGTGCAGCTCCCGGCCGATGCGCCGCTGCTCCTTCTCGCTGATTTCGAGAATCTCCTTCTCCAATTTCCTTCGCCGCTCGATCTCCTTGCACAGTTGCCTGTTGGTCCGCGTCAGCTCGGCAGTCCGCTCAACGACGCGGCGCTCGAGCTCCTCGTTCAACTTGAGGACCTCCTGCTCGGCGTGCTTGCGGTCGGTGATATCCTGGACGACTCCGAGCATGCGGACCGCCTTGCCCTCGGCGTCTCGTATCGCGTCGCCCGTCTCCGAGACCCAGCGCACCGTGCCGTCGGGCCGGACGATCCGGTGCTCGATTTTGTAATCGGCGCCGCTCTCGACGCAGGCGTTCACCGACCGCACTACGAAATCGCGGTCGTCGGGATGCACGGATTGCAGGAACGCCTGGTACGTGGCTCCGAACTGGCCCTTGGCGAACCCGAACATGGGCTCGATGCGTTCGGACCAGAGGAGCCCGCCCGTGACGATGTTCCAGTCCCAGCTCCCAATGTTGGCGGCTTTCTGGGCGAGCGCGTAGCGTTCCTCACTGTTCTTCAGGGCCGTCTGTCGGCGCATCCGCTGGACGGCCAGAGCGTAGAGCTTGGCCATGCGGGTAATGGCGTCAAGCTCCCGGTCGGAGTAGCCGCGGTCTGAGTTGGCCAAGGCGATCTGAGCCACGGCCTTGGTGCCCACGAGGGCGGGCACGGTCAGGAAGTTCCGCAGTGCGATATGCCCCTTTGGCAGTCCGGTGGAGGCCGGATGCTCACTTGGAGCGTCGGTATAAAAGCCGTGGCCTGTGTTCAGGGCGTGGCCGAAAAGAGCAGAGTAGCTGCCATCAGGCCGCGGGTGAAAGACGATGCTCCGCTTGTCCGGCGCCATGCGGCACTGCTGGTCCATCATGCGGGTCAACGTGTGGGCAGTCACATCGCCCGTCACGGGGTCTACCGATGCGACGAACCCGTGCTCGCTGCCGGTCAGCCGTCGGGCCTGCTCCAGAACGATGTCGGCCACCTCTTCGAGGGAGAACACGGGATCGATCAGGGCATCCGCCAGCTCGGCAAGGGCCTTGTTGACGGCCAGATCCCACTGATGCTCCTCCATCATGCGCTTGTGTTCGGTGACGTCCACGCTGTACTCGATCACGTGTGTAACGCGGCCTTGCTGATCGAAGACGGGGAATCCGTGGACCTGGAAATCCCTTCGGTGGCCCCGCTCGTCATGGTAGACGTGCTCGACGACAGCGGGCTTGCCGGTCTCCCTGATCGTTCTGACCGGACACGCATTGCCGTCGGCGTCGCACGGGGAGGTGCGGCCGTGAATCATCGCGTGGCAAATGGCTTGCCCGCCTTTCTGCATCTGGCGAGCGGCACGATTGGCCAATCCGACGTGGTAAGTCGCCACGTCGACTACGTAGAAGGGATCTGTCAACGAATCGAGGATGGTCTGGAGCAAATCATCTCGCGGCGGAACGGCCCTCCTGCCGGCAGATGACGGTTGGGGCTCAATAGGATCTTTGTCTGTCTTTTCCATCGCCCGGGGCACTCCCGCAATGGGCTGGCCTTTCTCTTATAGCACAAGCGCGACACTCTTATCATAGTCGTATGGGTCGCGAAAGCAACAGAAATTGGCGTGCTCTTGTGGACGCGGCCGGCCGGACATATCGACCGTCCGAGTGCGAGAATACCCATCTATGATGATGGTATATATAGGGGATTTCCCGATAGGAAAAGCCGGACCAAGCCGGATAGAAGAAGCAGATACGGCCCGATTCATGGAAATCTTGCATCTGCTACGATAGCGCACGAATAGGACGTTGATGTTGGAAGGGGATACTATGAGTGACAAGGATCTATTGCAGCGCTATACGGCAGGCGAAGAAGAGGCGTTCCAGGAATTGGTTCACCGCTATAAGGATAGCGTCTACGGATTCCTGCGTCGGTTCCTGAGCCGCCCGGACCTGGTCGAGGATGTCTTTCAGGAGACGTTCATGCAACTGTTTGTCAGCCGTGACACGTTCGACGTCTCGCGACCACTGCGTCCATGGCTCTTTACCATCGCAGCGAACAAGGCCAAAGACGCTCTTCGCCGCATGCAGCGCAATGAGTCGGCAAATCTGGGCAGCATGTTCGACAGTGAGGAACACTCGATCGAGGATGTGCTCAATACGCTCGACTTTGACACCCGCATGCCGTACGACGACCTGATACGGGATGAGACGGCTACTTCGGTTAAGCGGGTCATCGCGAGAATGCCGGGCAAGTTGCGCGAAATTATCCTGCTCGCCTATTTCCACAAATTTTCCTATGCGGAGATCTCGAAGATTCTGCGGATTCCCGTAGGGACGGTTAAGAGCAGGTTGCATACGGCGGTGGGACGCTTTGCCGAAGACTGGGAGACGGCTGTGATGTGCGAAACCAGGAACTGAGCGGGTCATCCGCTCCGGGGCGTGTGCTTGCGTGCACGCTGCCGAAGCCGAGGAATGAGGGGTGTAAGCTGGGCTGTTGACACTCTGGCTTATGCCCCTCGTTATTTTAGCAGCTCCCGCTCGACAGCCGCCGCAGAATCTCCATCTTGTTCTCCCACTGGTGGGAGTCAACCTCCGCGAGCCAGTAACAATCGCCGCCCCAACACTCGTGCCACCAATTCCATAGCTTCTTCAGCACTCTCATACGGCATCCTTCCTTGCAGTCAATGGGTCCTGGCGACCGCCGGCATCACACAGGTGTGACCGGCCCGTCGAGAGCGCCCTGCACTAGCCCGACTTCGCGGATTCGGGGGGTGGGACCGCCCTGGCGGGGTCGAAATCGGCGTTTCAGGCCGAGAGTTTCCACTACATCGGCACCTGCGTTTGAACGGGTGTGACCGTGATCCGTGGCGGC
>Ga0315282_10000317_pt1 | contig 96373 bp, 67 predicted proteins | sample YL17G07_20_MG_FD_203693 | JGI IMG/M metagenome (GOLD analysis project Ga0315282, IMG submission 203693) | Sediment microbial communities from Yellowstone Lake, YNP, Wyoming, USA - YL17G07_20 | ecosystem: Environmental > Aquatic > Freshwater > Lake > Sediment | place: USA: Wyoming | collected...
CCGGAGCGGCACGTCGTGTGATCACGCCACCCTGGGGGGTGGAGTTAGCGGGGCTGGGTTACTACTTGCAACGGACGTGGCAGAGAGTTCGTGATGACCTCACTGCCACCGCGCTCGTGGTGTGCGATGAAAATGGTCATGCGGCGGCAATAGCTGCCTGCGACCTGATGTATAACGACAGGAAATTCACAGGCAGTATCCGCGAACAGGTAGCGGCCCATACCGACATCCCCCCGGACTCGGTGTGCGTTAATTTCTCGCACTGTCACAATGCGCCGACGGTTGGGTTTATCCGCGGGGCCGGGGTTCAAGATGAGGAATACGTGCGCTTTGTAGCTCGGGAAATTGCTACCGCGATAATTATGGCCTGGCGCGATCGCCGGTCAGCTCAACTTTACGCGGGCGCAGCGGAGTTGCCCGGCATCACTGAAAACCGCACGCGTGAAAACGGACCGGTAGACACGCGGGTCAGCGTGCTTCGCGCCGATGCGAAGAGCGGCCAACCCCTGGCAGTGGCGGTGAATTTTCATGCCCATCCCTGCGCGCATATGGAGGTGGATTTCCGCGCCGTGTCGCGGGACGTTCCGGGCGAGGTGGTCGATCAGCTCGAGGCGGCCCTGCCGGGGGTTACCGCTCTGTATCTGCAAGGCAACTGCGGGGACGTGAATTTCCGCCGGGAATATCGCTCCACCGACCGGCGCTTCGAGCCGGCTCGTGCTTTGACCGGGGCGGCGCTCGGCGCCCTGGCCTGCGCGCGGCCAATCGAAACTCCCGACGTGAGGGCAGTCACCCGCACCATTTCGTTACCCACCCGGCGATGGACGCGCGAAGAGATCATGCCGGAGCGGGAAGAAGGTTTGTATCGCCTTCGGACCGGCGACACGAACGGCTGGTTGGACGGCGTGGCGCGCGTTTGCGTTGGCGAACCCAAACGCCTGCCCCTACGATATGACGGAAGCGTGGAGCGAGCCGTGGCGGCCGTTGCACGCTTTGCGGTTGAATGGACGGACCAGGTCCTGCCCGATCTCGATACGCGGCCGGAGAAAATCGCTACGGAAGTTCAAGCCATTCGGATTGGCGACGTGTACTTCGCCGCTCACGCCTCCGAGCTGTTTTCTATCCTGGGCCTCAGCCTGCGCCGTTCCTGGCCGCATGATGACTTGTTCATACTAGGCTACTCGAATGACGGGATTGGATATATGCCGGACGTATATGATATTGCCCGCCGCACCTACGCAGCCCTCACCAGCCCGAAGTTCACCGGACAATTCCCGTTCACGGCTGATTCCGGGCCCGCCCTGGTCGAGGGTCTGAGGGAAACGCTACAAAGAACGCAAGGGTGAACATTAGCGATGGTGATTGGCGACTGGCGGTTGGCGATCTGCGACTGGGGATTGGCGATCGGCGATTGGTGATTTGTGATTGGCAATTGGCAATTGGCGATTTGTGATTGGCGATTGGCGATTGGTGACTGATCTTGAATTTGAAATCTGGAATTTGGGTTGCGGCTTTGTTGCGCCGTGTCCTCTGCGGTGAGTCTCTTCTAACGAAAACGCTTCGCGACTAAGCGAGGAGGGTACACACATGAAAATCGTCGCTGTGGAAGCCAGCCCGGTTTCACAGGTCGTACGGCGCGATGTGGCGATCATCAGCGCCGCAGGTTCGCAGCCGGAATCGCACTTCGTTGTGGTGACGATTCGAACTGATGAAGGTCAGGTTGGTTTCGGCGAAGTGAGCGCCACCATGAACTGGAGCGGGGAGAGCCAGCAGAGCGCCTTGCATGCCGTCCGCGATCTTATATCTCCGCTGCTGATGGGCCAAGACCCGCTGCACGTCAATGCGCTGGCCGACACCATGGACCGCTTCTTGATTGGCAACCCGTTTACGAAGGCTGCGGTCGAGATGGCGCTGCTGGATTTGGCGGGGAAGATTCTGCGGGTCCCGGTCCACATCCTGCTGGGAGGCCCGAGGAGGAAACCCGAAATCGCCATCAAGTTTTCCATCGGAGCGTTCCCGCCTGCGCAGGCGGCCGCTGTGGCCCTGGCCGCCGCCGAAAAGGGTTTGCGCGCCGCGAAGGTGAAAGTTGGTTTACATGTCACGAGCGACATCGCTCGGGTCGAGGCCGTCCGATCGGCAGTGGGGGATCGGTTTCGACTAGGCGTGGATGCCAATGCAGGGTGGGCCGAAAGTGATGTGTTGGCTGCCCTCCCCCACCTCGAGCGGCTGGGGGTAAACATGCTCGAGCAGCCACTTCCGCGCGGCGACTTTCGCGGCTGCGCCCGGCTCCGGAAACGCACCTCCATCCCGATTATGCTCGATGAAGCGATCTTCACGCGCCAGGATGCGCTGGAGGCGATTCGCCACGATGCTTGCGACCTGATCAGCATCTACCCGGGCAAGAACGGCGGCATCCTGCGATCGCTCGAAATCGCCCAATTGGCCGCCACTGCCGGTTTACGCTGCACCATCGGTAGCAACCTGGAAATGGACCTGGGAACGTCGGCCATGTTGCATCTGGCCGTGGCGGCGCCGGCGCTGGCCACGTTGGTGGACCACGACACCATCGGTCCACTCTATTACGATCGCCACTTCACGCCCACGCCCATCCAATATCGGGATGGTTACGCCCTCGTGCCTGAAGGCCCCGGCCTGGGCCTCGATTTCGACCCCTCGGCGTAAGCCTCTCAAAGTGAAAGTTGACCCCAACTTCGGAACTCTCTGTCGTCACTTTTTGGAGGTAATAGCGGTCTGAATAATCTGCAAGTCCTGTGCCGCTCCGGGAGCGTGGAAGACATAGCGCCTGGCGCCGGCGATCTCGAGATAAAACCCTTTCCCCGAATCCGCCGAGCCTGCCTTCTTAACTGAGGTCAGAGAGTAGTCAAACGAATCGTTGCCGCTGCTCGCCTGGTATTGGATTCTGCCTTCACCAACCAGGAGCGTGCCATTGCAACTTCCAAAGGTGTGTTTGTGCTCGACGGGCATGGTAGCCAGAAGTTTGGCCGCAACAGTGGTAACGCTACCGGCAGAAAGTGTGACCTTCTGCTTGTAATTGTTATAAGGCTTGTTCGCTACCACCTCGATGGTGTGCTCACCGGCAGGCGCCGGGGTGATTTCCAAACGCCCATTGGAACCGGTCTGGCCAGCAGGCCGGCCGTCCATCACGACCTGAGCCCCGGCAACCGTCTGCACAATAAGCCTAGCAGGCGCCAAGGCGGGAGCTGCCGGGGCGGCGCTTTCCAGGGCAACTTCATTCGCATTCAAGTGCACGCTTTCCCCAGCTACGAATTGCTTTTGCAGCTCCTTGGGTTTGAACTGGTCCTTCCTCAGCCGGATGGTGTGCGGCCCCGGTTTGATATTGGACGCGCTGAAACTGCCATCCTGTTCAATCTTGCCCACGGGTTTGCCGTCTAGCATGACTTCCGCCAAAGGTGTGGCCCCGGCGATAACCAATGTGGCCACTGTGGGCGCGGGCTGGAGAGCAAAGACCAACTTCGCCTCCTGCCCTTTCTGAATATTGACCTCCTGGGAAGCCCCCGCCTGAAATCCCTCCTTGAGCACGGAAACCGTGTATTGCTTCGGCGCCAGGTTGGCAATCACAAGCTGCCCGTGCTTCGTCGTGCGCGGGTATTTCTTGCCATTCAAGAGCACCGTGGCGCCGTCCTCACCTGCTACAACCAGCAAATTGCCGACATTGCGATCAGCCCTCAGGAAAACCGTCAGGGCCGGCGCAGCGCTCACCTGAAAACTCACTTTTCTCTCATCCTTCCCTTTGCCCACATCAAGATCGTGAGTTCCCGGCTGGAGATTAGCAAGCTCCAACGGAGCGGAACTGATGGCGCCGATCTCCTTGCCGTCCATCAAAGCCGGCAAGGGACCGTAGCTCGACAAAACCTGGCCCTGCTGTGGACCATTGGTAATCACGATCGCCTTCAGATTTTTCGTTTCGATGGCCCCCTGGACAACTGGCATAGAATCGTGCGCGGTCACCACAGAAATGTTCACCTGAGAGGTCCCGTCGCTAATCTGGAGCGAATGTTGCCCCTCGGAAAGGTTATCCAGGCTAAATTGGCCTCCCTCCAGTGCGCCCACGTCGTTGCCATCGATCGTGACTTTCGCATTTTCCAGATCTGTATCAACCCTTAATCCCGCCAGTTGCGGCGCCGGCTGGTTCGGTCCCGGAACTTGTGCACTGCTGCTCACCGCCTCTTGGCTGGCAGCCCGTTTTTTGAGCAGGCGAGGCACAAAAAGAGCCCCAAGCGCCATAACAACCAACACGACTGCTCCAGCCACAATCCAGAGAATCTTCTTCCCTGATGGTGGTTGGACTGACACCTCCTGGGCAGGCACTGGTTCCAGGGGCGGCGGCGCAGGTTGCTGCGGCGCAGGCCGCCTTGGGAGTCCGACAGGGGTCGGTGGCGAGGGCACGCTCGCAGGTGGTGCTGTGGGGACCGCGCCCTCGACAGAGCCCACCGCGCCAACTGCCGGTCCACGAAGGCCAGCGCCGGATTCGGGACCTGGAGGCGCAGGCTGCTGCGGAATTGCAGTAACCCATCCCATTGGGGGCGCCGGCTCACTCGCGGGCACGCGAGCACGAGTAGGCGGCACGCCTGGGATTTGCCCGCCCGCAATACTCACAGTCGGGGGAGCGCTTTCAACCGGGCCGCCGGTCACTGGCTTTACTGACTCGAGGGCTTCGATCCGGGTGGACACGCGGCGATAAGCACTCGCCACTGCTGATTCGACCTCAGTATCCCCCTGGTATGAGGCAGAGACCGACTGAATCTTTCCTGCCAGCGATCTCAGGGAAGCAGGATCAGAAGCCGATTGCGCTTCAGCCTCGAGGCGGCGCAGTTCTTCAAGGTCGCGGTGGCGGGCTTGGCGGTGGCGTGTCTCCTCGAAATCCTTGCTCAAGGTGGTGTAAAGCTGCGAGAGACGGGGATCAGTGGGAGAGGAAGTCAACCCTTCCTGGACCTGCGCGAGAGCTCCGCCGATGTCCCCTTGAACCTGGGCGCGGCGCGCCTGGGCCACGCAAAGTTGAATAAACTCTTCCCGCTTGCGGTCCTGCGCGAGCGTACGCAGACTCTTGGCAAGACCGTGGCCGGGATCAAGTTCAAGCGCTTCCCGTAGCAGGGGCTCAGCGGCGCGCCAGTCGGACTCCAAAACGGTTTGCGCACGTTGCACGAGCCCATCCAAAAGGGCTTGTTGTACGGCCGAATTACGCTCATCCTGGCAACGAGCCTTGCGCAACGTCTCCAACCCTTCCTGAAAGCGCCCTGCGGCCAACATCTCTTGGCCCTCCGCAAGCGAGCGCATGGCCTCGGCCATTCGTTCTTTGCCCTGCTGGATCAACTTCTCCAGCTCAGCCAGTTCGGCATCGTCGGGAAATTCCCCCTCTGCCTGGCGCAACAAGGCAAGCGCCCGGTCGTAGTCCCCGGCGGCCATCTGCTGGTCAATCTGCTTCACCCAACGCGCCTTGGCCTCGACTTGAGCTTGTTGTTCGCGCCGCTTACCCAGGCGGTCGATCTCGAAGCTCAATCCCGGGTACTGGCTGTAAATGGTCCGCAATATCTCCCACTGTGCCAGAGCGTCCGTGAACTGCCCGCGCTCCTCGTGCAGGCGCGCCTTGGCAACGATGGAGTTGACCAGATCGCGCTTTTCCCGCGTGAGGTGGAGCGCCCGCTCGAAGTGGGGCTCTTGGGGATTGAGCTCGAGGGCTTCTTTGAGAATGTCCACTCGCTTGTCGAGGTTTGGTTCCGCCTCGACGCGGCGGTCAACCTCGGCAATACGCGCCGAGAGTTCCTGTCGTTGCTTCTCCTCGAGGTCAAACTTCACGGCCTGAAACAGCGCGTGGCCCGGGTACTTGGCCAGATACTGGTCACAAACGGAGAGCGCGGCCGAGAATTTGCCTTCCGCAAGCAGTTTTCGGGCCTCGGCGTAGGCGCTGTTCATGGCGTCATGCTCGGACCTCACCTGGTTGTAAAGCGAGCGGTAAGAGGCTGCCCTTTCGGGCGCAGAGGTATCCGGAGCCCGTTCGTCCAATTCCAGCACGTGTTCCAGCTTGCTGAGCGCTGCGCTCACTTCCCCACGGCTCCAGGCCTCGACCGCCCCCTGGTAAAGCTGCTGTTTTTCGACGTGGAAACGCTGGTACTCCTGCTCCTGCCAGTCGACCTCATTCAGGAGCTGTCCCACACGGCTGTCCTTGGGTTTCAGTTGCAGAGCGTTTTTCAGCGCTTCCCGAGCATGACCATAGGCATGGTTGGCCAAGTGTTGGCGGGCCAGATTGAGCCAATCCTCGATCTTGCCCGCGCTCCTCTTTTCCTCGATTTCATTCTTGAGGCTCAGAGCGGCAGTGTTGGTAGCATCCAGCTCCAAGGCTTCCTGCACCTTCTGCAAGGCCAGCGGGTACTCCTGACCCTCCATGCGCGTCTTGGCGCTTTCCAGGAGTTGTTGAATTCGCTTTTGACGCAAGGCCTGATCGACTTTGAGACGAAGCATCGTCATGTCATGGTCGATATGACCTTCCGCTTCGAGCTCGCCCAGAATTTCAGCCGCAAATTGGTAGTCTGCCTGCTCGAAGGCTTTCGTGGCGCGTTGCAGCCTTGGCCGGATTTTTGCGGAGTCAAAAATCTCGATGGGTTCATTGCGCATCGCCCGCTGCAAGGTGTCGGCAAAATCGCGCGCGGTGGAAAAACGGTGGTAGGGCTGTTTCGCCATGGCCTTATGGATGACCCTGGCTACGGTCGGGCTGACCATGGGGTTGAGATCGGAAGCGGGCGGGGGAATGTAATGCACAATGGCCTGGACAATGTCGCGCTCCGTGGCGCCTTCGAAGGGCCGGCGCCGGGTGAGGGTCTCGAAGGCCACCACCCCCAGCGCGAAGATGTCGGAAAGGGAGGAAGCAGGCTTCATTTCGACTTGTTCCGGAGCCATGTAAAGCAAGGTGCCCTTGAGGCCGGTCCGCGAGTGGCTGTCCGCCACACGGGCCATGCCGAAATCAATAATCTTCACCGAATCATCTTCCAACACGATGATGTTGGTGGGCTTGATGTCGCGGTGCACAAGGCCCTTTTCATGGGCGGCGTGCAGTCCGCGGCAAGTTTGAGAGATGATGTCGACGGCGCGCTCGACGGTCAAGCGATGGCTGGCCGTCTTGATTAACTGGCCCAAAGACTGCCCCGGCAGCAAGGGCATGATAAAGTAGGGCTTCGCGGCGCCTTCGATTTCAAATTCGCCAATGTCAAGGATCTCGACGATGTTGGGATGGTTGATGTGGGCCAGGACTTCGTATTCACGGTGGAAGAGTTCCAGCGCGGCCGGATCGGAGACATCCAGCAAAGTCTTGATGGCGACATCGCGCCGCAAGACGGAGTCGAAGGCCTTGTAGACCACGCCCATTCCGCCTCGGCCCAGGACCTCTTTGATCTCATATCGCCCTTTAATGATCCTTGGTGTGTCCATTTCACGTTACCCCGCCCGCGAGCCATTGTAGCGCCGACCTTTAGCAGGCTGCCGAAAACCCGTTTGGCATGTCGTTTCGAGGAGTCCCGATCTGATCGGGACGACGAGGAATCTCGCACTGCGTTGAAAATACTCAGGGCGAGATTCCTCTTCCGTCAACTGACGGACTGACGGATCGGAATGACAGCCTGGCGGGGTTTTTCCGCAGCTAGTTAAAGGTCAGCGCTACGGCGCCTCTATCGTCCAAAAAACTTTTCGAGCTTCTCGATTTCCCGCTCCGCGAGATCCATATACTTCTTGGCGGCCTGGGGGTTTCGAGAATTAAGCGCTGCGTCAGCCTTCCCCATATACTGTTCCATAATGCTCAATGAGGCTGAGATGTCGTGGCGAAGTGAAAGGCCGGCGCTTTCCTGCTGTCGGCGAAGATTTTCAACGCTGTCCTTCACGGCGCCGGCACGCCCGGCAAGAGGAGTCATACGATCTTCCAACTCCTCGAGCTCCTTGGCGGCCGCAGCATCCTCCGCCGGGACCTGCGTAGCCTGGGCGGCCTGGCTGGCAGGAGCCGCCGCTTCCCCAGGCGCCTGCGCGGCGGGTTCGCCCGTGAAATTGCTCTGCTCGTTAGGAGCCGCGCCTTGGCCTTGTCGCCCCCGCGCCACCCGCTTCTTGGAAACACCCGGAGCAGGTGGTTGAGCCATGGGGTTGCCTGACCCTGGCGATGGTTCGGATGTTTCACTTGGCTGGCCCGCCGTCACCCCTCCCTCTGCTGCCGTGGACGGAGATGGAAGCGCAGAGGCGGCCGGTGCAGGCTGTTGCTGGCTCTCGCCAACATTCGACGGCTGGGTAGGACTTTCAGGCGAACTCGCTGCCGTAGAGGCCGTTTGCGAGGGAGCTTGCCCGGCTCCTCCAGCCTTTGTTTTTAACAGGCGCGGCAACTGCATTGCCCCCAGCACGATCACGACAATCGCCACCAGTGCCCCCAGGGTCATATAAAGGCCGCGATAACTCCTGGAGGTTGGCGGAGGCGGAGTCACTGTAGGCTGAGCCGGCGGCACAGAAGCCGCGAAGGGTGTCGTAGGCTGAGGTTGCACCCCAGCCGGTTGCGTGCCTAAGACTCCAGTGGCGGAAAACGCCGCCGGCGCGGCAGGCTCTCCAGCCAGGCCAGGAACCACTCCCCGGGCAGAGGCAACCGGCAAGCTCGTCAGCCCACCCTGCACGCTCTGCAAGGAGAAGCGGAAGGCCTCCGCCGATTGGAAGCGTTTTGCCGGGTCCTTCTCGAGCGATATCATGATGATGTCATTTAGCGCTTTGGGCAATTCAGGTTGAATATCGATGGGCGGCAAAGGAGCTTTCTGCAACTGAGCCACCATCAGGTCGTAATCACTTTGGCCTCGGAAGGGGCGCGAGCCAGTCACCATCTCATAGAGCGACACGCCAAGCGAATAGAGATCCGACCGGGCGTCGAGGTTAGTGCCCTGAACCTGCTCGGGAGGCATGTAGTAAAGCGAACCCATGGTGGTGCCGGTCATGGTCAGCTTGCGATCGGTCTTGGATTTCGCGATGCCGAAGTCCATCAGCTTGACCACGTTCTCCGGCGTCAGCATCATATTGGCGGGTTTGATGTCGCGATGAATCACCCCCTGCGAGTGGGCATAGCCGAGAGCAGAGAGCACCTGGGAGGCATAGTCGATCGCATCCCTGACCGGAAACGCCCCCCCCTTCAGTTTATCCTCCAGCGATACCCCTTGGACGAACTCCATAATCATCAGGAGTTGGTTCTCCAGGCGGAAAGCGGTGTGCAGCCCGGCGATGTTGGGATGATTCAGGCTGGCCAGCACCTTGATTTCCCGCAGAAAGCGGTCGGCGAGGTCCGGCTCGTTGGCAAGATCCGGCAGCAGCACTTTCATCGCGTCGATGCGGTCAGAGATCAAGTTCTTGACCTTGTATACCCTGCCCATGCCCCCCGCGCCGAGTATCCCAATGATCTGATAGTCCCCAACCTTATCCCCAATCTGGAAACTCATGACTCACCTCCCGCCACGACGATCTGCTGCCTGGACATGCCGTCCGCTGCATTCCCACTGTCATTCTGAGCACAGCGAAGAATCCCCGCAGTGGTTCTTCCTGCCTCATCGCTCATCTGCAAACTGCCGAGATGCTTCGCTGCGCTCAGCATGACAGGTATTGAGAGCAAATTCCGTTACTGAGAATTCCGCACGGCATCGCCCACTTTGGGCGCCTGTCCCGAATATGTCCCCGTCGAAGAAGTATCTTCTACTTCGGTGATGGTCACATCTCCAACCTTGGTCACGATGGTCTTCAGGACCTTACCTGTCGCCGGATCCTTGATTTGGCGGCCTTGCCGGAAAACACTCAGGCGGTCGCCCGCCTTCACGCCCGCCTTGCTTCCCACGTTCAAGATGAGGGTATTACCGGACACATCCGCTACCAAGCCCGAAATTTGAAGAGCCACCGTGGGAAGGCTAGAGGCCTTGTCGTCCAATTGTCTTGCCACGTCGGTCACGGCCTGCCCCACGGCTTCGCCCAGAATAGTGTCCGCAAAGTTCCTGCTCGACATGTCCACGGCGCCACCCCCTGCCCCGCCGTAACTGCCGCCGGCACCCCCCAGGAGAAGCCCGGAGCGTTTCGACTCACCCTTCCCCTCGGCCACTGCCAAAATTTCTCCTGTCTCCGTATTCACCATTCGGGCGCTGATCCCCACCACCGCTTTCGCCTGGCGCTTCCCAACTGCCCCAACCCCAAAGCGGCCAGTCAGGCCTCCTAGTGCTCCGCCTCCCACACCGAGTGACTTGTCGTCCCGCCCAAATTGGGTGATGCTGCCCACAATAATTGCCTCCACCCCCAAAACGCGCCCAATCTTCGCAGCGGTGTCCGAGTTGGCGCGATCGCTGTTCGAAAAGTTCTGTTCGTTGAGAATTTTGCCCAGAGCTTTCCGCTCGATGACGGAATAGACGCCATCATTGACCAAACGGGTGACCATCAGGTCCGCGATGCCCTTGCCGACGTCAATGTCGCTCCCGAAGATAGAGGCCACATAGTTGTGAACGGTCGCGTAGTCAAAGTCCAACACCGCCACGCGTTTTTTGTTTTGCGCCCAGCCTGACGGCACCAACGCGAAGGTCAGAAAGACGACACCCACCAGCTTTTTCATCTCTTACCTCCTTAGAATAATTGACATTTATGCCGGATCCGCCTACGCAAAGCAGGCTTGCACGCCCAGAAAAAGGCCCGCGCATTCCAGCCTGCTCTACTCCTGATTCGATGTCCAGCTTCCATTACCCGCACGGATCAGTATTCGTGGCCGGAGCCGGCATGCCGGGCGCTACTCCGCCGTTTTTCGCTAACCGAATCCGTAATCGAAATCTAGCACTTTTCGGGGCCGTGAACAAGGATCAGGAACAGAAAAATGGGAGCGCAACACAGGCGATGAGGCGGGTAAAGAGCCAGTGCGCTCTTGAGATCTTAAACTGAATACGACTGCCCCTGAGATAGTGGGTCACATCGGCGCTTGAAGGTTGTTCCTTACGCGCCCTTATTCGCTCGGGTGGAAGGCAACTCCACCCAGGATCGAGTCGAAGTCGTGCCGGATCGTTGGCAGTTCTTTCTCCAAGGTGGTGAAAGTCAGAATTCCCACCGATCGATCCGCTCGCGCATAGACTTGGCGCTGTACCACACGTCGTCCATCGTCAGAGGGGAAACGGACCTCAAGCGCAAAGGCTTCGGCGGCGCCCCCGATTGCTGCCTGCATTGCGTCCCCGTGCTTCACCTCCGGTATGACCTGATCCATCAGGAACACCTGCGAGTCGATATACTGCTGAAGAGTCTTGTCCTGCGGGAGCTGCTCCTCGGTTGCCACGACGTTGCTCGGAAAGACGTCCTTGCCGGCGCGCCGAATGCCCTGCTGCTCGACCAACTCCCACCCCGAAGGAACGCTGCCCAGCGTCCATCCCCTGATCTGGAGACCTGGGTTGCCCGCGCTCACCGATGCGCCAGCATCCGGCAGGACGGCGCCTGGGGAGGCAGAGGGCGGTTCCGGCCGCTCAGCCTGCTTCGGCTCCAGGATGTGAACGACAAACGTAGTCTGACCGGCGCGGATCTGATCAGCATCCTTGAGGACCGCTTCCGTCACCCGAATTCCGTTGAGGAAAGTTCCGTTCGCGCTTCCTCGGTCGACAAGACGGCAGCGGCTCTCACCGCACTCCAGGGCAAAGTGAACGCCGGAGAGAAAGGTGTCCCGGGCGATGATAAAGCTCGACCGCGACGTACGCCCTACACTGAGTGCCTCCCCTGGCAGAACAGGCATTTCGCACCCGGCTTCAGGACCCGTCACAACCTTAAGAATGACCTTCATGCTTCCGTTTATCTCTGCTTCTAACTCTTGGATCAAGGCCAGCGTGGTCACGACAAAAGGTCCCACCCGCAAGCTTCACTGACTCGGAGTAGGGAATAGACGTAAGACGGGCCCGAACCACCGACGCGCGCCGTATGGGTCACCATCGCGTCAAAACCGGATAAACTCGCTGTCAGCCCTGACCAGCAGTTCGAAAGTAACGCGCGTCATCGCAGAGATCTCGTGGGTCTCAGTCAGGGAAGCTCCCTTGACCACCTGCCAGACATTTGGGTGGCCGAGCGCCTTCAAGACCGTAGCCTGGGTTTTCCAGAAATACCCGATCCCTAGTTCACACTCGTTTACGGTCTGTTCTTGATATGTGGCTCCGCTGAATTCGGGGCTGAACTCGCTGCGCTCCTTCACCGGCACCGCGAGGCGGAATTTGACATGCCGTATTTCCCCCGGGTCCACTACTGAAACCGCGGGCACGAAGGTGTGCGTGGTGTCCATGGTGGGATGTGCCGGTGGCCGAATCCGAAGTATACGCGCGCGTCCCGATCCGGCATAACTAACGTAGCATTTCCCCGTCAAGTCTGGATACTCTCCTCCGCCAACCCCTGCCGCGCCATCGTATGCGACTATGGTTTGGTGACTGTCGTTGGCGAGAGCGTAGCTCACTTGAAGGAACCGGTCGGCGACTCGCGCGGTGAGTTCCAGACTCAGAGTCTCTGTTGCCATGGAGCAGCCTCCTCCTGATCCCCTAAAACATCCTAGGAAAGGTCCAACAAGAGCCCCAAGCCAACCCCGCCTAGTGATTGGGTGGCCCGCCGCCTGGGGGAGCCGGGGTAATGGTGTCCGTAGGATTGCCGGCAGCGTCGTAGGTAGCATCATGCCAGACTCCGTTCTCATCCTGATACACGTCTCGCGTCATGGCGTCGTGATCAGGGCGAGCGCTACCGACCCCGCGCGCGTCTTCACTCATGTGACGCTCCGAGATGCCCTCGCCTTCGTAGCCGTGCACGCCGATCGTCCGAGCTTCCTCCTGGTTATCGCCGTTCGGTTGAGTATCCGGAATGTTGCGTCGGTTCTCGCCGTTCGCATTATGTAGCGAGTGAATCATTTCATGCCCTAGCGTTTCATGCGGCGGTGATTCGTAGGTGTTGCCGTCTTCTCCACGGTAATACCCAGTGTAGGAAGGATTATAGGTAATAATCGAATCGGATCCGGCACCTCTCGTTTCGGTTCCGTCCGGGTTGACGTGGATAAGAGCGTCGTTGGGACTCACACGGGTAGTGCCCCCGTTGTTCTGCTGCTCGCCGGGAGGCACGGGGCGGATGGTTATGTGCCGGCCGGTCGTGCTGTACGCTTCGGCCCAGCGCTGCCCGGTAGGGGTACTCAAGAAGCGGTTGAGATCAGCTACAACAGCGGCCTGATAGGCCGGGGATCCTTCAATCGTAATCTGACTGTTGTATTGAGTGACAACATGCCCGTTTTCGTCAATGATGGCCCGCGGATATCCGGTGCCGACGGCCCGTCTTATCATGCCGAGACCTGCCAGAGCCAAACCCCCGAGCAAGCCCAACAATCCCGCTGCACCCACCATGCCCACCATGACCGTGGGGCATCCCATTGCCACCATGTCAGGCGGGCCGACGCAGATCAGCGTGTCGGTCACGCGGGACTGCGGCATGCCACCTACTATCACTGTGAAAGACCCTAGGATGAGTGGCCCCCCCACGTGAGGCACCAGCACGGTCACCAGGGGACAGGTATGCATATCTCCGATGCGAGCGGCTGGCATATTGCCAATCAGCACCGTCGGAAGTCCCATTGTGATGAGACCACCGTGAACTGTCTGATCCGCTATGCGCGCGGCCGGAAATCCGCCCATAGTCTAAGTTCTCCGTGGTGCGCTGCTGGCGAGCGGACACGGGAGCTACAACTTCGTGCCCTTGCTGCCGTCGTCGGCGGTGTCGGGATCGGTCGGGTCGTCGGGTGAAGCCGGACTCGCACCCGGACCTGCCCCGGCCGCACCGCCGCTGTTGATCAGTACCATGGTCCCCTGGATCGTGACGCCTGCGGGGCCGATGTCTACGAACCCGCCCGGACCCTTGAGCGAGAGTTGCATCCCCGCTTCGATGATGACGGTCATGCCCCCCTTGAGGTGAATCGTCTGACCGGCTTCCATAGCATGCGTCATACCCACTTTCTCGTTGCGCGACTGGCCCACGTCGAGTGATAAACCGCCGCCCACCTTCTGCTTCTGATCCCCGCCCACCTTGAGTGAGCAGTCCCCTTCGATTTTTTCGTTCTGTTTGCCTTTAATATGCAAGTGTTTGTCACCATTCACCAACTCGAACTGACTGGCATTGACAATCAGGTGGCGGTTGTTCTTAACGTACTCCCGTGAGTCGTTCTCGACCCGCAGGTCCATGTCTTTCTCGGCATTGATAAAGATTTGCTCTTTTCCCTTGAGATCCTCGAAGCGGATCTCATTGTAATTCGAGCCTCCGCCTCCCTTCGAGCTGCGCGACTGAAAGGTGCTTCGCGTCTGCTTGTCCGGCAGCCCGTAGGGCGGCATCTGTTCAGCGTTGTACACGCGGCCTGTAATCAGAGGTTGATCGGGATCCCCTTCCAGAAAGTCGACGAGGACCTCCTGGCCAATGCGCGGTATGAACACTGCTCCCCACTGCTTGCCGGCCCATGCCTGCGACACGCGTATCCAGCAGGAACTGTTTTCATTTTTCTTTCCCAGCCGGTCCCAGAAAAACTGCACTTTAACCCGGCCGTACTTATCCGAGTAGATCTCCTCACCGCTGGGGCCCACCACCACGGCGGGTTGGAGTCCCTTGACGGTCGGTCGCGGGGTCACACGCAAAGGCCGGAAAGGAACTGAAAGCGGAATGCAGGTAAAGGTATTCGAGTAAGACTCTCCGGCCGGAGATGTCGATGACGGGTAAACGTCTGTGACGGCGGTGTGATGGATCTCCGTCAGGACGTAATCGGCATTCATGTCCTTGCGCGGATGCTCTTCCAAAGTGAATTTATAACCACTGACAAACATACGGCATCGACTCGTTCCATCAGCCACCAGGTGTTCCGCTTCTTCCTCCTGCATTCGGACTCGAGCTAGCGATTCTCCCGACGCCCTGGTCAGGTACTCTCCCGGGTAATCGTAGATCTCGAATTTGCTGTTTCCCCCGACGTCATAGACGGTGGGCTCGCTGGCCATCAGATTGGTGCTGGGTGTTTGAAAATTGTAATCCTCCAGGGAGTATTTTCCCGTGCGCAGTTCCTGCTGCATGTGCCACCCGGTTATGACATCCTTTTGAGCTCCTCCCGCAACCGCGGCAAAGCGAGCACTGCTTTGCCCAGGACAGGAACTATGGGCGGCTGGAGCATCCGCCAGCACCAGCGTGTGTTTTCCCTGCTCATGCTTGAAAAAGTAGAAAATTCCGTATTCTTCCATCAGGCGGGAAACAAAGTGAAAGCTCGATTCCCGGTATTGGACACAATACTCCCGCGGATCATAAGAACCTTGCAGAGAGTTCGTGTAGTCGTGGAAGCCTAGATCATTGAACACCTGGATGATGATATCGGGAATGCTCTTGTTTTGGAAAATGCGACAATCCGCATTTCGAGTCAGAAACCAGACCCAGGGCACCATTTCGGCGCTGTACAACGTAAAGTGTTCTTCCGTGGCATGCTGGGCAAAGCGGCTGATGACGCCGTTGAGGTACCGGTAGGATTTGTCGGGTTGTTTCAAAGAGATGGTGACGTTCTTGCCGACGATATCTGAGAAGGCAATCGACGACTTCTCGCACAGGAGATCGAGCTCAAACCTGAAAAGGCGTGAGATGCCCTCTGTGCCCCTGAAACCCTGGAGCAGTAATACATCCTTCCCCAGGGGAGTGTCTATCTTAAACAGCCCGCCTTCCTGAGTGTAAATGCTCATAGGTTGACTCTCTTAACAGTCGAGGAGTCGAGAAGTGGACCCTCGAGGAGTGCCACCTCCGTTCTCAGCCTTGGCACTCTTCTACCCGCCACGCTCGACTTCGCAACTTCGACTTCTCGACTCTTGACTTCTCGACTATTGGTACACAAACGCCCCGTCCGGGCCCACACCCACATGAAGGGCGCTTAGCTTCTCGCCTTCGGACATCCGTCCCAACAATTGCCGCGAAATATCCGGGAGCAACGTGTTCGTAAGAATATTGTCCACATTGCGGGCCCCGCTTTCCACTTCCGTGCAGCGGCTGGCCACGGCGTCCACCAGGCACGGGTCATAGCTAAGCTGGATCTTATGGTTTTCCTGAATACGCCTCTGGATCTTCCCCAGCTTTAAGACCACGATCTGCTTCAGCGATTCATCGCGGATCGGGTAGAAGGGGATCACCACCATGCGGCCCAGAAATGCCGGTTTGAAGATCTTATTCAGGTCCGGCTTCAGCGCCTTCACCAGAGCCTCGGGGCCAGGCATGGTTTCCGGATCGGCGCAGAGCTTCATCATGCGGTCCGTTAAGGCATTGGTGGTGAGTATGATAATGCAATTCTTGAAGTCGATTTCGCGGCCCTCGCCATCTTCCATCATGCCTTTGTCGAACACCTGGTAGAAGAGCTCGAGCACATCGGGGTGCGCCTTCTCGACTTCATCCAGCAGAACCACGGAATAGGGGCGGCGGCGGACAGCCTCCGTCAACACCCCACCTTCACCATAGCCGACGTATCCGGGAGGGGAGCCTTTCAGAGTCGAAACGGTGTGCGGCTCCTGAAACTCAGACATGTTAATGGTGATCAGGTTATGTTCTCCACCGTAGAGCAGGTCCGCAAGGGCCGAGGCGGTTTCCGTCTTGCCCACGCCGCTCGGCCCAATCAGCATGAACACCCCGATCGGCCGATTGGGATCATCCAGACTGGCCCGCGACGTCTGAATCCGCTGCCCGATGATATCCAGGGCATGGGTCTGGCCGATCACCCGTTTTTCGAGGTGATCACTGAGCGTCAAGACGGTTGAAATCTCATCTTTGAGCATCTTGCCCACCGGAATCCCCGTCCACGCGGAGATCACCTCACTCACAATCTGGCCGTCGACTGCCACCCTCATCATCGGCGCTTCGCCCTGCAAGGCTGCCAGTTCCAAATCCAGTTTCGCCAGCTCCGCGCGCAAGGCCTCGGGATCACGAACCGGGGCAGGTTCGCTGGCCGCAGCCGCGGGGGCGGGAGCAGCAGCCCCACCGGCAGGATTAGCCACAGCGGCTGGGGAGGCTGGAGCTGCGGTCTGCGGCGCAGGTTGGGCTGGGGACGCAGCGCCGTGGCCGTCACCGGAAACCGCCGCCTCGACCTGGGCACGCAACTCCCGGATCTTCGACACCAATTCGTGCTCCTTGCTCCACCGTTCACGAAGTGTTTTCAGGCGATCCTCTACTTCGACCCTCTCTTTTGCGATCTGTTCGAGGCGCTCCTTGTGATCGGCGCCCAGCGCACTCTCGCGTTCGAGAATTCGCTGCTGAACTTCCAAGTCGTCCATTTGGCGGGTGGCATCCTCGATGGCGGGAGGCGTCGCACTCTGGCCGAGCGCCAAGCGCGCACAAGCGGTGTCCAATACGCTCACCGCCTTATCGGGAAGCTGGCGGCCGGCCAGGTAGCGATGCGAGAACTTCACGGCGGAGGTTAAGCCTTCGTCCAGGATGCGGACCTTGTGGTGCTTCTCGAGGGCAGGAACTATTCCCCGCAACATGACCGCGCATTGGGTCTCGATGGGCTCTTCCACCTTGACCACCTGGAACCGCCGCGCCAGCGCTGCATCCTTTTCAAAAAACTTCTTGTACTCGGACCAGGTGGTGGCGGCGATGGTCCTCAATTCGCCGCGCGCCAGAGCGGGCTTGAGCAGGTTCGCCGCGTCGTTCTGGCCCGCTTGGCCGCCTGCCCCAATCATGGTGTGCGCCTCATCAATGAAGAGGATGATTGGAATCGGCGAGGCTTTGACTTCCTCAATCAGGCCTTTCAACCGGTTCTCAAATTCACCTTTGATGCCGGCCCCTGCCTGCAATAAGGCCAGATCGAGGGAGCGCAGCGTGACATTCCGCAGCGGAGGCGGTACATCCCCTTTGGCTACCCGCAAAGCGAAGCCTTCCACCACCGCGGTCTTTCCCACTCCAGCCTCGCCGGTGAGAATGGGATTGTTCTGCCGACGGCGCATCAGGATGTCAATGATCTGGCGAATTTCCAGGTCTCGACCGAGCACCGGATCGACCTTGCCAAGCTTGGCATTCTCGGTGAGATTGATAGTAAACTGGTCAAGATTGGCAGTCTTACCGGCGCCAGCGGGCCGGAGTGCGCCGGGAGCGCCGGCTGGCGCCGCCACGCTGGTCACCATTTCTTCTGCCGAGCCTTCCACAATCGAGAGGAAATTTTTGCGTAGAACGTCCCCGTCAACTTTCTGAAACTCCCTGCTTATCTCTCGGCTCAGCCTGCGCAGCTCATCGTTGCTGGTGAGGGCGAGGATAGTGAAACCGGTCCGAACCTGCCCGGAGTTGTAATCAATAGATCCGATGGTCCACGCCTCGGTCATCATTTTCACCACTGAGGGGCTGAGGGCAGGCGTCCGGGCGTTGCCGGTCTTGATTTTGTCCAGGCTGCGGGTCAGCTCAGCCGAGAACCGCGACTTGTCCAGGCCGAAGTGGCTGGCGATGCGGGCAAAGTCACCCTCCGTTTGGTCTAGCAGCTTGAGCAGAAAGTGCTCGACCTCGATATCGTAGTGCGTCCGGGACAAGCACAAGCCGGCAGCCGATTCCAGTGCGTTACGAGTTAAGTCATTAAGCTTACCGATCAATGATTTTAGGTTTATTGCCATGTGAGTTTTCCTCCGTTTGACGTAGAGGCGGCTTAATCCGTCGGCCGGCGGACCACACGGTCCGTCGGCTGACGGACCAGTTCGCCGCTACGTTCAAAGTTGCAGTATAGTGTCTGCCACGTCACTGGTCATCTCTTTGGTTCGGCCCCAGGTGGTCCAGCCCAGTCTTGGGCCGGTTTCTGCCTCCGCGCCGAGTTCACAACGCGGGACTTCCTGGCGTTGCAAGACAAGCTGAACTTCAAAATCGAACTCCTCATTCGAAAAGAAACGCGTCAGTATGCGTAACGGTTTGAAAGCCGAACCGGTCGGCAAAAATTCCAAGTACTGATCGAGCGACAAGGGCCCGATTCTTATGCGCACCCGAGCGGTTTGGTCCCAGACTTCGTCACCCACCACCGCGCCAACTGCCAGTTGCTCGGAATAACTGTTACTGCCTTCGAAGCTGCACTGGTCGCTCCTCTCAAGCCTGTACCAACCGCCGGCGAATTGTTCCACCTCGACCGGGACGTCGAAGTAATCGCTCAGAATCTGTTCCAGCGCCACCGCCGAGCGCGGATGCTGGGCCAGCAGACCGGAATAGTAAAGCAGCGAGTCATCGGGCACGGCCTGCCGATCCTGGAGGCCGGCGGTGCCGAGCCCGATCAAATCCAGCAAATGATGCGAAAACTGGTCGCGCTCAGCGCGCTCATAGGCGATCCAGAAGCGATATTTTTGCCAAGCCTGAAAGAAAAGGGAGATGATCCGGTGGTTGAAAGCGTCGAAAAAATCGGCCGGCGAGGAATCGCCCGCCCGAGCTCGGTCCGCCAAGAAAACAGTATAGGCGAGCGGCAGCACGCCTTCCGGGCCAGTCAACCCCATGAAGTTGACCTTCATGTCGACGGGGCCCTGGGCTGGCCAGGACAGGGCCTGAATCTCGCTGGCCGGAAAGATCAGGGTCGAGTTAGCCCGGAAACGGGCCACCTCCGCCGAGGGCGGAGCAAACTTGCCCACTTGGACCTTGTCGGGAAGGAAGCGCTCGAGCAGGCGCACAGCCTGGAAAAACTCGAAGAGGTAAGGCTCGGTACGCAGCCGCTCTTCCAGGCCCGACTGGGCTACATCAGGATCGCCTGGCCGGCTCGCGGTGGCCATTCTTTCAATACCTCCCTCCGCTGGCGCGTCTTCACGACAAGCTGGCTGAAGCTGTTGAGCGAAGCGTACAACCCCAGAAAACGTTCGATCACGGCGGCAAACAGGAACACTCCTCCGCCCACAAACTCGTCCTCGTCGAACTCCATTTGCACCCGCGTCCCCCTGGCGAAGGTGATACCATTTTCCGATATGATCCGCGCGAAGTGACGCCGGCTATCTAAGCTCACGATACCCGCCACTTGTTTTTCAAGGTCAACAGAATCAGAAAAGTTGTAGAGGCGGAGAATTTCCTGGAACGCCTCCTTGCCCTCCTCCACGATGGAAAGGTAATTCAGGGCCAGATGGGAAATAAGGCGCCAGAGTGAGCCTCTCCCCATGGGAGGCCGTAGGGTTGCGGTGGGCTTGCGCAAGGCCACTGCGCCCTTGAGCGATCCAATTCCTTCAATCTCGAAATCGCCGCTCTCGTTCCCGAAGGGCAAGCGCGCCAGGATGTCACGATTGGTGCACGTGCAGCGAATGGTGATGGTCTCGGCCTCGGGCAGAGAAGCACGCGAGGAGAGGTTAACCAAGTGCAGGTAGACCTCCGAGCCTTCGTCACCTTTCCGCCTCGAGGGCCGGCGCGTGGTGTGCCAAAAGGTTTGGCTCTTGTCCCTTATAGTCCGATGCCGGTAGGCGTAAAAAGGCTCGTAATAAGTAATCTCGTGCGTCTGGGGACTCGTACTCAGGACTTCATCGACCGAAAAAATCTCCGTGGCATTCCTTCGCCGAGCGTCCGGCACGATGGGATATTCGGCGCGGCTTTGGGTCAGCAGGATGGGTTCAGCCGTTTGCGGAAACAGATTGATCACCGGCGAGCATCCCAAACGGATCGTCTTGGCATTGACCCCAACATCCAATCGCTGTTGCCGGTAGTTAGCTTCAAAAGGTGTGATCAGAAATATCAGTTCGGCCCGGCCGCCCAGGCCCCCTCGCGCCAGCTCCTCCAGCCCCTGGAGTTCAAAAAAGAAAAATTTCTCCGGCAGCGAAAAGTACTCCTGAAGAAGCCGGTAACCCACAAAGGACCTTCGGGGGTACGGCAGCATGGATTCCTCTTCGGAGAACCCCATGGGCCGCAAAGAGTGCGGGGGCAGACTGACCGGCGGTTTGCGGCTGTTCCCAGGATCCCTCAGTACGATTTGCCTGCAATTGTTGCAGAGCAACTCGTAGAGCGTGTGGACGATCTCTCCTTCACCATGCAGGAAGAAGCGCAGCGAAGAAAGCTCGAGCTTGTCGAAGCTGACATCGGAAAGGCAGCGAAGTTCCAGCCGCAAGGCCGCGACCGCCTCCGGGGCGCGCAAGGGAGGATTCAGTTTATCCGGGGTCAGCCACTTTGCCTCGGCGACCTCAAAAGGCCACAAGGTCACCTCATAGCAGGTGCGGAATTTGCAGGGCACTCCCTCGATGGGCCGTGAATAGAGCACCGCGCCACGGGGAATTCTCAAGCCCGTGCTCAGCTTACCCTGTTCCGGATCGAGGCGGAACTCCACCACCGTCATGGAAGGGATCGGCCTGAGAAAATGGGGATAGAGAACGCTGAGCAGCCCCTCCGTGATCTGGGGAAACTCATCGTCGATTTTCAGGTGAACGCGCGCCGCAAGGAAGGCAAAACCCTCCAGCAACCTTTCGACATGCGGATCGTCGCAACGAGTGGCGTCCAATTGCAGGCGCGCCGCAATTTTGGGGTGCTTCTCGGCGAACTCCGCTCCCATCTGCCGGAGAAAGCTCAGTTCGCTCTCGTAATATTCCAAAAGATCATCACGCATTCTACGAACCCTTGACCTGGTATTGGCCGCTCATCGGTTCCAGCACGGTATCAAAGTAGACGTGCTCAGGGGCAGGATCCATGCGCAGTAGTCCTTCGATGGCGAAGCGAATGACGCGCGTATCGTTGGACGCCGGCTCCAGCGTCACCTTAATGTTCAGAAGCCTCGGCTCGAAGATGTCAATCGCCGCCTTGATGGACTCCAGCAGGAGCGCCTGGTCATTGGTGGATCGCAGATACAGGCTTGAGACGTCGGGTAGTCCGTAGTTGTAAAGAGAGCGTTCTAACTCCTTAAGAGACGCGGGGGACGCTTCGATGGTCCGCCGAGTATTGAGCAGCCATTCCAAGTCTCGCCGGAGCGCCGTCTTCAACTCGCGCAAGGATTGAGCTCTCGTGGGGGGTGGCTCCAGCTTGCGCTCGGGCTCCTGATCGATCAGCCGATCAAGCGCCGACAACGTAACTGGACCTTCCCTTGGTGTTGTCGGCATCAGGATTCAAGACAGGAAATGGCCTGGACCGGATCAAGACGGACCACCTTTTGAAAAAGCCTGGCCTTTTCCGATTCATCCGCCTGTACCCTTTGGCTGTTTTTCAGAATCATGACCAAAGCCTTGGCGACAACTTCCCGATCCTCCCAGACTTCCAGGTGATTGTTCTCAATAACGGACGCCAAATCCTCGATAATGGGTTGGGCGATCTGGCTCTTTCCGGCAGCGATGCAGACCTCGACAAGTTGCATCTTGCGCAAGAACTGGCCTCTTCCCGAAAGCTGTCTTTCCACCTCGAGCTGCATCAATTCAATGGCCTTTTCCGCCCGCCCGGCGCGCAGTGACTCCCGGGCCAAGTCGTAGCTGTCAACAAACTTCCGGTGCCAACCCGGGGCCGAGTGATTCTCCAGGACGGGCGTGTCGGGAGGAGCGCCGTCCGGTGACGGCGTCGCAGGCTCGGCCGCCAGTTCTTTCAGCCACGCCTGGGTCTCACTATTCACAGCCGGCGAGTCATCGAGTAGGTTGGTCTCCAGGAGTTGCGGCAGGTCGCGCAGGAGCGCTTTCAGCTCTGAACGGATGGCAATGGCAATCCCCGTGTACTTTCCTCCCAACCCTACACAGGCGTCCACCACGAAGCGTTGCAAATCAAGCCAGCCACGGCTGCAAGGAAGCGACATGGCGTTCTCAGCCGCTTCGAGGAGTTCTTCCCACTTTCCCTCAATCGCCAGTCTCTTGATATGCTGCCGAAGCACTGTGGGTGGACCTTCCAGCAAGGTCATGTCAGAGTTCTGGAAAGCGGCGCGAAGCTCACCCCACCTTAAGCCCCTCATCATCAGGTAAGGAGCTGGGCTGTAAGGGTCCAGCCTCCGCAGAGCGGCGGCGGCCCTTGCCACACCAGCAATGGCCTCGCGGCGGCCGGGAGGTTCTTTATCCGCCAGCGGTATTACAATGCCTGCCATTACGGGAGCGGCTCGCCCAAGCATTCCCGCGGTGGGGGCACCCTCTCCGGCTTCACCTGCCGCGCCCTGCTCGGCTTGAACTTCAACCGCATCCGGCTCCGTCTCCCGCTTTTTCTGGAGGAGCAGATGAACGCTATGGCGGACCGTTTCCAGTCCTTTCTTTAGTTCCCTGAAGCTTGGCCCCGTATCGCCAAACTTCTCCTGGCAGAGGGCATCCAAAGTTTGGAGGGTAGCCGTACAATTGTCGAGCGTGGCTTCCGCGCTGGCGTAAAAAGCTTTGGGGGTCTCGCTGAAGGACTTATCGAAGGCCTCCGGCGCGACTCTTCCCTCCTGCAAGGCTTTTGCCCGCGCCTCTTTCTTCGCGTCGGTGTCGGCCTGTTCTTCATAGCTGATTTTTCTGGACTCGGTGTAGTCGAGCCAACCATGGCGGGCCTTGTTGAGGGGAACCATTTGCAGGGGAACAGTCAGATTTGAGCCGACCCAATCGAGGGGTCCCGCCCTCAACTCTGCATCGCCATCCTCGAGTTGGGGATACAAGGTTTCCCAGAAGGTTCCCACAAGCCCCCGCAGCAGTTCCAATCCCTGGTTCAGGCCGGCGAATCCCTCTGTCCGCAGCAAGGCGTCCGTAAGCCAGACGGCAATCTGAACGTCTTTACTCTTGTTGGCAATAGCTTCGGAAGCCAGCTTTACAACCAAAGGGTAGTCCGCCTTCTTGAGCTCAGTTTTCCATTCGCCCTGTTCGGACTCTTCTTCTTCCCGGCGGGCTTCCTTGATCCGATCGTAGATGGGAGTGTAGCGCAGGTCTTCCCCGCTGGGATTATCTCCTGGAATCGGATTGAGAAGGTTATCGGGAAGAGGCATTTTGACCTAAGAGCTGTTCAAACCTGTAAGGGCACGCCATGGCCTGCCCCTGCCTGAATTCTACCGCCACGTAGTGGGGGCGGCCCTTCTGGCCACCCTGCGGCAACCATCCGCCAGTTGGCGGATTGCCCTTACACCACCGCTGTTTCCGGAGCGGAAGCGAATTCCAGTTGCCGGACCTCGAGAAGTGGAAATTCCTCGCCATCTACCAGCAGCATCTTCTGGCCGATAGGCAGCGCCGCGCCCGACTCGTCTTCCTCCCAAACCGTCATCCGGCCGAGGCGAACGGCCTCATCCGAATGCTGCCAGGCAAAGGGAGATAAGACCGGCAACAGGACCTCCCCAAGCTCGGTGTCTTTCAAAGCAGGTCCCGCCCGAACGACGGCAGGAGTCCAAAGCAGGTCACGCAGCCAGCGTGGCGGCGCGATTTGGACTGAAGCCAAATGGCCAAAACTGATCCAAAGATAGTTCCCGCCAGCAAAAACCTCGAGGCGCGGCCCGATGCGCGGGTCGGTGTCCGCAATCGTCTGGAAGGGCTTGCCGTTGAGTGTGCCGGGGGTGGATTCCCCTCTCGGCGACGACCCTCCAGAAGGCTTCGGGAATTCTTTCCTTTGAAAGAGATCCTGGCGCGTCCTTTCAGCGTGCAGGGCACTGCGGTAAAGCAGCGCCCCCATTTCGCTGTTTGGGCCGGCTTCAGCCAGCAGGTCCAGTTGCTTCTCGGCTCGATCATACTCTCCCGAGAAGCAGAGTAATTCAAAAAGGAAGGTGCGGCGTTTCGTGTCCGCAGGATGATTTCGCAACTCCACGTTTAACGCCTGCACCGCCTCTTTGAGCCTTCCGGCCTGAAAAAGCTGCTGCGCGTTTTCCATATTCGCTCGTGGGTAATACTCAACTCATCCGAACCTACATATTTACCCCCTCTGGCGGCCCCTCTCCCCTTGGGAGAGGGGCCCTGCGAGAGGGGTCAGACAAGGTCAGGTCGTCGACAGTTAAGGGACGCCAGAACACTCGACTACGCTGTCTGCTCCCTCTTCCGGAGATCGTATTCAACATTCCCAGCCGAAGTCAGCGTTCCTTTCGTATCCTGCTGCTTGTAATCGTAGTTGATCTTTCCGTAAGTGAGCGAGAGGGATTCCGACCCCACATCTTCGCCCGACGCGCCGCCCACCTGGAAGCTCGAGACGTAGACTTCACTCAACTTGATGGTAAGGAAGTCATCAGGAGTCTTCCCGCCGGTCTGCTTGCTACAGTAAAGCGTGGCGTCATCCACGTGTTTACCCGTGACGCAAAGCTCCAGAAGTTTGGGGCTGGACTTGTCTACGCGCTTGGTAAAGCTGAGATCGGACATCGAGACCTTGCCCGCGCTCATGCCTGCGCCCACGATGGTGGTCGGGTTGCTTGCCCCCCAGCTCCAGGATAGCAGTTCTATTTCATCCTTGTGTTTCGAAGCAGCGCTCTCACCCTTGATGCTGCCAAATTTCAGATGGTATTCAATGGCCATATCGCTTCTCCTCGTAGGATTTGGGGTTTCTATCGAACACGAGGCGGACTCCCGCTGGAAGTCCGCCCCGAGCCGCTAGGCTTTGGCAGGTTGCGGCAATGACGCAACCAACCGCAGCGAAACCGTAAGCTCATCGAGTTGGAAGTGGGGGCGAAGGAATGCCACCGCGCGGTACACGCCGGGCTTGCCCTTCACCTCTTCCACGTCAATGCGCGCTTCCCGTAATGGGTACTTGGCCTTCGTGGCCTGGGTTGCCGTGTCGTCACTGGTCACGTATTGCGCAATCCAGCGATTTAGGAACATCTGAATTTCGTCGCGGGAAGTGAAGCTCCCGATCTTATCCCGCATCATGGCCTTCAAGTAATGGGCGAACCGGCAAGTGGCCATGATGTAAGGCAATTGTGCGGAGAGTCGAGCGTTGGCGTTGGCTGCATCGGTGTCGTACAATTTAGGCTTATTTGCGGATTGCACGCTGAAGAATGCCGCCTTGTCTGTACCCTTGCAATGCACCAAGGGGATCAGTCCCTGGTCCGCCAATTCCTTCTCACGCCGGTCCGTAATGGCAATTTCCGTGGGGCACTTCAGCGCCACGTCCCCTTCGTCCGTTCGGAAAGTATGGGCGGGCAGTCCCTCCACCAGGCCTCCGCCTTCCACTCCCCGGATGGCCGCGCACCAACCATACAAGGCAAAGGCGTTCGTTAGGCGCGCTCCCATAGCGTACGCGGCGTTGCCCCAGAGGTACTTGGTGTGATCGGTGCCATCCACGCCCTCTTCGTAATTGAACGCATCCACGGGGGCCGTATCCCTGCCGTAAGGTAGACGCATCAGAACGTGCGGCACGCAAAGCCCCACATAACGGGAATCGTCACTCTGGCGGAAACTCTTCCACTTGGCGAACTCGGTGGTATCGAAAATCTTCCCGATGTCCCGCGGCTGATCCAATTGCGTAAAACTCTCCATGTTCAGCAGTTGGGATGAAGCAGCCGTCAGAAAGGGCGCGTGCGCCGCCCCCGCCACATTAGAAATCTTCTCCAGAAGCTCCAGGTCCTCCGGGTGCTTACTGAACTCGTAGTCGCCGATCATGGTGGCGAAGGGTTCTCCGCCGAATACCCCGAACTCTTCCTCATATATCTTTTTGAACAAGGCACTCTGATCGAATTCTGGAGCCCGCTGGAGGTCGCGCAGAAGCTCTTTCTTGGAAACGTTCAGAACGCGAATCTTTAGCATGGGACTCGTTTCGCTTTGGCTGATGAGGTACTTGAGACCACGCCAGCTCCCTTCTAGCTTTTGAAACTGCGGATGGTGCAGGACCTCGTTGAGTTGGATGGAGACCAGGTGGTCAATCTGGGCGATTCGGGCGTTAATCATCGCCTCCGTATCTTTCGAAATGGTGACCTGCCCTTCGAGCACCTGGTTAATGAATTCCTTCACCAGGCTCTTGCCGCGTTCACGTGTGGCCGCATCTACTCCTACTCGCCCCTCCTCCACAATCTGATCCAGCAATCCCTTCTCACCCACCTGTTCCGTCACCGGCGCAGGCGCCTTGGCCATTTCTTGATTAGCCATTTGATCCCTCCTTCCCTTCCCCTTCCTTCTTACCGCCTAATTCCGCCCTCAGCTTATTCAACTTTTCGGTGTTGCTGACCGCCTCGAGCAAGATTTGATCGAGCTTTTCGTTCGTCTGCAAGGTGCCTTTGAGATCGTTGAGGCGAGTCCGCAACTCCAGGAGTTCGCGCAGAGGTTTGACCTGCTTGGCCACGTTCTCCGGCGCGAAGTCATCTATGCTCTTGAAATCGAGACCGACCTTCAATTGCCCTGCATCGGGATCCTCGCTGAGCTTGTTTTCCACCGAGAACGCCAGATGAGGCTTCACGCTCTCCAACACGCTGTCAAAATTGTCCGGGTTGACTTCCACGAACCGCCGGTCTTTCAAGCGCGGGAGAGGTTCGACAGGTTGACCTGAAAAATCACCCAGAACCCCCATCACAAATGGGAGTTCTTTGATTTCTATGGCGCCTCCGGTTTCCACGTCGTAGGTTACGTGGACACGCGGCGGACGTACCCTTTCAAGCTTCTTTTGGACGCTTTGGGCCATGGGCCACCCCTTAAGTGAAGATTCAATTTGTCGCCGAGAAAATCACCAAACCCTGCTAGCTTATAGCGAATCGGCGCGCATTTGTCAATGCAAATCTGGAGAACCACCCACGGTCAATGGCCATCCTCGGGTTTACTCGCCTTCAAGGCGGCCATCCAGTTGAGGACCATCGTGATTGAGGATGAGCTGGCTTCGGGGCGCGAATCGACGAGGAACTTTTTCCCATCGGGCGACACAGCGAACGGAGACGCCATCAACCGAACGGCAGCGGGAATGGTGAAAAGAGAATGGACCGCGCCGCTCTCGAACGTCGAACCTTGCCCATTAACTTCCGCCACCATGATCTGGTGGTTAGGCGCCAGGTAGAAGAGCTCTTTACCGTCACGCCCCCAATAGGGGTGCTCTCCCCCGGCGATCGAAATTTGCCGAAGGCCTCCCGGATGAGGGAAGGAGGTCACGTACACTTCGTTCCGACCCGTTTCGTCCGACGTGCAAGCGACCCAGCGCCCATTCGGGTGGAACAGGGCCTCGCGCGCTCGGACCTCACCCGTGGCCAGCATGAAGGGCGTCTGATCTCCGAAAAGGGGCAAGACCCCTATGCTACTCTTGCCCATTTGGGTTGGATCGTCTTGCTCGAATAACAGGTATCGCCCGTCGGGTGACCAGTCCGTCGGACTCTTGTTGGCGCTGGTTTGGAGCAAGAGCTCATCTCCGCCGGAGCTGTTCGCGGGCTTCCGGTACAGGTCGAAGACGCCGTTACGGTTCGATGTATAGGCAATCTGGCTCCCATCGGGAGACCACACGGGAGATGTGTTTATCCACCTGCCGAAAGTGAGCCGTGTCTTCAGGTTGTTCGCCAACTGATACAGCCAGATGTCAATGTTGCCCGTGGCGGGATCGAGGACGCCGACGGCCCACTGTTTTCCATCCGGCGAGAGCTCGGGATTGTAATAGACCACCGATTCATCGAGGGTGTCGAGCCGCTGGCCCTGGCGGTCGTACCAGACCAACTGCGTTCCGCCCGCCGCAGCGCTAGTCGAGTAGGCCAGAAGTCCGCCGGCGGAGGCGGAGAAGACAGCGCATAAGGCCGCAGGTGAGTAGGCCAGTGAATCCGCCAGCGAGACCGCCTCCCCTTCAATCTTCAGGGTCTTCGCGTCGAAAGGCTGTGCGACCAGTGTGCGGTTGGCGACATAGAGCAGGCATCCATTCTGGTAAACAGCGTTCGACCTCAACCCGAGCAAGCGGTGAGCTTCTTTCGAATCGAGCGACCCTACGTAGAGGCCTTCTTCACTCCCTGCGCCGGCGCGGAGATTAGTCGAGAGGTAGAGGAAGTGGCGGCCGTCGGGCAGAAACCAGGGCCAGCGGTGAGTCAAGCCGCCCGGCGTACTGACCACGGTGACGGGTTTCGGAATGCCGCCGAATGCCGACACTTGATAGAGAGGTCCGATGACGTCCGGAGCAAAGACAATCACCCCCTGCTGATTCCACGTCCCGCCTTGCGCGGAAGGCGCGTCGCATAGCGGGTGGCGTGGCCCGCCCGCGACTTCTATTCGCTTTAGTTTTCCTTGCGCAAAGAATCCGAGCGAGCGGCTGTCCGGCGACCAGAAGGGGTAAGAAGCGCCGTCTGTATCCGGCAGCGCTTGCGCCACTAAGCTGCGCAGCGACCGCACCCAGAGTTGCGTCTTGCCCTCTGGACTTCTGGCCCCGTAGGCCAGCATCCGACCGTCAGGCGAAACGGCCACAGGCGCAGCGAGAAATCCCGTGAAGTTGAAGGCCGACTTCTCCGGCGGACAGAGCTCGAAGCGGATGGGACTTGTTTCAACTGAACGCTTTTCGAGGTAGCTGCGACCTAAGGCCAAGCCGAGCCCGAGGGCGACAAGCAGGGCGACAGTGGCGAGCGTCCAAGCCAGCCGGCCGCTTCCCTTCTTGGGAGGCGTTGTCGGTTTTGCAATGGCTTTCGCCTCCGGACCTCCCTCGGCGATGCCACGGAGCTGGAGCCCGACGTCGTGTGCTGTCTGCCAGCGCTCTTCCGGGTCCTTGGCCAAGCACGTCTTAATCAATCGCCGGAATGCTATCGGTGTGTCCGCACGCAGCCCCTCGAGAGGCGGCGGCCCGGTGTCGAGAACAGCCTTCATCACTGCCAAGGTGCTGTCGCCGGTGAAGGGCGGCCGCCCGCTCAGCGCCTCGTAAAGGACGCATCCCAGCGCGAACACATCCGTCCGTGCATCCGCTTCCCGGCCTTCGATCTGCTCCGGGGCCATGTAGTGAAGCGTGCCTATGACCATGCCCGTGGCCGTCAGGCGGCCGTCCTTCGCTTTTGCCTGGGGGGCAAGAGAGGGTTGCCCTTTGAGCGTGGCGAGGCCGAAATCGAGCAGCTTGGCGCCCGTCTTCGTCAACATAACATTGCCCGGCTTCAAGTCGCGGTGGATTATTCCCCGCCTGTGCGCCGCCTCGAGGGCGACGGCCACTTCCCTGCCGTAGCGCAAAACCTGCTCAATCGGCAGCGGACCCTTTTTCATGCGCGCCGCCAGCGTCTCGCCTTCCAGGTACTCCATCACGATGAAGTCCACGCCGAGCTGGCTGCCTACGTCGTAGAGCGCGCAGATGTTCGGATGCGAAAGGCTGGAGATGGCGCGCGCCTCTCGCGCAAAGCGTTCCCGGAAGTCGACATCCCGCGCCAGAGGCGCAGAGAGCACCTTGATGGCCACCGCGCGACCCAGTCGGGTGTCCTGCGCCCGGTAGACTTCTCCCATACCGCCTTCGCCCAGAAGGCTCTGGATTTTGTAAGGTCCGAGCAACGTTCCGTTCGCGAGTGGCATGGTTTTCGCCGCCTCCTGACGGTTGCCGGGGACGAACTATACAAGCGGAACAGAGATTGTATCGGCGATCAGAGACCGCCGCTCCAGGCGAAGCCGCACTCACTCATGCCGCTATGTAACTGCTGCGGCTCTTTGCATTCCTTCGGCATAGGAGCGACGATAAGGCCCACGCCCATTCTACATCGTTATTGTGGCGACAGTCCACCTTCCGCGTAGCCTGTCAGGAGGCAGTGAGCAGCTTGGTTTGGAGTGTACCAGTTGTCAGCACTCCTGCTCCGGGTGATAACATACGGCAAGTTGTTATGTTTCTCAAGTTTGAATGAGCTTGAATGAGCGCAAGCCCTTTGGCTCTCCCCTGCAACCCTCGATGTATACCTCCTACGGAAAGTAGAGGCGCCGCGCGCGACTTTGACGGGACCGGGGGCGCAGTTCAACTCACCGGCAACGCGCCCACGGCGGTGTATTGCCGTGCACGATACGACAAGGCACGATACGACATTTACAAAGAGGAAGACTAGTGGTATAGTCCCCGCAAGCGTATACGCCAAGAGTAATGTCAACCGTCACGCGCAGGTAGCCTTTAGAGAAAGAGGGGGGGTCATGGGGGTACTCAAAAGTCTCTTCTCGGATTACAAGAAGCTTTCCCTAGGCGCCGGAAGGTACGCGGGAGAGTTCGATGCTTGGCAACCCATAAGATCCTACGCGACAAAAGAAGACGCGGGATCCCTGGACTCGTCGTTTGTACCAGCCCTGCCAGCCATCCCTGCGAAGGTTCCTTTACCGGCTTATGCACCCATGCAGAACTATTTCGAAGAAATTGCCAAGCGAGTCTGGAAAGCGGCAAAGCCGAGTATGGTCCAAAAGCTTATGTTTGAGCGGAAGGACTTCTTGGCTCAAACGCGGGTGGCGTACCCGCCGCCCTCAGCGCCGCCGCCGCAGCCCTTTGGGCCGGCTGGCCCTCAGTGGTGGGTGCCGACGGGGGAACGTCCGCCCCTCGCCAGCCCGACCGGCATGCCGGGAACGAAGGGAGCTCAGGAAATACCGGATGTGCCGCAACTCGATTATTTGAAGGGGGTCGCCAAGGACTGGCAATTAACGAAGGACTTGGTACGCATCAACGCTTACACGTTCCGTGGCGACAGCCGGGAACCCCATGTGGTGATGAAGAACGGCGGCTTCAATCCTCCCTCGTCTCGCACGGATACGGCGTACCTCAAGAACACCGTCTATCCCCTTTTCATCGGTTACATGGTGCGAAGGTTCGGCGCGCCCAAGGACCGTCTTGTCGACGAGCACACCTTTATGAACGTGGTCAACCATGTAATCACTTCTCCTGAGCAGCGCAGATGGTGGATCGAATACACCATCTGGCGGGCGCTGGAGGAGCAAGAGAAATTCCACACGGGCCGCATGGTAGCGGAAGAGGCACTGAAAGGATATATCTCGACGACCAGAGACATAAGGGTGGCTAAGGGGTTCGCCTTAAGGGCAGGGCAAGCCACAGGTTGGGTGTACGTGGTGCTGATCGAGGGCGGCATTGTGGTTCCGGATAAGGGGAAGCACGCTTGGAGCCAATTGTTTGGCGAGCAGGAGATCGCCTATCCAGCCTCGGTACCATGGGCGAAGATTTACGGGTTTCGCCAAGTCGAGCAGACAACGATGAAATTTGGTCCAAACCAACCCCTGCTCCTGCGAAAAGGGTTTCAGGAGAAAGACCCGGAAGCGTTCAAGCAATGCTACGCTCTCCTAAGCGGGAAACCCCAGTCGCTCGCGGCGGCAGCCTGAGGCGGTGACGACTTCAGTGCTTGGGAAACGCCGCCTAGGAAAATCCTCCGCGTGGTCTTCTCTCGCTAGTGTAGCGTCCCCTAGTTAGCTTGACGGTGTAGCGCCGACCTGGAGGTCGGCAGGCGCCGGGCCGCCCACGATGTCACGACAGGTTCGGCCCGGCAATGGGAACTCTTCCACTTCCAGGAATCCGCCCGAGACAAAGACCATCAGCAGCTTGGCAAACTCTGCCAGCGGCGTCTCCGGGTGGACAAAACTGTTCTGCTTGCAAAACTCAAGAAGTTGTCGCACCGTCGACTTCCCATCGCATTGCGGGAGCAGAAATCCCACCCAGGGGTGCACTGGGCAGTCAACACTGAAAGGATACTCGGTGTGCAACGAGAATTGCTCGGGCAGCAAATCTCCCTCCTTCATCCGGTGGATGGTGCGAAGTTCAAGGGAAGGGGTGGCGACGGGGTGCGCATCAGCGAGCATTTCAGTGAACCCGGGCTTTAGGGCAGCGGTCTCCCACTTCAGGAGCCAGGCGATCTCGTTGCGCCCCGAATTCAGACCCACAGATCTCCTGCCGGTAAAAACCGGACGGGCATCTTCCCTTCTCTGGATGATTATCCATCCATAGACCATGCTTTGGATTCCCAGGTTCCCCAACGCTTCTCTCATGCGATGGGCTACCTGGCCACCCCCTCTTGACTTCACGGCATACTGCATCGCCGCTTCCGCTGGGCATTGGGTGGCCCTGACAATGACCAAGACATCAAATTCCGCCTGTTCTTCGCCCAGCCAATCTCTTACACGCTGCTCGAGCGGCGCGCCTGCGCGGTCCGAGCATTGGGCCAGACAATAAAAGCGCCCGCCCGGGCGCAGATAGCGGGGCAGGCCCATCACTATGCGTCGCGTCACCTGTTCCCCGTCCGCGCCTCCATCGTAAAAAATCTGGGCGTGGTTCAACACCGGCATATAGGGCGGATGGGCGACGATGCGGTCAAAGGTCAGGTTGCCCAAGCAATCATAAAGGTCTCCGTGGATTGCCGTGATGTTTTCAAGTCCATTGAGCAGGTGGTTGAACCCCGCCATCTGCGTCGAGCGCTCGGTGATGTCAACTGCCCATGCGTGGTCGGAGTGGCGAGCGGCCTCGAGCGCTGCCACGCCGGTCCCCGAACAAAGTTCGAGGAAATTCTTACAAGGATCCCACGGCAAGGTCGAGATGAACTGCGAGGTGTTTGCGGTGATCGCCGGAAAAACAAAATCATCTGGCATTTTGCAGGCGTTGCCCTCCGGGGTTGTCCACCGATCAGAAATAATGAATAACCTCCTAACCGGGTAGAGCGCCACGCTGGCACACCTTTTCGCGTTGTCCGCAGGATCATCAATCAGCAAGCCCAGATCTTTCATGGCTTCGAGCGCGCGTGCCGGGAGAACGGATTCCAAGTCCCTCGCCCCAAGCGGCTCTCCAAACAAGAACAGACGGATCAACAACCCCAGCCCATCCGTTTCATCCGAAAGAGTTGCCCGCGTTCGGTCGCCGGAGAGGAATTCATTAAGCCCTGCCATGCCCACCCGGCGGCAAATTGACTCCTCGTTAAATTCTGCACTGCGCAGAAAATCACGCAAGAAAGCGAACTGCGGCGAGGGTTCGAGCCGCAATCGCAATGCCGACCCGCTTGCCGTCTCTTCGTGTTGCATCCCCAGGTTGGCCTCCTGCCTGTTAGTTAGTGGTTAGGGGTAAGTATTAGTTGGGACCTCGAATGGGGAGTGTCACTGAAGCACCTGCTCCCAAGGGGCACACTGACCGCTACCCATAGCCACTTGCCACGAACCACTAGCCACTACCGCACCAGGACCGCCGTGCGTGCCAGGCCTCCCAACACATTCTCAGTCTCGGCGGCAATCCTTTTCTCGACGGCCTGCATGTCATCAACAAGCTTGCCATCTTCCCGCAAGGTTAGAGCGCCTGACTCGAACAGCCGGAGAAGGTCCCTTCTGAGCGCATCGTGATCGCGGGTGCCGTCCATGAGCATCACCAAACCTCTTTGCACCGAATCACCTAAACGCAAGCTTCGGTGGTGCAGTGTCGTTACGACGTCGCCGTCCCGAGCCTCCAATCGAGCCAGGGGGCTGGCCACAGGCCTTTCACTGACCTGCGTCGTGAAAGGCGGAACGTGTACGTGCAGATCGAGCAATCCTGCCGAGTAGGTGAGCAATACGAAGTCTTTAAGCTCCGAGGCGATATCCTGATCGGGCTGGGGAACAAAACCCAGCTTCTGGCGGGCCCTGGTCTCGACTTCGCTGACAAGCTTCTCAAAAGGAATGCGCTGGGGTTGTTCCTCGATCAAGTACCAAAGCAGCGCGCGCGCCAACGGGTCGGCTGTAGTAAGTTCCGCTCCAGTTTCGCGCGTAAAAGTCTCTTTTGCGCCAGGAGAAAGATTCGGAGCGGGCGAACTCGGCCGGGCTTGAGACGAAACGTAATATGACCTGACTGGGACGGATTTCCCCGTGTGATCGAGCGGCACGTCTTGGTGGCATAAGAGCGTTTTCCGGAAGACCCTGCCGCGCATGAAGTCCAGGTACTGTTCCCTCAAAATAATGTCATCGGGAATCTTATCGAGCACTTCTTTGGCCTGCGGCGTGAGGCCTCCGGTGTGCATCTCGGAGAAGTCGGCTTCCCCCAGGAATTGGAGCTCATGGCGCTGAGCGTGCTCCATGAATTGGTAAAAATAGACAGGCTGGAAAACCTCCGCCAACTCGTCGTGGTAAAGAGCTTCTCTTGCCCGCTTGGAGACTCCCTCGAACTCCTCCTGGAGTACTTTCGTATAGATGCCGGGTTCCCTCCGGGAATTAGCGAGCAGCTTCAGCAAGGTGATGGCCTGTTGGGTTTGCTGCTGCGGATCATGGAAATCCCGATTGTGGAACAACATCATCTCCCGAACCATTACCCGGAAATAACATCCTGGAAATGTGTTGTAACTGACGTAAGCAATTCCCTGGGGCTGCAGACTGGCGTTGCAGATGGCCAAAATCTGGTCACGTACCGCTGCGGGAGCCCACGCGTAAAGACCATGCGCGATGATGTAATCGAACTTGCCGTAGTCGGGGGCCATGTCCAGCAAGTCAAGGTGTCGGAGAGTAAGATTCTTCAGCCCCAGAGCCTCCGCTCTGGCCTTTCCCTGGGCAATGGGTCGCCCTGCCAAATCGATTCCCACAAATTCGCTCTCCGGCAGCGTGATCGCCATAGCTAACAAGTTGGCCCCATTGGAACATCCCAGTTCCAGCACCCGGCAGCGCTCTACCGGCGCAGGCCGCATGCCGAAGTGCGTCCCTACGGTCGCCAGGCGATCAGGATGTGTGTAGGAAATGGGAAACGTCGGGTAGGCAATTTCATCGTAAGGAGTCAATTCGGGTTTAGTCATACGTCGCTGATTTTTGCGATGCGACAACCCCCTTCCCCCAGCCCCTCCAACCAAAAATCGGGTGATCGGTCGGTCAGGAGATCGGACGAGCAACCAACACCGAGTCTTTGTTCACCCGATCTCCCGATCACCCGATCTCCGGATTACCAGCGGCCAGCCAGGGAACCAAGCGGCTCGGCAATTGACTGGAATCGAACCAGCCGGACCGCGGGCTGATCTTTCAAAGAGGCAAGCGGCATGAAGCCCTTTTCCATCATTTTCTCCGCCGCCGTCTGCGTCAACAAAACCTCGGCGCATGGCAGGGTTCTAGGCTCACCTGCCTCCGTATGGACATAAACGGGCAGTCCGCTTATTTCTGAAACCCTGCCAGGCCGTAGTTCCCACCCATGCTCTGCAAAAGACTCCGCCAGCAACAAAGCACAGGCAAAGGCGGGATTGCCCCATAGGTAATTCTCATGGGCGGTGGGATCGGGCATTTCTTCGAACTGAAAGAGCTCAGCGGGTTCCGTATCCTTGCCGTAAGGCAGCCGCAAGAGAAACCGTGGAAGCGCCAAGCCCACGAAGCAAGCGTGGGGGGAACTCCTCAGCGATTGCCAGGAGGCGGCGGTCTCTGCGGACATCTGAATCTTCCATTGCCGCGAATCGGGCAGGTCGAGGGCTGAGCGGCAACCAAAGTGACGTGGACTCGCTCCGGCAAGGAAGGGAGCGCCGGCCCCGGCCGCCACTTGGGAAATTCGAGCCAGCAGATGGGTATCTTCCAGGGTAGGCTCGAAGGTAAAGTTTCCTGCAATCGCCGCCCAAGGTTCCGCGCCGGGCGTGCCGACCGTCTCTTCCACGAGCAATTTGTAGATCCCCTTCGAGCTCAAATCGCCGGAAGCCAGCAGATCCTTAGCAAGTTCTTGTTTCGAGACATCAAGCAGAAATAACTTGAGCTGAGTATCGGTCTCGATATTTCGGACCAGGAAGAACACGGCCCGCCAAGCCGCTTCAAGAGCTTGGAAGTCGGGGGTGTGCAATAGAGCCGACATCTGGGCGCTAGTGGCTTTATCAATCAGAGCGACCAACTCCGCCTGGCGAGGATCGGCTTTGGCCACCACATGCGGGGTAACAATCTTATCCACCAAGGTGGCCAATTCGTCGGGCCGTTTGGAGGTGTACTCGTCCGCTGCCCGGCCTTCGGTGGCCTCGACCATCTCCTCCAGAAGGCTGCCCGATACCACCCTCTCTATATCGGTTGGAGAAACGGGTTGTGCAGCCGCCGGCGGGGCCTTCGGCGCTGTAGGCTGTTTCCCTGTCAGGCCTAGTTCCGCTGCCCTTTTGGCGAAGGTCGCCGGATCGCTGAGTTCCTGCCGCGTCTCCCGCAGTTTCTGGAAAATCTGCGCCTTCTCAAACAGCCTGTCCGGATGAAAATCGTCCAGATCAGCAAAGCGCAATGATATGTGGGATCCATCCTCTCCCCCAGGGGCAAGTTCAAGCCGAGGTGCAAGCTTGGCGAGCACGGAATCAAAGTTATCGCGATCGATCAGCAGGGGACGGCGGCGGGCGAGGGCCTCCCCGCTTTCACACAAACCACGATTCGCGCGGCCGCTGAAGTCACCGAGAATAACAATTCGAAAAGGGGTCTCTGGCTCCGGCCTGACCTGCGGCTGTTCTCGCTCCGCAGTCGCCTCGAGATGAATCTCAGCAAATGAATGGCGGGTTGACATAGGCTGCTCCGATTTGCGGAAGTAAAGGGTGGCGGTTTGTTGGCAGACGTTGACCACCGGAGAGATTGTACGCCAATTGCCGCCCGCCACCAAGCCCCCGCTTCGAGACCCGTTTAATGTAACCCCTCGACTTCAAGTGTGTCAGTTTGGAATTGTGGCGGCGAGTTTACCTCGCAACGTGGCGGCGTAAAGCCGCCTCTACCTCGAACCGAGACACTACCCAACTTAGGGTAGTATCCTAATCTGCTTTGAAGCACTGACTAAATTCGCACCAACCCCCCTTTCTTCAGTCCGCCGGGAATTATCTTTATTTTCAATGACATTCCCGGATTATGCGACTAACCACCTGTGTTTTCATTGACATTCCCGGTTCGTTCCTGAGTTTTCCGCAACGACCCTTTGTTTTCAGAGAGATTCCCGCTTCGTTCGCGCGATTTTTAAATGTGGCTTTCATCACTAAAGGACTTTTTGTACCCCGCGCACCCGGCCCCGCTTTCCAGATCGCCTTGGGGCGGGAGGTAAGTTACCGCAGGGTGTTCCCTCCAGGACGCGACCGCCAGCCAGCGTCGATCTAGGACTCTAGCCTATCGACCTGTTTTTGTCAAGAACAACGTGGAACTCCACCCTCTCTTGGGGAGTCTGGGCGAAAACCTTAATTTCTAGCGGCGGTCTATGACCGCCGATTTGAAAATGAAGGGCTTCGGCTCTCATAGAGCGCCGCTACAACGGGTCAACGAAGGTTTTCACACAAACTCCTGGGGGGAGATGGTGTGTCTACATTTTCCAGGCTGCAAAGTAACGCGGCAAGGTGCGGAGCCCTCCGGCGGGGTGGAAGGGGCGCTCTCCACGCCATGCGGACAACACCCCTCCAACGTAACCTACAGATGGTCAGCAAGGCCCCGCGCGTCTCCGCGGTTAGACAGCTTATAGGCAAAGTCCCCGGCGTTCGGCTACTCTCGGCGGTTAGTAAACCCCTGGCGACTTTCGGGGACCAATCCGCGTCACGGCGAAGAGTTGCCCCCGCTGAGTGAAATTGCCCAATCCTGGTGCGCGTATGGTTGCAGGCGTTCTGCAGCCATGTACCGCCAGCGCTGCTTCCGCCTTCATCGCCAACTCCTCCGGATTCGGGGGTTTGCAGTCCCTCGCGTCCCCGCACCGAGTCACGGTTGCCTTCAAGACGTTTGCAGGCAACGGGCGGTGACAGCCATCTGCCGCTTCGGCGGTCGATCGCCTCCGAAAGGAAACGATTGGAAACGCTGGGCCTGTGGGGTAGGATCAGAGCCTTCGGCGGGGTCGTTGGCTGCGACGAGGCAGCGCGGTCTCCTCCAATTTCTAGTTACGCCGCACAAGCTCGAGCGCCCGCCAAGGGAGGAAGAGGTCCATGAGACACAAGCGCATCATCGTCACTCACTACGGCGGGCCCGATGAACTTCGGGTGGTTGAAGAAGAGTGCCCGGAGCCGAAGGATGGTGAAGCGGGAGTGAGAATGCTGGCCGCAGGTGTCTCCTTGCCCGACATAATGGCGCGCGAGGGCGTTCATCCCGAAACTCCCCGGGTGCCCTTCACGCCGGGATGGGATCTGGTTGGCGTGGTGGATCGGCTCGGCGCCGGCGTCTCTGGAATCGAACCAGGGCAGATCGTTGCCGCGCTGCCGATCAGCGGTGCGTACGCGGAGTTCGTCTGCCTGCCGCAACGTGAACTGGTTCCGGTGCCACCTGGGTTGGATGCCGCCGAGGCTGTCAGCCTCGTCCTGAACTACATCACGGCGTACCAGATGCTGCATCGTTCCGCTAAGGTCAGACCGGGCCAGCGCGTGCTGATCCACGGCGCGGCAGGCGGGGTCGGCTCGGCGCTATTGCAGCTTGGGCGCCTCGCCGGGCTGGAGATGTACGGTACCTGTTCATCGCGAGGGGCGTCAGCCGTTTCCGACCTGGGCGGTATCCCCATTGACTACCAGCATCAGGACTTCGTGAAAGAAATTCACCGCCTCACGAGCGAGGGCGTGGACGTCGTCTTTGACCCCATCGGTGGTACCCACCTCTGGCATTCCCGCAAGGCTCTCCGTCCTGGCGGGAGGGTGGTGGGCTATGGCCTTAGGTCCTCGCTACGTGGGGAGGGATTGGCTTCAGGTCGTCCAGGTCGTCGTCAACGCTTTCGTGGAACCGCCATCTTCGGGTTATACATCGCCGGCGGCTGGCTTCTCCCGGGCCGGAAACGGGTGGTCCCTTACAGCATCCAGTGGCTCAAACGGCTGAAACCAGCATTGTTTCGAGAGGATTTGATCGCCCTGTTTGACCTCCTTCAACAGAAGAAGATCAAGCCGCTCATCGCGCAGCGGTTTCCTCTTGTCGAGGCAAGACACGCGCAGGAGTTGCTCGAGAAGGGGGGCGTGGTAGGCAAGATCGTGCTCGTGCGCAACTGGTCATCGCTTGAATCAGGAGCGGCGTAACAACGGCATGCAGCGGACGGCGCTTCACGCCACCGCTGACGGCGAGCGTTAGTCGCGAGAAACGGCGTAGTGTTTACGAATCCACTTGGCTGGTTATGTCGCGAAACCGTACATGTGGTTTGCCCTGTCATTGCCGTGGTCCCTGTGCGGGGAAGGCCCCACGAAAAATGTGGGGACTCCATCCCTTTCCCACTTGGGGGAGTGGGTGGACCGCACCGGCGTATGCTTCAGTCCGTCGGTCGACGGAGCCGGGTGAGGGGGCCTCAACGCGGCCTAAGAAGGGCTAACGATTTCATGGTGGAGGACCATTAGCTGGTGTCCCGTGACTGAAGTTCATGGCCTAAAGCCCTGACTCGTCGGGGCCACATCATTTGGCCCACGGTCCCGGAATGCGGCATCGGCCCTGAGTGCCGCCCCCTCCTCCCACCTCCTCCGCCGCCAGGCGAGGGAGGGGGAGCAAAAAGGGGTGCGGGCATTCTTCTCAGGGCTTTGAAGGTGTGAAACAATCCCACTCTGTCATGCTGAGCGCAGCGAAGCATCTCTGTAGTTCTTCGTAAGTAACTGGACCAAAGGCAACTGCCATGATCCTTCGCTTCGCCCTGGTCCGGTCGGTCCAGGGCTTCGCTCAGGATGACAGCCTGTGATTTTTTCACAGCTTCTTTCGCCCTGGGCTAAGTTATTCCGCCCCTAACGGGGCTGAGCACCACAGAGCTCAAGAACCTGACTTAATGAGTGAACTTATGTAACAGGACACTAACGGGGCTTCGCCCCAGCCCAACGAGCATGTACTAGCAGCCGAGGTGCGTTTTGGTTCGCCAATACTATCCAGACGCTGCGAATCGTAGCTGAGCCTTTCGGCCCCGTCATTAGGTCTAGCACGTATCTTTGTTCTACTTGCAGCGGTTCAGGAGCTCGATGGCTTTATCGGCAATCTTCTCACCGCCGCCGGGGGCAAGCGGGGTCGAAGTGGGTTCGTAACCACCTTCCTCGAACCCCCTCCGCGTGGGAATGTAGCCCAGGTCGCCATTTGCTAGCTCGACTATGAACGTATAAGGGAACGGAGATTCTTTCTTAATCCTCATCCCCAGCTCGACGAAATATTCCCCAGGGATAGCCACGAAGGCGACCGGCCCAAGGTTCAAAACCTGTACTTCCGCCCGAAGGTTCTCCCCCTTCCGCTTATTAACTTGAATGACCTTCATGGCCTTAACTCGGTCCAAGGTGAAGTCCACACCCATGGGCGGAGGTTGAGCCACAATTTTTTCTGCCTCTGCTACTTCTTGGGCGGTAACCTTCGCGAGGGGCAATTCGATCGTTTCGGAGACTGCTTTGATACGAACTGAATCCAGCGCCTGAAGGTGCGTGTAGGCTTTAACAACATCCCCCGCCAGTGCTTCGCCCAGCCGCTGCGCGGTTTCGAACCCTCGTTGCGGACCAGGGCGCTGCACGTCCCAGTGGTTGATGTCCCCAGCCGAGCCAATGGTGAAAATGGTGAGCATGTCGGGCCCTTTCAGCGCTGCCAGAGTCCGGGCCAGGAAATACGCATAGTCCGCAGAAATCCAGGTGCCACCGACCGTATCCTGGTGCATCGCGTAATTCACCCAGGTCATTATCGGGTTGTGCTTTTCGTCCTCAGCGACCAGCACGCCAACTCTGGGATCGATAGGACCGACTGGGCGCACCACATCGGGATTCAGAAATCCGGGATTTGTCCGGACCGTGCCGTCTTTCATCAGATAGCGGCGATTGTGGGCCAGAGCGGGTTCCTGCTCGATGGCGGCCCAAAGCAGCGCTGGCTGCTTTTTGCCTTCGGCGGTGAGGACGCTGTCCGCAATCCAATGTCCCAGAATCTTGGTGTAACTTGGAACCGCCTGAGGGCCAGTATGTGTGTGCGTGGCGCTAATCAGAATATGGTCGGCTGGGATTCCACACCGGGCGCTGATCTGCCGGCGCGCCTCTTCCACCGCTTCCCTGGGAACCTCCACAAGGTCGCATGCCACCAGCACCGCCTGCTCGTGCCCATCATCAATCACCAGCGCTTTAGCGTGGAGATCATCATGAACGCCATCCGGCATGCGAGGGTAATAATAGCCCTCCAATGGCACATCCAAAAAAGGAGTGATCGTTGCGCTGCCAACACCGATCTTCAAACCCGGCGCCCTGCTGCCGGCGGGCCGCCCCGGCGAAACTAAGAGGCCGCAGGCGAAAATTGAAACACAAACAATGGCAAACCGTTTCATAGCCACTCCTCCCGCTTCTGACTCCTGGCTTCTGACTTATGACTTGTGCTCTTGCAATCTCGGACAGCTCAAGCGAAACATGAAACGGGATTATACGCCTGATTGGCTGGGCGCGAAGGGAATCGTTTGACAGGCATATTATGCGATGAGAAGATTACCATCATGGATAAAACGCCACCTCTTCTGCTCTTGACGCTATGGCTCTTCGGGGGCGCCACTCATGCCGCCCCGCAGGCCAAACCCAACCCGACCGCGAAACCGCCCAGCGCATGCGCGATCATCAGCAAGGCTGAAATCGAGCAAGCTATCGGGACGACCCTCGGCAAAGGTGTGGGGCGTCAAGTGCACGAAGCTGATGTCTGCGAATACTCAAACGCGAAGGGCAACAAGGTCAACATTTTCGTTTCTCATGCCCAAGGCAAACGCGATCTCAGCACGTTGGTCGCCGAGGCCCAAAAGTCTCTGCCAGAGGCGATGATTCGAGAATTCCCCGGGCTGGGAGAGAAGGCGCTATTGGTCACCGATTCCAGAGGCGGCACAATGCTAAGCGTCTACCGGGGTGGCGATTCTCTTGTGGTATCGGTCTACGGAATGGGTAATCGCGCCCAGGCGAGAGCCGCAGTCGAGAAGATTGCCAAGAAGGCATTCAGCCGCTTCTGACCCCTCGCGTAGTCGGCTTTGCCCATCGGATCGGAGAAATCAAAACCCGCCAGGCGCTCGTTGTCCTGGGGAGACCAGGCACTCCAAGTTTGTCACCCTAAAAGTTTTGGTCTTTGGGCCGACGAAGGATCCCGCCTCAACGCTCCGCAGAGCACGGAGGTCAGGTGCTCTCCATTCTGACTCCTGACTTTGTCTCCTGGCAGGCGAAACAAGGATCGGGGATTTCCACCCACCGGCGTGTGTTCTGGCACTTGAGTTGCGCGCGAGAATTCGAGACCACGCGACGAGCCTCGCAATCTGTTAGAAACAAAAGACTTGTGCTCCGGAATCCAGACCGACTCTTGGCCCTACTGTTGCTCCACCTAAACTTGGGTTGTTGGGGATGTCACACAGGCTTTGCTCGGGAAATCGCATGGTGGCGGAAGGCGCGCTTGCTGCGGGTTGCTGTTTTTTCGCCGGCTACCCCATAACGCCAGCCTCGGAAATCTATGAAGTCATGATGCAAGAACTGGCTGCGCAGGGTGGCGTGGCGCTTTCCGCACCGGACGAAATATCCTCATTATGTTACTGCGTGGGGGCGAGTCTTCGTGGCCTGAAGGCGATGACGGCGACCTCCGGCCCCGGCTGGGCCCTAATGGTCGAGAGCGTCCAGTACGCCCTAATGACCGAGACACCCGTGGTGATCGCACTGGTTCAAAGGCTTGGCCCGAGCACGGGAGGGGCAACCCAGGGAGGGCAAGGAGATATTCTCCTGGCTGAGTTCTGCAATTCGGGGGGCTACACGATACCGGTTTACGCCCCCAGTAATGCTGCTGAATGTTACGAACTCACTCAGCAGGCCTTCAATTGGTCTGAGCGCCTGCGTTCCCCCGTCGTGCTGCTTACCGACAAGGAAGTGGGCATGACCACCGAGGTGGTGGAAGAAACCGCTCTAGCCAGGCTGGCCCCTGTCGAGCGCACTGGGATCGACGCCAAAGCCTCCTTCGCGGCCTATGAAATTGATAGTGCTGAATGCGTGCCGGGCTTTGCCCCGGTGGGTGGAGGAGTGAAGGTGACGGTAACTGGGTCGGCTCACGATCGCCGGGGACGACTGAGGAAGGTTTCGCCCGAGGTCGTCGAAATGCTGGTTCACTTGCAGCGCAAGATCGAAGCGCACGCCGCAGAAATGGCTTTAGTCGGCGCCGACCTGGATCCCCAGGCTTCCTCTCTGCTGGTCAGTTATGGAATCACGGCGCGCGCCGCTCGTGAGGCTGTCGCCGTGCTGCGCAAAGAGGGATTCCCCATCTCCTTCTTACAAATTCAAACCCTTTTCCCTGTTCCCGCGGAAGCGCTCCATCAGGCGGCGGCTGGAGTACGCACGATCTTCGTTGCCGAGGAAAATCTTACCGGCCAGTACCGCACCGTTCTGGCGCCTCTACTGATGGGCAAGCGCCTGTTGGGGATCAACAAGGTCGGCAGCATGATCTCACCGGGTGAGATTGTTCGCGCCATCCAAAGGGCGGGGGGCACAATCCCGCGCGGGGACTGGCCTTGTGAGCGCGCGCCGGATGAGCCCGTCCGCCCCATCCGGAAGGCGGGGGAGTGATGGGTAACCCTGCTTATCTGGCCCGCGACGCAAAGCTCCCCTATTGCCGGGGATGTGGGCACGCGCTGGCGGTGCGTCAACTGAGCCATGCGCTCGAAGGGCTCGGTCTACCGCCTCATTCAGTTGTGCTCACTACCGATATCGGCTGCGTAGGCCTGGCAGACTCCCTCTTTCCCTACCTGCATACTGTCCACACCACCCACGGCCGCTCGACCGCCATGGCCATAGGCATGGCCTTGGCTGAAGCCGTGCTCCCCGCTGCGGGCCTCAAGCCCATCGTCATGATCGGCGACGGCGGAGCCATGATCGGTTTGTTGCATTTGGTTCACGCCGCACAGTTGAATGTGGACATCACTGTGCTGGTTCACAACAACTTTCTCTTTGGGATGACGGGAGGCCAGCATTCGGCTTTCACACCTCTTGACTGGATTACGTCCACTACCCCGGAAGGCAACGTCATACCGCCCCTCGATCTTCTCGCGCTTCTCCGAACGGCGCACGCCGGGTTTCTGGCCCGCCAGTTTGCCACTGACGGCAACCTGGGCGCGGTTATAGCCGAGGCGGTCGCTTTTCCGGGATTCTCCCTGGTCGAGATTCTGGAGACTTGCACGGGCTACGGCACGCTCCGAAACAAGGTTACGGGAAACGTGCTCCGCGAGGTTGTCAGCCGTCAGGCGTACTCGATTGGACGGATTGAAACGGAGCAACAGCGCCCCACATTTGGCGCACTCTACCGCCAGCAAATGCAATCGCGGCCCCCCGCAAAGGCCCCCCTACAAGCCCCTGAGCTGGCTGTCAAAGGTGACCTTGCCAACCCGCTGCACATCGTAATTGCGGGCACGGCAGGCGAAAGAGTGCAATCCTCGGCGGCTCTCCTGTGCCGGGCGGCGTTGTCCGCGCGACTTTACAGCACTCAGAAAAATGATAACCCGGTGACGCAGGGTACCGGATTTTCGCTTTCCGAGATTTGCTTAAGCCCCCAGCCCATCGAGTACACCGGAATGGAGAGTGTCGATGTCGTTATCGCGGCAAGCCAGGAAGGCTGGAATGAGCTCCAGGCTAACGGGACCTTGGCCAAATCCACCCCAAAGACACTTCTGCTGCTCGATGCAGAGCTGGAGATCGCGCCGCCTACGGGCCGAGTCCTCCGGCAACCTTTCCGGCGTGAAGCGACACCCAAACGCGCCGCTCTGGCGGCAATCGCTTTCTGGCTGGGCATGGAACCCGTCGTCCCTAACGCGGCGTGGGACGCCGTGCTCGCCTCACTTCCCGAGGCGCGTCGCGAGGAGGTTTCAACGGCATTGCGCGTTGGTACGAGCCTCGCCAGCCGGGGAGGTGTGTGTGCGGCATAGCAGGATGCTGAAGGTCCCCGCCGCCCTGTCATTCCGAGCGAAGCGAGGAATCTCGCTCCGGAGTTATGTGCTTCCTGTCATTCCGAGCGAAGCGAGGAATCTCGCCCTGTTTACAAGTCGAGGCTCGAGATGTCGACTTTCGACTCAAAGCTCAGAGCGAGATTCCTCGCTTCGCTCGGAATGACAGGCGACGGGGCTCGGAATGACAGGAAGCGTGCGCCGTACACAAAGCGGCGGTGGAGCCAAGTTTGAAAACAATTCAATGTTCTTTTCAGAACCGAATGGAGCGATGAAATGACTAGAAGCAAGGTAACCATAGATGGCAACGAAGCAGCGGCCTACGTGGCCTTCCGGGTCAACGAGGTCATTGCCATCTACCCCATCACACCCTCCTCGCCCATGGGCGAGTGGGCGGACCAATGGTCGGCAGAGAACAAGCCAAACCTCTGGGGCAGTATCCCTCGCGTGGTCGAGATGCAAAGCGAGGGAGGGGCCGCCGGGGCTCTGCACGGGGCGCTGCAAGCCGGATCGCTGGGCACCACCTTTACGGCCTCGCAAGGCCTGCTTTTGATGATCCCCAACATGTACAAGATCGCCGGGGAACTCACGGCCACAGTCTTCCACGTCTCGGCCAGGACTCTGGCCACGCATGCGCTCTCCATCTTTGGAGACCACGGCGACGTGATGGCGACCCGCCAGACGGGCTTTGCCCTGCTCGCCTCGAACTCGGTGCAAGAGGTGATGGATTTCGCGCTGATCTCGCAGTCCGCCACCTTGCGGGCGCGTGTGCCCTTCCTGCATTTCTTCGACGGCTTTCGCACTTCCCATGAAGTCGGCAAGGTCGAGCAGTTGACCAACGAAGATATGCTGGCCATGATTGACGAAGGGCTTGTCCAGGCGCATCGGAAACGCGCCTTGTCTCCGGATCACCCCTTCATCCGCGGTACCGCCCAGAACCCCGATGTTTTCTTCCAGGCGCGTGAGACGGTGAACCCCTTCTATCAGGCCTGCCCGGCCATTGTCCAGGAGGAGATGGATAAATTCGCGCGCCTCGTGGGGCGTTCCTATCACCTCTTCGATTACGCGGGCGCACCGGATGCCGAGCGGGTGGTGATCCTGATGGGATCGGGGGCGGAAGCCGCTCAGGAAACCGTCGAGCACCTCACTGCGCGCGGGGAGAAGGTGGGTGTGTTGAAAGTGCGATTGTATCGTCCTTTCTCTCTCGAGCACTTCGTCAATTCACTCCCCGCCACCGTGAAGGCCCTCGCCACGCTGGACCGCACCAAAGAACCCGGCAGCCTCGGCGAGCCCCTTTACACCGATGTCACCACGGCCGTGAGCGAAGCCTTCGCCAGTGGCAAGACGCCCTTCAAGGCCTTTCCACGGATCATCGGGGGGCGCTACGGGCTCTCCTCGAAGGAGTTCACGCCGGCGATGGTCAAAGCGGTTTTCGACGAGCTGCTCAAAGAGAATCCGCGCAATCACTTCACCGTCGGCATTGAGGACGACGTCACACACACCAGCCTCGAATATGACCCGGCTTTTTCAACTGAAGATCCAAAGACGGCTCGCGCGATGTTCTACGGCCTTGGCGCGGATGGCACGGTGGGCGCGAATAAGAACTCCATCAAGATCATTGGCGAGGATACGGACAACTACGCCCAAGGTTACTTCGTTTATGACTCGAAGAAATCCGGAGCGGTTACCATCTCCCACCTGCGCTTTGGCCCCAAGCCCATTCATTCCACTTACCTGATTTCCAAGGCCAACTTCGTGGCCTGCCACCAGTTCAGCTTCCTCGAGCGGCTGGATATGTTAAAGGCTGCCCAACCGGGCGCCACCTTCTTGCTGAACAGCCCCTTCGGCCCGGAAGAGGTCTGGGACAACCTGCCTCGGACCACTCAGGAAGAAATCATCAAGAAGCAGCTCCGCCTCTTTGTAATCGACGCGGTCAAGGTGGCCCAGGCCGCTGGCATGGGGGGGCGCATCAACACGGTGATGCAAACCTGTTTCTTCGCCATCAGCGGCATTCTACCTCGCGAGGAAGCAATTCAGGCCATCAAGCACGCCATCGAGAAAACTTACGGCAAGCGCGGCGAAGCCATCGTGCAGAAGAATTTCGCCGCCGTCGACCAGGCCCTCAGCCACTTGTACGAGGTGAAGGTTCCGGATCGTGTCTCCAGCGGCTTCGATCTGCGCCGTCCCGTGCCGGAAGCGGCCCCGGAGTTTGTCCAGAAGGTGCTGGCCAAGATCATTTCGGGCGAAGGCGACGACCTGCCGGTAAGCGCCTTTCCGAGCGATGGCACTTTCCCCAGCGCCACCGCCCAGTGGGAGAAACGCAATATCGCCCTCGAGATTCCGGTTTGGGATGAAGAGATCTGCATCCAGTGCGGCAAGTGCATCCTGGTCTGCCCCCACGCGGTCATTCGTTCCAAGGTCTATGATTCCGCGCTGCTGAAAGATGCACCCCCGACGTTCAAGTCCGTTCCGGCGCGCTGGAAGGAATTCAAGGAATTGAAGTACACGCTCCAGGTGGCCCCGGAAGACTGCACCGGTTGCACCCTGTGCGTGCAAGTCTGCCCGGTGAAGAGCAAGAGCGAGGCCAAGCACAAGGCCATCAACATGGCGCTTCAACCGCCGCTCCGGGAAGCCGAACGCGACAACTGGAATTTCTTCCTCAAACTGGCGGAAGTTGACCGGCGCACCCTCAGCCTGGGGCAGGTGAAGGACGTACAGTTGTTACAGCCGTTGTTTGAATTCTCCGGCGCTTGCGCGGGCTGTGGCGAGACACCCTACATCAAGTTGATGAGCCAACTGTTCGGCGACCGCGCCCTCATCACCAACGCCACCGGCTGCTCGTCCATCTACGGCGGCAACCTGCCCACCACCCCCTACGCACAGAACTCCGATGGGCGTGGCCCGGCGTGGACGAACTCCTTATTCGAGGACAACGCCGAGTTCGGCCTGGGGCTGCGCCTGGCGCTCGACAAGCAAACCGAGTACGCGCGCGAGTTGCTCACCCGGCTCTCCTCCAACCTGGGAGACGAGCTGGTCCATGCCCTTCTGGCCGCAGACCAGACCACTGAATCCGGCATCCAGGAGCAGCGTGAGCGCGTGAAGGCGCTCAAGGCCAAACTCGCCGGCCTCGAGAGCGCGGAAGCACGCGACCTCTCAAGCCTGGCAGACGTTCTGGTCGGGAAGAGCGTCTGGATTGTGGGCGGGGACGGCTGGGCCTACGACATCGGCTACGGCGGCCTTGATCACGTCCTGGCCTCCGGCCGCAACGTGAACGTCCTGGTGCTCGACACCGAGGTCTACTCGAACACAGGCGGCCAGATGTCCAAGGCCACGCCCCGCGGCGCGGTGGCCAAGTTCGCGGCGGGCGGAAAACCCCGGCCCAAAAAAGACCTGGGCTTAATGGCCATGAGTTACGGCAACGTCTACGTGGCGGCGGTCGCCATGGGCTCGAGCGATATGCAAACGCTCAAGGCCTTCCTCGAGGCGGAGGCCTATGACGGTCCCTCACTGCTCATCGCTTACTCGCATTGCATCGCCCATGGCTACGACTTAGCCTACGGCCTGGACCAGCAAAAAGCTGCCGTCCTGTCGGGTTACTGGCCTCTCTACCGCTACAATCCCGACTTAGCCAAGTTGGGCAAGAACCCCTTCCAGCTTGATTCCAAGCCCCCCGCACTGCCGCTCGAGAAATACATCTATAACGAAACGCGTTACACCATGTTGAAGCACAGCGATCCCCAGGCTGCCAAACTTCTGCTGCAATTTGCCGAAGAAGACGTTCGCAATCGTTGGCGAATTTACCAGAATTTGGCTGCCATGCCGGCCAATGGCGCGGTGAAGGAGGTAAAGTAATGATGGACCTTTCCACCACTTACCAGGGGCTCAATTTGAAGAATCCTCTGGTGGTTTCCGCATCCCCGCTCGCTGAGGACCTCAGGAATCTCCGCCGTATGGAGGATAGCGGCGCGGCGGCCATCGTCCTCCCCTCGCTCTTCGAGGAACAAATCAACATCGAAAGCTCCGTGCTCGACCATTTCCTTCAACAAGGCACGGAAAGCTTCGCCGAATCGCTGACCTATTTCCCCGATCTGACGGGATACAACCTCGGTCCGGAAGGCTATTGTGAGCACGTCCGGCGCGCCAAAGCGGCGGTCAGCATCCCCATCATCGCCAGCCTTAATGGTTCGTCCCTCGGCGGCTGGACCCAATACGCCAAGAAGATTCAGGATGCCGGCGCGGATGCCCTCGAGCTCAACATCTACTACATTCCTGCCAGCACCGACCAGACGAGCGAGGAAGTCGAAAAGCTCTATTGCGACCTGGTGGCCACGGTAAAATCCAGCCTGCGCATTCCGGTGGCGGTCAAGATCAGTGCCTACTTCAGCTCACTCGCCCATATGGCCAAACGCCTGGACCAGGCCGGGGCCGACGCCCTGGTGCTCTTCAACCGCTTTTACCAGCCGGACTTCGACATCGAGAACCTTGAGGTGGTGCCCAACCTCCTGCTCAGCACCTCGCACGAACTACTGCTGCGATTGAATTGGGTCGCCATCCTGTTCGGGCACGTTAAGGCCGATCTCGCCGTCACCGGCGGCGTGCATACCGCTGCGGATGTTTTGAAGTCCATGATGGCCGGAGCGCGCGTGGTGGCTATAACCTCGGCCTTGCTGCACAACGGCATCGGCCACCTCGCCACCCTGCGCAACGATATGCTCGCCTGGATGGAAGAACACGAGTACCAGTCCATCCGCCAGATGCAGGGCAGCATGAGCCAGCGCGCCGTCGCCGACCCCGCCGCCTTCCAGCGCGCCAACTACGTCCGCGTCCTCAGCTCCTATTCGATGAAACGCGTTCCGATGTAGGGAACAGGGAACGGGGACCGAACCAAATGTCATTCTGAGGCCCCCGTTCTTTGGGGGCCGAAGAATCCGTGTAATTTGTTAGGAGGTAGCGCAGACCTGCGTTTTTTGCAGGTCTGCGGCTTTTCAAAAATTTGTCGCCAGTGAAACCGCAGACTCCGAAAAGCACGTAGTTTGCGCTACCCCGCTACCACGGTTTTGTTGCCTTCAATACTTTGGCTCTAACTGTGTCGAAGGTCTCGCCGGGTATGACCTCTCCATCTGGGGAGAGGAAATCAAAGCTCCAACCGCTATGTTTTGCGGGTAACGTGAAGACCTCCGGCTTGATTACCTCACCACCGCAGATGACATCGACAATGAATCCTGTCACATGCCGAAGAATCGTGAATTCCGTGCAAGGAAAGCAGCGGGCGGGTGGCGCATACGTCACGACGGTTCCCGTCGTGATGTATGCGCCCTCACTCAGTACCACCCTACTGTTTTGCCCATGGCCAAGCATGATTGAGGCCGTACTAGTCCGCTGGCTCACAAGATCATTATACCGGCTTGTCACATACATTCCGACAAGAACCATCGTGACGTATGTGCTACCCACGGGTTTTGACATACTTAGGAGGACACGTTATTCTCGCGGAGAACGACGCCACCTGTCATGCTAAGCGCAGCGAGGCATCTCTGCGGTCCGCCAGGCAGGCTGAACCGCACAAGCAACCACGGGGATTCTTCGCTTTGCCCTGGACCGGACGGTCCAGGGCTTCACTCAGAATGACAGGCGAACGGCGTGCCATGACAGGCGGGTAAGCAGAGCGAGATTCCTCGCTTCGCTCGGAATGACAATCGTGACGAAAGGACGGTTGCGGTGAACGGTGCGGAATTATTAGTTCAAGAGCTTCTTCATCGGAGAGTGAAATTTGTCTCCACGTTGTGTGGCCACGGGTTGAATCCATTTTACGTTGCCTGCCATTCGCGCGGGCTCAGACTGATAGATACGCGCAACGAACAAGCAGCGGCATACATGGCGGAAGCCTACGGACGTTTGAGCCGCAGCGTGGGAGTGTGCGCGGTCAGCAGTGGCGTGGCGCACGTGAACGCCCTGACAGGCGTTGCCAACGCACACTTCGATGGCTCGCCCGTGCTTCTGCTCACCGGCAGTGGGGCACTCGAGACCATGGGCCTGGGTCGTTTCCAGGATCTCGACCAGGTGGCGCTCGCCGCCCCGCTCTGCAAATTTGCCCAGACAGTGACGGTGCCAGAGCGCATTCCTCAACTCGTCGAGCAAGCCTTTGCGGCCGCGACCTCAGGCCGGCCTGGGCCTGTTCACCTGACTTTTCCACTGGATGTGCAAACGGCAGAAGTGAATCTGGAAGCGGTGGTCGAGTCGCCGACTCGTACAGCCAAGGTGCACCAAAGTGCCTATGGTGATCCGGGGTCGATCGCCGAGGCGGTAAAATGGTTGAGCCAAGCCGAGCGGCCTCTCCTGGTCGCCGGCAGCGGCGTTTTCTATGCCGACGGAGGACAGGCCCTGGCCTCATTTGCAAAGGCCTGCGGTGTCCCTGTAGTCGTGCCCATTTGGGACCGGGGATCAGTCGATGAACCCTGGCAGGAATTCATGGGGGTTCTAGGGGCAGCAACCGGCGGACCGAAGCTGCTCGCTGACGCCGACCTGATCATTCTGGCAGGCGCACATTTTGATTACAGAATTGGCTACCTGCAACCGCCCGCAGTCCAGCGCGGCGCCAGGGTCGTTCGAATTGACTGCGATCCTGCTGAGCTTTGCCGGGGAGTGAAGGCTCCGCTAACCATCCAAGGCGACGCGCGCTCCGTCCTGTCGCAACTCCTGGAGGAGGTGCAACGACGGGACACGCCACCCCACTCGTCTTGGCTGAAAGAGGCGCAGGCTCGACGGCGGGAATTTCAGGCGCGTTGCCGGGCGGCCCGCCAACGGGCGCCTCGGGGCCTGCACGCCTTGGACATCCTGCGCGCACTCGAAGGCGTCTTGACCGACGAAACCGTCCTCCTGCTCGATGGCGGCAACATCGGCCAGTGGGCGCACCAGGTTTTGTTCGATCGCTACCCCGGCCATTGGCTCACTTGTGGGGCCAGCGCAGTGGTGGGATACGGTTTGCCGGCCGCCATGGCGGCTCGCCTGCTGTATCCGGAGCGTCCGATTATTCTGTTGTCGGGGGATGGAGCCCTCACCTTCACCATGGCGGAATTTGAAACCGCCGCCCGGCAGGGACTCAGTTTTGTGGTGATTGTTGCGGATGACTCGGCGTGGGGCATCACGCTCAGCGAACATCTACGAGCTTTCGGCCACGGAATGGCCAGTGAACTCGGGCCCATCCGTTTCGACCAAGTGGCCGAGGGCTTCGGAGCATGTGGCGTGCGCGTTTCGACTGTGGAAGAGATCCTACCCGCCATTGTGAAGGGCCTGTCGCGGAATCGGCCGACACTCATTCATGTGCCGATCGTAAGAAGCAATCCGGCGGATTGAACGGAAGTCAGTCGTCAGTTGTCAGTGGTCAGTGGCCAGCAAGAGCCACTACTTGCGGCTTTGCCGCCTGTCTTGCGGGAAGGCTCTGCCTTCCCTCCTAAACAACTTCCTCCCAGCATGGTGGGAGGCTGTGCCTTCCAGCACGCTCCGAGGAAGAAAATGATCCGCTACCAGGCCCAGGGTTCTTCAGCAGTGCGTCAGTTTTTTACGTCGACGCTGTCTATCCTCCTGCTGCTATCGCGAGACACACCCACAATCATGAATTCCAGAGGCTGGCTGCCGGTATTCTCGAAGGAATGCACGTCGTTCAACTGGATCGGGATCGCATCGCCCGCCTGGATCGGGGCGGTTTCGGAACCGCTGCCCGCAGGCGATACCGTAACGGCCCCTTGGCCGCCCATCACGTAGTAGAATTCGGCGACCTCGCGGTGCAGGTGGGGGCCCGTCGAAGCGCCCGGCGGAAGCAGCAGGTGGTCCACATAGGCCCACGCGCTGGTGAAGACCGCTGGTTCGACCGCACGCCGATACTCGACCGTCCCGTGACCGCCGCTCATGCCGCTTACGGGGCGAAGCAGCGCGCGTTCCAGCCGCATGGTCATGAACACCGGTATCGGATCGAGTGGCGCGTCCCGGCGGTCGTCGCCGAGATCGAAGTTGTCGTAAGCGCCTTTCACCGCCGACACGTTGATGTTCATCCACTGAACCGGCTTGTCGCTGGCGTTGTAGATCGCGTGCGAATGCCCCATCCGGCAAAGGGCTCCCGCCGGACCTTTCAACACGGAGGTGCGGCCATCAATGGTGAACTGCGCCTCGCCGTCGAGGATGACAAACATCTCCTCGCATTGGTTGTGAAAGTGATGGCCAATCCCGCTTTTCGGTTCGAGGATGCCCCGATGCAGGAAGAGCAGGTTGGCGTCCAGCGAGTGCTCGTCTAACAGGACCATGTATTCCATTTGGCCGGCTCCGCCGTGCACCGCCTTGCCAGCGCGGTATTTGGCCGGATCGGTGTGGGCGATACGCTGCGCCAAAGGCTCGCGCGCCGCCAATGGAAAGACCAATACCAGCATGAGCCAGAGGGTTTTCATCGTCATTTTCCGCTTTCCTTTCTTACCGAATGGGGACCGTTCCTCATCAACACGTCATTCCCGTCCCGCCACGGCGGGAGGAATGCACGCCCAGGAAGATGGACCCCCGCTTTCGCGGGGGTGACGCAGAGGGGCGCGCGCTGGCGCAGAGCGAAGCTCTGCGAATGTGCGATCAGCAGAAAGCCCGTCTCCTGCCGAAATTGCCGTAGAACCTCGACGAAGCTGGAGCGGAGGCGGCGACTTTCAACGAGCCTCGTGCGGCGGTAGACGCCAGGGGTAATAAACAGCGACTGGCCGGGTGCGAAATGGCGTCTGGAAACACACATGCCAGGGCCAGCATACCGCGTTGGAGGCCGAAACGCACACCTTCGTTCCGCGCCGGCTGACGCCGTGAGGCGCGAGGCACAAATCTCAATCCGCTGTCGGTGGCTCGTGACCGTCTGCGTCGCCGCGTGCGGCGAGGGACCCGCTCAGGCGGCAAGCTTCAGGGCGAGGTTCTGGAGCCACCTCTCGATTACGTCGTAGTCGGCGGTGGCCTTAGTCATCGCGACCAGGGTGTACTCACGCTCCACGAGGCCAACGATCCGCCAATCATCAATCACGTAGCTGACGCAGTTGCCGCCACCGGGAAAAGAGTCTCGCATGAAATCTAGCACGCTTCTCACGGCCACGACCTGCCGGGCGCTGAATTCCGGACTCGAAAACATGCGGCCGGCAACGGGGTCATACAGCTTCTGGTACACCAGCTCGGAATCACGAAAGAGTAACACGTTCACGACCGATCCCGGCTGGTGCAAGAACCTCAGCTTATGGCTGAGGTCGTCCAGGGCTCGGGAGGGAGGCTGCCTGAATCTCCCTTTCCCACCTCCCACTGAAGGGAGCAACGCTACGGCTCTGGTCAGCAGATGTCGAAGATTATTTACAAGAGTATCCATAGAATTCCACTCCTGTCCGGAGGCAATCTACACAACCCTGCCGCGTAATGGTACCACATCAATTGTGGTTTTGAGACCCCCCGGCGGACGCAGACATCGTGTCGTAACGTTTGCGCCATCCGGCGGCAAAAGTACCTTCTTCTGCGAAGCGGCGGAATTGTGGTAACCTGGGTGCCCATGAGAGCGCGAGCCTACCGCCAGCGGATGCGATTCGCGCTGCGACAGTCAATGCCGCGGAATTGTTGGGCTGGCAGGATCGCGTGGGAACAATCGAGGCAGAGAAGTTCGCCGACCTGATCGCAGTGGACGGTGACCCGCTGGCCGACATCACGGCGCTACAACGGGTGAAATTTGTGATGAAAGGCGGAACGGTCGTGAAGGATGAAGGTTGCGAGTAGCTGCAAGTCGCTGAATCAGGCCAGTAGAGGGTTCGTCATCCCGCTGCAAGACAAGTGATAAAATCTCCGCCGCGTGAAGGGAGCATACGTTTAATGTGCGAGCGCATGGCGTGTGTTCGCATCGTCCCGCGCGCAAAAGTTCGTGTATGGCGATAAGCCAACACTGGGAGCGATAATGCGAAATCATTATTGGAAATTTGGTTTGCTGCCCATCCTGCTGCTGATGGTTCTTCTAACCTCATGCGGGCGCCGCATCGCCTCCTCGTTGGAATACAGCGACTGGAAGGTCTATGGTGGAAGTCCGGATAATATCCACTATTCGAGCCTGCGCCAAATCAATCGCCACAACGTCCACAAGTTGGCAATTGCCTGGACTTACGATTCAGGCGACGCATTCCCTGGCTCAGAGATGGAGTGCAACCCCATCGTGGCGCATGGCACGTTGTTTGTCACCACACCCAAGTTGCGCTTGGTCGCTCTCGATGCTGCCAGCGGCAAACCGCGCTGGAGCTTCGACCCCACTCAGGGCGAGGAGGTTTCAAGCAAGCGCCGCAACCGCGGCGTCACTTACTGGGAAGAGGGGAACGATCGTCGGATCTTCATCGTTGCCCAGCAGTATCTTTACGCCATCGATGCGACGACCGGCAGGCCAATCGCCAGCTTCGGTGAATCCGGGCGAGTGGACCTGCGCGAAGGGCTTGGGCGCGACCCCAAGGAGCAGTCCATTTCCGCCACCACCCCCGGCGTGGTTTACAAAGACCTGCTCATTCTTGGCAGCATCGTCAGCGAAGACTTGCCGGCCTCTCCCGGCGACATTCGTGCCTTTGACGTTCGCACGGGAAAAATTCGCTGGACGTTTCACACCATTCCTCACCCCGGTGAATATGGATATGAGACCTGGCCTCCGGACGCCTGGACCTACATCGGCGGCGCAAACGACTGGGCCGGAATGAGCCTGGATGAGAAGCGGGGTTTGGTGTTCATCGCCACGGGTTCCGCCGCCTTCGATTTCTACGGCGCCAACCGGATCGGTGACGATCTCTTCGCCAACTGCGTCATCGCTCTCAAAGCGGACAATGGCGAGCGCGTGTGGCACTTTCAAGGGGTCAAGCACGATCTGTGGGACCGCGACTTCCCCGCCGCGCCGGCTCTTGTCAAGGTCAAGCGAGATGGACGAGTGATTGACGCGGTGGCGCAAATCACGAAGTCCGGCTTTGTCTTCGTCTTCGAGCGGGAGACCGGCCGGCCGCTCTTCCCCATCGAATATCGGAAGGCGCCCGCATCGGAGGTGGACGGTGAAGTGACGGCGGACACGCAACCATTCCCGTTGAAGCCGCTGCCCTTCGCGCGCCAAATGCTCACGCCAGACATCGTTACCAAACGAACCCCGGAGGCGCACCAGGCCGTTCTCGAACAACTGCAAAGGCTTCGCAGCGACGGCCAGTTCACACCTCCGAGCTTGCAAGGGACGGTGGTCTTCCCTGGCTTTGACGGCGGCGGCGAATGGGGCGGGCCCGCCTTTGATCCTGAAACCGCAGTGCTGTACGTGAACTCGAACGAAATGGCCTGGAGCTCGAGGCTCGTCCTGCGCCCAGGGACGAAGGGCCTGGCGAGTAGCCGGCAAGTCTACGATGCCAATTGCGCGAGCTGCCATCGCGCGGACATGCGGGGGACCCCGCCTGAGTTCCCGACGCTTATCGGCATAGGAAAGAAGTACAAGCAAGACGAGATCGCCAAGGTCATCCGCGAGGGGGGCGGCCGGATGCCGAGTTTTGATTACTTCGGGAAAAAGGTAAGCGAGGCTATGGCTCGCTTCCTGGCCACCGGCAAAGACACTGAGTTCGGCTTACCCTTGAAAGAGCAGTTACCTCACCCGCTCAAATATACGCACGATGGCTATAACAAATTCCTCGACCCGGAAGGCTACCCCGCCATCGAACCTCCTTGGGGAACGCTGAACGCGATTAACCTCGACACTGGTCAATACCTCTGGAAGATACCTTTCGGCGAGTTCCCGGAACTGGTCGCAAAAGGGATGCGCGATACGGGCAGCGAGAACTATGGCGGGCCGCTAGTGATGGCGGGAGGGCTTCTCTTTATCGCGGCCACAGATCGCGACAGGAAATTTCACGCTTACGACAAAGCCACAGGCAAGCTCCTGTGGGAAACCGTGCTGCCCGCCGCTGGCAACGCCACGCCCGCTACCTACGCAGTCGAGGGAAAGCAGTTCGTGGTGATCGGCGCCGGGGGTGGCAAGTGGGGCTCGCCTTCAAGTGGGACGTACGTCGCTTTCACACTTTCCGGCAAGTGAGCGCTTGGCGCTGATTGCGCCGTCGGCTTCCATGCGCATCCAGCGGGCGATCTTGGAGACGGTCGTCCAGTTCCGGGTGGTGGCAGAAACCCCAAGCTCTCTTTCAACGAGAAGGTTCGGAAAGCCAAAGAACCCATTCTGATTACAGAAACCCTGCAACTCCGCTTCCTGTGGTAGCATTGGCCGTGGTTAGAAACCAATCGGCTTTGCCGCCGGGTAGTTTCCTAATTTGGCTCGTAGCGCTGGCCTTCAGGCCAGCACGCGCCGACCTAAAGGTCGGCGCTACGCCCAAAATGAGACACGACCTGCCGCTGGGCAGTGGTATCATTCGGAAGGCGCGCGCAAGGAGGTATCCTCAATCGCTTCGGCAACGTTTAGTCGAGCAGAGCGCGTCTATGACCTTAGACAGGCTTTGCGAGCCTGCGTGCGAACCTGGTATTGGTAGGCGCCCTTCGGCTGATGTGCAGGCTGGCCGCTGAGATTGGAAGGCCTGTCAGGAGGAGAGGGAAAGCTTATGAGGAAAGTTCGCATCGCTCAGATACTTGTTCGTCCAGTTCTAGCACTACTTCTTCTTCCCGCAACATTCTTCGCTCGTGTCGTACGTGAGGACAAGAGCGCGAGTCCCGCTGACAGTATTGATGTGATCGGCCACCTCGATTTGGCGAACGCATCGGTAACAAACTTGAAGACCTCCGAACATAGGGGCAGGCACTTCCTTCAACTCCAGGACTCAACGCGCGGGATGCTCACGCTGGTGGACGTCACGGACGCATCGCGTCCCGCCGTCGCCAAGCAATTCCATCTTCCGAAAGAGCCAGGAGAGTGCACTCTGACAGTTCTGGTTGGTGATGTTGCGCTTATGACGGGGACGGAGACGCGATCCCCTGAAACGCGCATTAGCTCGGTATCGGTAGTCAACTTCGCCGATCCTGACCATCCGGCAACCGTGCGGAAGTTCAACAATGTTTCGGCGCTTCGGACAGACGAAGGGCGGGGACTCATTTACCTGGTGAACCAAGACGGACTCTGGATTCTGCAAGAAAGACCGGCTTCCGACAAAGAACTCGAGCGTGAGTACTCGGACTACGTTCAATACAGCCGCTGAGCTTCCAATGTCAGAACAGCGGCGCGAATGCACCAGCCTGTCATTCTGAGCGAAGCGAAGGATCTCAGCAGTTTGTCGTGATCGGGTGGTCCCCGCTGGCAACTGCCGGGATTCTTCGCTTCGCTCAGAATGACAGACTCGATTTCGCTTACTGCACAGTCACTGAGATGTTTAGTGAATGCGTAAGCGTGCCGCTGGTGGCCGTTACGGTGGCCGTGTAGGTCCCCGTGGGCGTACCAGGGTTGTGGGTACCGCCCGAGCCGTTACCTCCCCCACAAGCAACCATGGCTGCGGCCAGCAACGCAAAGACGAGCAGGCCGAAGGCCAGCTTCGCCTGGCGTTTCTTTCGCGGGATAAGCAATAGAAGTATGCATGCAAACAGGGCCCCTGCGCTGGGGATAAACCAGCCTGGAGGGTTAAACCGGCGTAAGGCAACCGATGGCGCCGTGGTGTTCACCGTAAGTATGGAGGAACCACCCGGAACCGAAAAGGAGGTCGAGCTCAGCGAGCAAGTGCTATAAGTCATCGTCGATTGAAGCGAACAAGTGAGGTTCACTGTGCCACTGAAGTTGTTGATGGCGCTTGCTGAGACCGTTGTACTCCCGGACGCGCCCGGCGCGGAGATCGTGAAACTGGTGGGGGTGGCGCTCAGGCTGAAATCAGGTGTGCTCGCAATGGTGATCGCCACCGCCGGGGAAGTTGCCGGACCCTGGTAATTTGTATCGCCGCTGTATTGCGCCGTGATACTCGCGTTGGTCCTGAAAGAGGTAGTGAGCGTTGCCGTTAACGAGGCGAAGCTAGCGGCCAAAGGACTGCCCGATGTAAGTGTGTAGGACGGGGTACCACTAATCTGACTATTGCCGTTGTAAAACTGCACGGTACCGGATGGCGCGAGGCCGAAGCTCGAGGTGCTCACGACTGCCGTCAGGGTCACGCTGGCGCCGGACTCAGGAGTCGTCGTGCTCGGTGTAACCGTGATGCCGGTGGTCGAGGCTTTACTGACGGTAACCGTCGCGGTCCCGGATGTACTCTCGTTGTAGCTATTGTTGGGTGCAATAGGGTGAGGGGTGTAGCTAGCGACCAGGGCGTTCGTCCCCACGGGAAGTTGGATGAATTGATCTTCCGCAGTACCCTGGCTGTTCAAAGTGTATGTTCCAGGGGTGTTGTCAGAGGGCGCGCCCACGTCGGCGCTAGCTGGCATTGTTGATCCATTATCGGTCACGACCACATAACCGGTGGGACATTGATAGGTGGGATAACCGGTGGAACTGTTATAGCAAAGGTTACCCGAGCTGTTTGTCACATCCATGCGCAACCAGTATCCAAGGTAAGGAACGCCGGAACACACGATGCTGTACCCGTAGGGAAACGATGCGGTGGTGCTGTAAGTGATATGCCCGCTGCAATCCGCGGTAGCCACTTGGAGGATCGTCTTACTGTTTTCCGGGCTCACCGTGACCTGGACGGGCGGGGTTGAGTCGCTCGCCCCATAAGTTCCGTTACCTGCATAGTGCGCCGATACGCCATAGCTCCCGCCAGGGAGCATGACGGTCGTGCTGGAAGCGGTTCCGCCGCTCAGCGTCGCGAAACTGATGCCAAGATTGCTGTTGCTCGGCCCACCAATCAGTGAGACATCGCCCGTCGGCCTTCCGGATGCGGAAGTGACACCGACGTTGACGGTGACCGACTGGCCATGCCTAAAGTTGTTCGGGCTTGGGGAAAGGATGAGCGTGGTTGTAGTGGGCGTGAAGGTGACCGAATTCCAGTTATTCACCAAATTTGCCGCGTTGACCGTGCCCAGTCCGGTGGCAAGGTCATAGCCGGCGGTAGCAGGCCAGGCCGGTGTAGAAGCCGTGTAAGGTGGTATGTAGCTGGATGGGGAAGGGACCTCCATGATGCCGTATTGGCCACTCGCCGTGCTGGTGTTACTACAATTGGGCGACCCACCTACGCACGCCACCGAGTTGTTGAAGCCGATTGGCACGTCATAAAAAATGCAGGAAGTATTGGTGACCGCAGCGGCGCTTGAAGCGCAGCTCGCATTAGGCTGCGCCGCCAGCGGGTACAGGACGTAATTTGCATTACCCTGGCGTTCGCCCGTCTTCTGATTAACCAGCGCCATGATGCCGCCGAAGGCTTGCGCAGACACGGACGATCCCCCGACGCCCTGAAAGTTCAAGTAGGGAGAGCTCAAATCGCAAGAGCTTGGGTCGCCCCCGCTGGCCGCATTTGCATCCCTTTCGCAGATGATGTAGAAGCTACCATTCCAGCCGTCGCCGGCGAAGAGGGACACGTCCGGTGTATCACGCACGCTGTCGTTTGGCACGCCGGTTCCGGTCTGCCAGGAAGGTTTGGGGTAACCGCCATTGCAGACCGCGCCTGTGGATGTAGCGCAATTGCTGGGGCCGCCACCGCCCGCGACGAGATCAATGCCGCTACTGAAGTATGGGTCTGATGACGCACTGGCGCAGCCAGTCAGTGATCCAGCGCTGGCGCAGGAATCATTCCACGTCATTTCGGGAATGTATGACTTGGCAGAGGGATTTACCGAACCGCTCGTAGAATATTTCCAGTACTGTTCCCAGTTGCTGCCGCTGCCTTCGTTGAAGTCTGTCCCGCCCACGGCAACGTTAAAGGGGGTTGAAGCGAGGCCACTCACCGCCAGGCCATACTGCGCCGCCGTCTCGGTGTTCGGGTCGTCACAGTCGGCAGAGCCGCTGTCACCCGCAGCTTCAAGGATGGTAATGCCCTGCGCCGCCCCCTGCTCCCACAGAGTCTTGTAGAAGGCATTGCCGCCATTCCCGAGGTTAGCCTCGCAGGCGCCGTAGCTCTCACTCATGACCGGCGCAAGGTTGTTGTCAATGATGAAGAGGGCGGAGAGGTCGACCCCGGCCGTGACCTCGGTTCCCTCCGAGACCACAAGGTCAATGGTGGCCTTCTTCGCGACCGCGCCAGCCCACTGGACGTCGGTGTCGGCTTCACTCTCGTCTCCCGAGGCCGAGAGTATCCCAGGGTCGGGGCCGTTCACGCATATGTTGACCGGGACCTGGGGAGTGGTTTGAGGAGCTTGGCACAGCAGGTTGCTCTGCGGGGATAGCGCTGGCAAGCCGAACATTTTGCGGAAGTCCACCACGTCCTGGATGTCGATGTTCGTCTGGGCGACGATGGCGATGGTCTGCCCCGAGCCGTCAATTCCTGTATTGTAGAGCGGCGAAAGGTTGTAAATGGTGGCGAAATCCCCCGGGCCGACACCCAGGAGATAGTCGGTCTGATAAGGGTAGGTAAAAAGTGGTCTCACCACGCCTGTGGCTTTCGACTTGGAAAAGGTGCCCAGGCGGTGGACCCTGGGCCGCTTGGGGAAATTGTTCAGCGACGCAAACCCGGCCACCACCGGCGTCAGTGCGGCAGGAATCTGCGGATCGCTCGCGTTGGCCCAGTGCTCTTCGCCGTTGACCGCAAACTTGTGGATTTCGGTACGGAAAGCCTGGCGCACTTGCCCCGCTGTGCCCGAAAACTCGATGACGGTGCGGCCCGCTGCCAGATGATTCACCTGAAAACCCTGCGACGCAAGCCAATCGGTCACGGCCTGAATATCCGCATCGGCGGGTCCAAATTGCTGTCCAAACTGCTCGGGGGTGAGCCACAGGTGATAATTGGGCGAAGCTTTGATTTGCTGCTCATCCAGCAATTTCCGCAGCGCGGTTTGCTGCTCCGGAGAACGCTGCAAGACAAGCAGCATGCGTTCGGCGGGCAAGCTTTCGGGCGCGACGCCCCGGTCGAATTCAGGGCGCGCCAGCGGATGAATATTCCCTCGCAGTGTGACGAGGTTCTTCATGTCTACACGCTGCGTAATGCGCGCCGGGACAATCGCTGCTTGCTGCCCCGTAGCCATCAGAGAGAAAAGCAGGACGATCGCGAATGCCAGACCCGTTTGCGCGAACTGCGATCGTACATTTTTCATGCCACCTCCACCCATCTGCTCTATGCGTGTTATATTGTAAGGGATATCTGCCGGGTACACTCACCTTTGGTGGCGACCCTGTCCAATATTACCTTTTCACGTACGAAAATTTCCACGAATTACTTTGATTTCGGAAACCCTATCCTCACTATTGATGCATAATACTCGGTCCGGGATTCCCGTAAGGCAGTAGGCGGCAGGCGCGCGCGTCGCCCCGACGAGAAGCTTGCCCTGAACTTGCCGAACGGCGGAGGTCCCTTGGCCTCGCCGTGGATTCCTCCCGCCGTGGCGGGACGGGAATGACTTGGTATTGTGCGGGAATGGCGGCTCGATGTTATGATCTGATTCGCATGGCCGAACCCACTTATCCTCGCGTGGCAAGTTTTCGCACTGCGGCTGAATTGGCGGCTCATATCAAGCGGCTGGGATGGGAGCTGCCTTTTGACGAGGCCATCCTCACCGCTCCCGACTCGCCGCTCGCCAAGCCTTTTCAAATTCCCTGGCACCGGGGATGGCGGCAAGTGGGAAACCGCTTTGCCGTGCAACCCATGGAGGGTTGGGACGCCCAGCCGGACGGAACACCTTCAGACTTGACCCGCCGGCGTTGGATGCGTTTCGCCCGCAGCGGGGCGAAGCTGATCTGGGGAGGAGAAGCAGTGGCGGTGCTCCCGGAGGCGCGCGCCAACCCGCATCAGTTGCTTTTGAACGAGCGGACGGCCGCGGCGCTGGCCGAGCTGCATTGCCAGGTGGCCGAGGCTCACCGTGCACGCTTCGGCGAGAGCGCGGACCTTGTCATCGGCCTTCAACTTACCCACTCGGGACGCTTCTGCCGGCCGCGTGAGGAATCACGGCCGGAGCCGATTATCGCCTATCATCATCCGATTCTGGAGGCAAGATTTCCGGCCTCCGCCAGCGTGCCGCCGGTTTCGGATGCCGAGGTCGGCCGAATCGTCGAGGCTTTTGGCCGCGCCGCGCGCCTGGCTCAAGATAGCGGCTTCGATTTTGTGGACTTGAAGCATTGTCACGGCTACCTTGGGCACGAGTTCCTGAGCGCCTATCATCGTCCCGGCGCGTATGGGGGCTCGTTCGAGAATCGCACCCGCTTCTTGCGCGAACTGGTAGGGATCGTCCGGGCTTCGGCGCCCGCGCTCGAGATTGGCGTGCGGCTGAGCGCCTATGACTCCATTCCGTTCGTCCCCGACCCACAAACCGGTCGGGGAGTGCCGGTTGAAGCACCCCGCCATGTTCCGTACACCTGGGGATTCGGCGTGGATGTCCAAAACCCGACGCGGCCTGATCTGGCGGAGGCGAAACGCCTGCTCGCTCTTCTTCGTTCCCTGAATGTGCGCCTGATAAACGTCAGCGCCGGCAGCCCCTATTACTGCGCGCATTTGCAACGCCCGGCAATGTTTCCGCCCTGCGATGCTTATCTGCCGCCTGAAGACCCGCTCGCGGGGGCGGCCCGGATGTGGGCAGCGGCGGCAGAATTGAAAAGGTCCGCACCCGAGTTGGTTTTCGTTTCCTCAGGCGGGACGTATTTTCAGGACTACCTCCCGCACTTCGCGCAAGCGGTGCTGCGGGCAGGATGGACGGATTTCGTGGGTCTCGGGCGAATGATGCTGGCCTATCCGGAATTCCCGGCTGACGTGCTTGAAAAGGGCACGCTGGACCGGAAGAAAATCTGCCGCACCTTCAGTGACTGCACCAACGCCCCGCGCCAGGGTTTGGTCTCGGGATGCTACCCGCTCGACTCTTTCTATAAGGAACGCGTGGAGGCAAAGCAGTTGCAAGCCAAGAAAGCCGAGCTTAGAAGACCACCCCCCAACCCCCTCCTCAGATGAGGAGGGGACCTGGAGTTTCTACATTTCTGCTGGCGCCTTCCCCGCACCGGAACCCCAGCAATGACAGCGCAAACCACATGTACGGTTTGCCGACCGTCAAAGTGACCAGCAACGTTCAAAGAAGGACCGCAAGGCTTGGGCATTGACTCAGAGTTGGTTATGGGCGAGAAGTTCGGACCGCAACTCCAGGCGGCGGACGTCGTTCATGGCGAGCAGGTGCACGGTGGCTCGACCGGTGGACGTAATCCCCATGATGCGCACACCGCGAAACAAGAAGTGCTCAGACCATCGGTCGCGCCTGGGGTGGAAGAGGGGCACATGCTGGCCGCTTAGGGAATCTACCCCCGTGAGATTAGTGCCCTTGTGAAGATTACAGCGGTGGCAGGCCAGCGCTAGATTCTCGACCTCATCGCCCCCGCCGTGCTGTTTGGCAACGATGTGCTCGATGTGATGCGTTAACTCGCTGTAGGCCTGGGGCAGCAAGCAGTACTCGCAACGGTCATTCGCTCGGCGCCGGACAAGTTCCCGCGTGGCGGCATCCATCGCTAGCTTTGATTCAATTCCAGGTGTCGCTGGGCCTTAAGCTTTAAGATCGAGATGAAGTCCCCCGCGTTGATGAAGGCCTCATATTCTGCCCGTTCTTCCTCACTGAGCATACCGTTATTGGCGCGTTCGGCGAGGGCGTCGATCCGCGATTGGACCGCAGGATCAACTCGCAATTCAGTCACTCGCCGGGATGACTCGGCGTCGAGGCAGCGGCTCAACGGGTCCAGGAGACCGTCCAGCGCTGTGTCAATGGCAGGATTCCCCATGTCCATTAGATTACCATAGGGGGCGTCGTGGGGACAAGAGAAAGGAACAAGCATGGAGCGCGGAGTAGTTCCGGTCCGAGCGGAATTACTCCACGGCTTTTGGTCCTTGGGCGCTAACAAATATGCCAAAACATCATGTCAAGTGCCGCCGCGTGAGGCAAACAACGCCTAACTCCATGCTTGTATCTACCCGCTTTCTACATTTCTGCCGGGGCCTTCCCCGCGCCGGACCCCCAGCAATGACAGCGCAAACCAAAGGTATGGTTTGCCAACCGTCCACTTGAACGCGGATTACACGGCCACGTCAAGTGCAGGCCAGTCGTGCGTGATGTTGACCAAGTTGGGATTGTCGCTCGGTTTTACACGATCTCATTCTGTCGTGATGTGCTCGAGCATGTACTTGAGGTCGCCAAACATCATATGCGAGCGTGAGTCTAGGTCTGGTGAAACTGGTTCGTCATCCACTAGACGGTTTCCGGCGTGATGTCGTACCCATATCTTCGTTACGCTGGCGTCCGCGATGGGTGCCGCTGCAACCAAGGTGTAGCTCCTTCCATCCAGAGTAAACTCCACTTGGTTGGCGTTGATTTTGCCTTCAGTGGCCCCAGGGAATGCATTGAACGCAAAAATGTACCAGCCGTTGTGAGGCGCGTAGTAGGCGAAAAAGCAGTCCTTTGTAAGCATATTTAAACCGTTCCCCCCACCCTTGCTAAGCACGTGGCCGTCAACCAAAAGCACCTGAGGGGAAATCAGCCGATACTGACCTTCTTTCGGATAGAGCCTCATCTCACTGGGATTCTGATCGTCAGGCAACTTATCCAGCAGTTGTCCGGTGATTTCAATTTGGCCGTAGTCCTCCACCGGGACACTCAGTCTCTGCCCTGGGATCACCCAGAAATCTCTTTCAGGAGTACCAAGTACCTTTTCTTTGATTCCCGACTGGTCGACGTTCTGGGGTATCCAGGTCGCCCGGACACCGAGTTTCTCCGATCCGCCAGTTCCCGCCAGAACGCGCACAATGAATGCCAATGTTCCCTCCGGCTCATGGGTGATTACCGGACCCGGCTCGACCGGTTCCTTGGGTTCGGCGCTCATGAAGCCGGTCAACGCGGTCACTCCTTCACGCGTGCGAACTTCGAATTGAAACCATCGCTCCGAATTGTTTGCTCGAACGATCACGATACCTGCACCCAATGACAGAATCGCGACCAGCAGCAAGGCGAACGCAAATCTTGGTCTCCGCATGGACTCCCTGCACATTTGCCACCAGCTCGGCTTTGTTGTTTCCTGTGGTCCCCAGGAGACATCCCGGACACGTCGCGGTGCCGCGATAATTGCCATTCGTTTTAACTGCGCGCTCATCTGCAGATATTCATTCAGACGCGCCTTACACTCCTCGCACGCGCCAAGATGTTCCGCGACCTCGCGCGGAATTCGCTCTCCATCACATAACACCGAAACGAACTCTGCTGCCTTTTCGCAATTCATGTTGCCACCCTCTTCCCGGCAGACGCACCATGCCATATCCGCCGCCATTCTTCGCGGGCCGCAAAGAGCCGCCACTTCACGGGTCCAACCGGTATCTCCAAGATCGCTGCCAACTCCACATACGACTGGCCTTCAACTAACTTCAGCCACAGCAGCGACCGCTGCTCAGCACCAAGTTTTGAAAACGCCTCCTCGATTAACGACGATGATTCTGTCTCGCATTCTGTCTTCCTCGGCTCTTGTTCGTCCGCGGTCGATCTCTGCTGCCGCCACCATTCCGCCGCTCGCTTTCTTGCAATTCCGAAGAGATAGGCCCGCAGCGATCCGTTTTCCGGATGAAATCCGTTCGGCTTGCGCCAAAGGTGCAGAAAGGCTTCCTGCGCCACGTCTTCCGCGGCTTGTGTGTTTCCAAGTAGTTGCCGCAAGAAACCGTTCAGAGGCGAGACATTCTCCTGATAGAACCCGTCGAATGCTCCGGTGTCTCCTCGACAGATCCGCTCCCACAGTTCGCGGTCGTCAGCCACAGCTCATCTCCACTAAGGTATTCGTGAATACGGCCCAAAAGGTTCACCAATATAATCTTAACTCAGCCAGGAAGCGACCCTTCGTGACCGCTCTCGAACGGATACCGACGAACTAGCCACGTGCCTGGTTAACCGCCTAACCACCGAGAAGCGCGACGCCCCGCTGAGGATTCGTAGGTTACGCTGGAGCGGTGCCGCACGCATGGCATGGTGAGCGGCCCTTCGACCCCGCCGGGGAAGCTGCGCGCCTTGTCGCGTTGGTTTGTAGCCCGGAAAATGTAGAAACTCCAGCTCCCCTCCTCAGATGAGGAGGGGGCTAGTGTCCTGAGTCAGAAGTTCGTTAATGAAGTCAGCCCCGACTTGTCGGGGCGAAAGAGGGTAGCCCACGGTGTCAGCCGCATAGGCGTTAACCTAAGGGTTGCAAGACCGCGAGAGCCGCGGAGCGGCGGCAGAGAGTAGCCCACGGCGTGAGCCGTGGGACGGGGTTGGGCGTTAGCATTCCCAGCCCCGGAAGGGGCGACAGACTACATCCGGGAGCCTCTGCCGCCCCTCCGGGGCTGCGCGACCCCGGGTTTGGCCCTCGATCCCACGGCGTACGCCGTGGGCTACTCTCTGTCGCCCCTCCGGGCCTGTACAGGCGGCCACTCGGACCCACATTGGGGAGGTAGTCCACCAAGTTAACGCTTATGCGGCGACAGCCGTGGGTCCTGAGCGCGGCCCTCTCCCCCCGCCTCCTCCCCCGCCAAGCGGGGGAGGGGGAACAAAAGGGGGCGGGGGCCATTCTCCCCAGGGCTTTCGCCCTGGGCTAAGTTATTCCGCCCCTACCGGGGCTGAGCACGGCGAACCTCAAGAACCTGACTCAATGAATGGACACATGTTGCAGGACGCTAGCGTAGTGCGTGGAGGGTGTCCCGATCCCTGAGAAGGTGTGAAAAAATCGGATTGGCCATCTGTAGCGGCGCTCTATGAGCGCCGAAATCACTGATTCTAAAATACGGCGGTCATAGACCGCCGCTACAGCGTGATTTATTCACGGTTTCTGACGCCTGGTATCTGCCATTTTGTCCCCGGCACTTTTCTCTTGACACGCCCGCCAGATGGTGGTAGCCTATCCTAGTTGTCGCATAAGAGCGGTGGCAAAGGCAGGCGGCTACGGAAGGCGAAAGGGACGCGGCGAGGGGGAAAAAGCGGGGAAATGGAAAAAAGATACTAAAATAGAGGGAACGAACTCGGTCATCTCTGGCAAATAAAGGACTTAGATATTTTGGAGTGCACAAAACGAACTGGTTTTTGATGCAAAAAAGCGCAAAATGAACACCAAAAGTGGCACAAAAAACCATGTTTTGTGCGGTTTTGAGGTCAAATTCGCGGCTCGAAAGGCGCCCCTGGCAGGCGAATGCAAGTGGGGCTACACGAGCTTCTAATTCCGTTCTTTCCGTTGAATTGATATTGGCCATGGCCGTGAATCCACAAGTTGCTCTCGTCACCGGCGCTTCACGGGGGATCGGGCGCGGCATCGCGACTGAGCTGGCGCGCCTCGGTTTCAGTATTGCCATCAACTTTGCCCGAAGCCAGGAAGGAGCGCTGGAATGCAAAAGGCTGTGCGAGCAGGCTGCGCCTGCGGGCGCACCTGCCGCCCTAAAGGACGGCGCTACACCTTCCTTTGAGGTATTCCAAGCGGATATTTCGAAGGCAGCGGATCGCGCTAGCCTGTTGAAGGCTGTCCAGGAACGCTTCGGTTGGATAGACCTGTTGGTAAACAACGCCGGCGTGGCCCCCACGGTGCGCGTTGATTTGTTGGAAGCCGGCGAAGAGAGTTTCGATCGGCTGATGACTATTAACGTGCGCGGCCCTTACTTCCTGACTCAGGCAGTGGCGAATTTCTGGATTGGCGGGCTGAAACAGAGGCCGGAGAAGTCCGGAACGCCAAAGATCGTGAACATCTCCTCAGTCTCCGCCTATGCTCCCAGCGTCAACCGAGGCGACTACTGCATGAGCAAAGCCGCGCTCTCCATGATGACGCAGCTCTACGCAGCGCGACTGGCCGAGTACGGGATTAACGTCTACGAGATTAGGCCCGGCATTGTGCTGACAGATATGACGGGTCCGGTGAAAGAGAAGTACGATGGGATGATTTCGAGCGGCCTCACGCCCCTGTCGCGCTGGGGAACACCGGAGGATGTGGGCCGCGCCGTGGCGGCCATTGCCGAGGACCGCTTCCCCTTTTCCACCGGCGAGGTCATCAACGTGGACGGGGGATTCCATATTCGACGACTTTAGCGGGACGCGAACAACGCCCTGGGAATGTCATTCTGAGCCCGTCAGCCGACGGACGAAGAATCTCGGCAGTTCTTGGATTCACTAACTGCGGAGATCCTTCGTCGTCCCAAAGAATGGGACTCCTCAGGATGACAGCAAGCGCAGGATGACAGCAGGCATATGATCCGCATTGACGAAGGACTCACGCCGGAAAAACTGAGACCTCGAATCGAGCGTGTTTTCGAGATCTCCGCCAGTAAGATCCGGGCGATCGAAAAATCCTTTGACGCTTCGCGCGGCTCGCCAGTCTCGACGGTCGCGGGCGTCTACATGGCCCGTGAATGGACCGAGTGGACGTTGGGCTTCATGTACGGCTCGGCGCTCCTCCAGTACGACGCCACGGGCGAGGACTGGTTCCTGGAGTACGGACGGTGTAACACCCTGGAGCGCATGGCTCCGCAGCTCACGCACACGGGCGTGCACGACCACGGATTCAACAGCGTCAGCACGTATGGAAACCTGCTGCGCCTGGCGAACGAGGGCAAGATTGCGGCGAGCCCGGCTGAACAGGGCGTCTATACGCTGGCGCTGAAGGTCAGCGGGGCGGTACAGGCGGCGCGCTGGTCGCCTACCCGTGACGGTCGCGGCTACATCTACTCCTTCAACGGCCCCCACTCGCTCTTTGCGGATACGATCCGCTCGCTGCGTTCCCTGGCGCTCGCGCATCGCCTCGGACATGTACTGATGGGGGAGAACGACCGGCGCTTTTCACTTCTGGAACGGCTTGTGCATCATGCTTCCGTGACGGCGGAGTTCTCCGTCTATTACGGCGAGGGGCGGGACGCGTACGACGTGCGCGGGCGGGTAGCGCATGAGTCGATCTTCAACGTGAACGACCGCAGTTACCGATGTCCCTCGACCCAGCAGGGATATTCGCCCTTCACCACCTGGACGCGCGGCCTGGCATGGATTATGTGCGGTTACGCTGAAGAACTGGATTACCTCCAGACGCTTTCCGAGCAGGAATTGGACCCGCTCAGCGGACGCGAAAAAGTGGAAGGCATGATGCGCCGGGCCGCCCAAGCAACCTGCGACTACTACCTCGAGCAGGCAGCGCAGGACGGTATTCCCTATTGGGATACAGGCGCGCCGGGACTGACGAAGCTGGGAGACTGGGGCAACAAGCCGAGTGATCCATTCAACGACTTCGAGCCGGTGGATAGCTCAGCGGCGGCAATTGCCGGGCAGGGACTCTGGCGATTGGGGACTTATCTTCAAGGACAGTCCGAAAATCCCGAGCGTGGGAGACGCTATCGGCAGGCCGCAATCACCATCGCGAATACGCTGTTTGCTGAGCCTTATCTTTCGACTCATCCGCAACACCAGGGATTGATCCTTCACTCCGTGTATCATCGCCCGCGAGGCTGGGACCACGTTCCACCCGGCCGGCAAATACCCTGTGGCGAGTCTTCCATGTGGGGCGACTACCATGTGCGGGAATTGGCGCTGCTTCTTCTGCGCGAAGCAAAGCGGGAACCCTACCTGACGTTCTTTAATATCGGCGAGATGACGTAGCGCGGGCCTAGTTAGTGGACATGTGCCACCCGCTTACCCAGCGAAATGAAAGCCGCGGTTGTTGTCACCCCCGCGTAAGCGGGGGTCCACATCACTCGGGAAGAAGCTGGATTCCCGCCTTCGCAGGGATGACCCATATGGCGCGACCCTCAAATGTAAGCATGGTGGCGAAACTACCTGGGGAAAAAGTACATCAGCCAACCCAGCACCAAGGCAATGCCTACAAACGCGCCAAAGACCTTCGCGCCGTAGACAAGTCGCTCGCTGGGCGTGTCCTTGGCCAGAACCCCGAACACCACAGAGACCAGGAAGGAGAATATGACGAGAGCGGGAAAGTGTGTCAGAGCCATAATCAGATCAGTGACGAGTGACGAGTGACGAGTGACGAGCCAGAGTACGGGTGCCAGGTGTCAGGTGCCGGGTTTTCTGCTCGTCACTCGTCACTCGTCACTCATCACTGCTTTCGCCCCATGGCAATATCATAGCAGTCCAGCACCGCAAGGACGTTGAGCATGCCTGCGGCCACCAGGTAGGCGGTTCCAAAGTCGGAGCTCACGAAGAAGGGGTCACCGCCCGAATAACCAAAAAACCTGGCGGCGGGCATCGCCAGGCCTACGCATAATTCGCCATAGTAACCCAGGGTTTGAAGGTAAGAACCGGAACTGGTCGAGAAGAATTGCCCCTGCATTGCCAGGCCGAGAGCAAACATGGTTATGATCGAGGCGAAGAGGATCAGCGCTCGCCATTTCCTTCCCAACAACAGGTGACCCAACCCCGGGACCAGCCAGGCCGCAACGCACAGCCGCACCAAAGTGATAATCGGCGGGTGAGCGGCGGCAGCCTTGGTTTTTGCACCAGCCTCTTCCTCGATAGCCTTTCCAGCCATAGCTCTGTTTCACGCGCTGCAAGAGAGACCTAAGAGCCTCCGAGCGCAATACCCTTCTTAGCGAAATTAACACACCTCAGTAGACGGCGGCAAGGAGGGGCACAATGGCCGCTTGAATCTCACCGGTCACCCGCGCACTCGCTTCCTCGACGAACACGTTCACCTCGCTGCGCACGCCAAACTCCGGGAGATAAATGCCCGGCTCGATCGAGAAACAGGTGTGCGGAATTATCTGGCGCGTATCGCGCGTCTCGAAGTTGTCGATGTTCGCACCATTGCCATGCACCTCTTCACCGATGGAGTGCCCGGTCCGATGAACGAAGTATGGGCCGTATCCGCGGCGAGTGATAATCCTGCGGGCCACATCATCCACCTCATATCCGTGAATCGTCCGCCCACTTTTCATGGAGGTCTGAACAAACTCCACTGTGGCATCCCGCGCTTCCCGCACTATCTCGAACATTTCGGCGTAGCGGCGCGGAACCTCCACCCCCACGAAGCCTGTCCAGGTGATGTCGAAATAAACCGCGCCAGGCTTGTTCATTCTTCCCCACACATCCAGCAGCACGAAATCGTTGACCCCTATGGGCGACGAACCCTCACGCTGCGGCATGTAATGGGGATTGGCTGTGTTTCGGTTGACCGCCGCCACCGGCCCCTCATCCGTGACCACGCCGCCGCTCTCAAAGACACGTAACATTTCCAACTGCACGTCGCACTCCCGGATTCCCTTTCCCGAGCGCACGGCTTCCGCGATGGCGGCGAAACCCGCTCGCATGGCGGCGTGCACCACCTTGCCGGCCTCTAGGTGCAAGGCCAGCGCATCGTCCCCCCACCGCGCTTCGAACAACTGGACCAGGTCTGCCGATGAAACCACTTCCACGCCGAAGCTCTTCACCAACTCTATCGTCCCGGCGTCCACCAGGCCCACATAAGGAATGTCATTCAGCGCCGAATACTGCATGGCGATACGGCGCTTGCCTTCCAGCAGCCTCTTCAGACCCTCGTGTTGTTCTTTCCAGGAGGAATACTGGAGCTCCGTCCCCGGCAACGCGGCCAGGTTCTGCCTCTCCACCCGATGAATGAGCTTGCCTGGAGCTCCCCGGGCAGGAATCAGGTAATACCATCGCCGCGTACACATGGGTGGATCGATTTTCAGCACTCGATAAGCGATGGGATCACGACGATGGTGGTCGTAAAACAACCAACCATCCAGCCCGTTTTCCCGAAGCGTCGATTGAATCTGGTCAAATTCCATACTCGTCATTCGTCACTGGTTCTTGAAAAATGGTCGCCACTGTTCCTCGCGCGGCCCGGCGGTGAGCAGGCTCACGCCGATCAGGCATAGCAACGAAGCCGCCAGTGCAGGAAAAATCATGGGAGCGCGGGCCTCCAACCCGAACACTTTCCACAGCACCGCCACAGCCGTACCCGCAGCAATCGAGCTCAGCCCCCCGGCGGTGGTTGTCCGTTTCCAAAAGAAAGCGGCCACAACCGCAGGGGTCAGCCCCGCACCATATACGTCGTAAGCATAAACTGCCGTAGCCAGAACCGAGGGCTGGAAGCTTTGCGCCAGGGCTAAGACTCCAAGGGCCACCACAGTGAAGCGCGAAAGAAGCAGCAAAGTGCGGTCGCTTGCGCTCTTGGAGGACAAGCGCTGAAAAACGTCATGAACAACGTTCGTCGCCGGCGAAAACAGGTAGTTATTTCCGGTGGATATCACCTTGGCGAAAACGGCGCCCAGAAAAATGGCCCCCACCATCGGCGCCACTCCGTGGCGCGCCGTGTAGGGCACGATTCCCCACGCCGGAAGCGCGCCGGACTCGATTTCATGGTGGAACAGCACTCCCCCCACTATGGCCAAAAGCACGATGATAGTTTCCAGGAAAAACGTCCCAACGATCCAGCCCACCACCGAAAGCCGGGCGTCCCGCTCGCTGCGGGCAGAAAAAAACTTCTGGTAGGAGCTTTGATTTCCCACCATGAGCGTGAAAGTAGGAAAGAAGTAGCCGAGCACTTCACTCCACGTCATTCCACCCTTAAATGTGAAGTGACTCGCAGGCAAGGCAGCGTGTAGGGCGCTCCATCCGCCGGCGCGCAGGAGCATCGCCGGCAAGGCGATGAAGCACCCGGCCGTAACAAGCAGCCCAATCGCCACGTCCGTGTAAGCGACCGACGACATGCCCGCCAGCGCAGTAAACAGGATGACAAACCCTGCCAGGATCAACGTCCCCGTCCTCTCGCTGACTCCGAAGGCAAGATTCAGAATTCGCCCACCGCCGCGGAACTGGTAGCTGACGATGGCCGTGTAGGAAACGATGATGCAGAGCGTGCCAAAGACGCGCGCGATCGGACTGTATCTGACCTCCAGTAAATCAGGGACAGTGTACTGCGCGAAGGCCCGCGCGCGCCCGGCAATGAAATAGACCACCAGCAACCCGGCCCAGCCACCCGCCGGCAACCATAAAGACGCCAGCCCCCGGCGATAAGCGAACTCGGCGCCCCCAAAAAGGCTTCCCGCCCCTATCCACGAGCACAAGAGCGTGAAGACCAGCACCGCCGCCGAAAGCCTGCGGTCCGCAACCATGAAATCCGCATGGCCCTTGAGCTTCACCATGCGCGTCACGCTTACCGTGAGCAACACAAGAACGATCAGGATGAGAACCGTAGCGTAGAGCATTGTCAGTTGTCAGTGGTCAGTTGTCAGTGGTCAGTTGTCAGTAGTCAACGGCCCGTTGCTGTTACCTCTGTGTCATTGCCGGCCGGAAGAGGTCGTTGATGAACTCTGCGCGAACTTGGTGACCGTCTCACTCCGCATGGTCCGTGCGACCTCGCAGGAGGTCGATGGCGTGGGGGAGAAGCTCGATAATGCTCTCGAGCGATTCGCAAGCGCCGCGCGGGCTGCCCGGCAGGTTCACGATAAGCTTATCCTTCCTTGCTCCCACCATCCCCCGCGAGAGCGCCGCCAGGGGAGTTTTCTTTATCCCTTCAGCGCGCATCAGTTGGGCGAGACCCGGGATGTCCTTATCGACGACGGCGCGAGTGGCCTCCGGGGTGACGTCGCGCGGTCCAAGCCCAGTGCCTCCGGACGTGAAAATGGCATCGCAATCATGCCCGTCAGTCCAGGCCAGAAGCGCGCTCCGAATGCGGTCCGCATCATCAGGCAAGACCTCGAGCGTCTCAACCACCCAGCCGCGCTTTTCCAGCAACTCGCGAACTGCCGGGCCGGAACGGTCCTCCCTCCCGCCAGCCGCCGCGGCATCACTTAATACGAGAATCTTCGCGCGAAGAGGGGAAGACATAAAAGCTCTCAGCTCTCAGCTCTCAGCTCTCAGCTCTCACCTTTCTCAAATCGGATCTCGCCTCGGTTTGTGGAGGAAAAGATCAGAGCGAGATTCCTCGCTGCGCTCGGAACGACACTGAGGTGCAGGCAGTGCTCCGCCCTCAACCAGCTCACAGGGCTTATTGGGTCAACAGCTATCAGCAGAATACACCTCCTATGACTGAAAACTGATGGCTGATAGCTGAAGGCTGACGGCTGACAGCTAGCGTAGCTGATGGCTACCTGGCGCGGTAGGCGCCGCTCTTCCCTCCGCTCTTTTCCAGCAGCTTGACGCTGGTGATCTCGATTCCCCGGTCGATGGCCTTGCACATGTCATAAACCGTGAGCGCCGCGACCGTCACCGCCGTGAGCGCTTCCATCTCGACCCCCGTTGCCCCCGTCGAGCTCACCTTCGAAGAAAGCATCACGCCACTCTTGCAAAAACTCGCTCGCACATCAATATGGCTCAACCAAAGCGGGTGGCAAAGCGGAATCAGTTCTGAAGTCCGTTTTGCAGCCGTGATGCCGGCAATACGCGCGATTTCAAGCGAGTCGCCTTTGGGATTTCGCTTCGCGGCGCGAAGAGCAGCAGGACTCATCTTCACCAGCGCGCTCGCTGCAGCTTGGCGCAGGGTGGCAGGTTTGGCCGAGACATCCACCATGCGGATGCGCCCGGCTGCATCGTAGTGCGTAAGACTTTTGCGCATGCTGCCCCCCTACAAGGAGTCAGAAGACAGGAGCCAGAATCCGCAGCCAGAGGGCTTCCTTCCCCGTGAAATTCTGAAACTCGGCACCGGCTGCTCTACATTCTGTCTCCTGACTTCTGACTCCTGACTTGCGCTCGTCACTTGTCACTCGTCACTTGTCACTGCGCTCTCGGCAAGATGTCAACCCAATCGCCTGCCCCGAGTTCAGCCTGGTCAGGATGGATCACCAGAAAACAATTGGCAGCGGCAATGCCGACCAGATCTCCGGAGCCCTGCCAGCCGACGAGCTCCACAACCGGGTCGCGGTTCTGAACCCAAACGCGCGCGGGCATAAACATGGTCAGGCCGGTCTTTTGGCGGCAGGGCTTGGCCAAGCGGGCGCGAAGAAAAACCGGCGGCTCGAACTCCGCCCCGCCCAACATAGCGAGAGCGGGGCGGACAAATAACTCGAAGGTGACGGAGGTAGAGACCGGATTACCCGGAAGGCCAAAGAAAAACCGGTCGCGAACCCGGCCAAAGACCAAGGGCTTGCCGGGACGGATCGCCGTTCCCTGGAAGAAGAACTCCGCTCCCAACTCCGCCAAGACCTCTTCCACCAGATCAAACTTACCCATCGACACGCCGCCGCTCAAGAGGAGCAAGTCTGAATCCAGCCCTTGTTCGATCATCTCACCCAGGACGTCCTTGCGGTCGGGAGCTATGCCAAGCTGTACAGGCACGCCTCCCGCAGCGGTGACCTGGGCGGCCAAGGTCATGGCGTTACTGTTGCGAATTTGAAACCATTGCGGGCGCTGCTCGACAGGCACCACTTCATCGCCCGTCGGCAGAATGGCGACGCGGGGCTGCCGGAAAACGCTGACGCTGGCCTTCCCCACTGTGGCCAGCAAGCCTATTTCCGCCGCCCGTAGCCGCCTTCCAAGCGGCAGGACACGCGCACCCAACGCGGCTTCACTGCCTTGGAGGACGACATTTTCCCATTGCCGCACCTGGCGCTGGATTTCGATATCGTCGCCCATGCGCCGCGTGTGCTCGACCATCACCACGGCGTCCACCCCCACCGGCAAAGGAGCGCCGGTCATGATTGAGACGCACTGGCCGGAGTTCACCTCCCCTTCAAAAGACCGTCCGGCAGGGACCTCGCCCATGCACCGAAGCACAACAGGCTCTGCACTCAAGTCCGCAGCGCGCAAGGCATAACCATCGCGAATGGCTCGGTGAAAGGGGGGCAAATCCCGGTCTGCCGAAACCTCCTCTGCCAAAACCCGTCCTTGGACTTGGTCCAAGGGCACAGTTTTCACCGAAGGCCTGGGATTTGCCCGACCGATTTTTTCCTGGACAATTGATAGGGCCTGCTCGTATGTGACTACCATTGCCAATGCTTCAGTATATGGAGGCTCTAAAACGGCTTTCTTCAAGCCAGATGAGCTGGTCGCGCTCAGGCCCCGTCGAAACCATGGCAATCTCCATCCCCACCTGGCTGGAAAGGAATCGCAAATAGTCCTTGGCCTTCTGCGGGAGCTTGGAGAAATCCTGGAGGCCGAAAGTGGACTCGAGCCAGCCCGGCAAGATGCGATAGTGGACTTGCACCTTATCCAGGATGTCAACGTCCGGCGGGAAGTCCGTGAATCGCCTGCCCTGGTACTCGTACGCCAAACCCACCGGAATCTCGGCGAGGTTATCCAGGATGTCAAGCTTGGTGATGATGAGCGCCTCGAGATGATTCAGTCGCGCGCTGTAGCGGGCCGCCGGCACGTCAAACCAACCGCAGCGGCGCGGCCGACCGGTAACCGCGCCATACTCTCCTCCGCGTTCTCGAATCTTTTCACCCTCGGGGCCCTTGGCCTCGGTGGGGAAGGGCCCGCTCCCCACCCGTGTGGCATAAGCTTTTGAAACGCCAACAACAGACTGGATGCGGGTGGGCCCCACCCCGGTGCCCGTGCAAGCCCCACCTGCTGCGGCGCTCGATGAGGTCACGAACGGATAAGTTCCGTGATCCAAGTCCAGCAGCGTTCCTTGCGCGCCTTCGAAGAGCACGCGCTTTCCCTGGTCCATCTGGGCATTCAAATACGCCGAGACGTCCGCAAGGAAAGGCACGATCTGCGGAGCGGCTTCCAGGCACTGATCGGCTATCGCCACGGGGTCAAGGGCGCCACCCCCGAACAGCGCCGAGGCAATACGATTCTTCTCCGCAACCACTTCGCAGCACCGGCGGCGGAACAATTCCGGGTAGCGAAGGTCGCCCGCCCGGAGACCGCGGCGGCCGGCTTTGTCCTCATAAGAGGGACCGATCCCTTTAGCCGTGGTGCCGATTTTTCCAATCCCGCGCGCCTCTTCGGCGGCCACTTCGTGGGCTCGGTGGTATGGCAGAATCAGGTGCGCGCGATCGCTGATGAGCAGGCGCTCATCCACTCGCACCCCGTTTCCCTGCACAGCTTTGATTTCGCGTAACAAGGCCTCGGGGTCAACCACAACTCCGTTTCCGATAGCGGCGGTCTTATCCGGCCGCACGATGCCTGTCGGAAGGAGCTGGAGAATAAATTTCTTGCCGCCGACGTAAACCGTGTGGCCGGCGTTGGCGCCTCCCTGGTAGCGGGCCACAATGTCGAAATGCTCCGCCAAAGCATCGACGACCTTTCCCTTGCCTTCGTCGCCCCATTGGGCGCCCACCACAACCACATTTGCTGGCATGTTGATCCTGTTTACCTCGTCCTGGAGGCTGCGCAAAGACTTGATTTTACCGCAATATGACCTGGTGTCCTGGCCCGGCTGACTCTTTACAACAACCACCCCCTCCCCCCTCCTTGCCAAGGAGGGAAGCCCGTCCATCAACTCCCCTCCTCTCTAAGGAGGGGCCAAGGGGTGGTGAGTGCGAATGGCCTTTAAATAAGTGGTTACAACGCTAGTCCTTCATCCAAAGACTGGAGTGGCTTCCTTTTATCTTCGGAGAATCCACAATACGAAATCCCAGCCTTTGGGCCACTGCCAAGGCCCCGTCGAACTCTTCTCTTGAGACGTGGCCTGCGGGTTCCGAGAACAAGAGTGACCCACCTTTTCTTAGCGATTTATGGATTTCTAGGAGAAATTGTTTTGCATCCGGAACCTCATGCAGGACGGCAAAGACCAATGCAAAATCGACCTTCTCAAGCAGATCATCAATCCCGACAGAGGCGGGGGTGTTAACACGTAATTCAATTCTGGCAATCAATCCTGCCTTGATGGCGCGTTTTTTGACCACGCTTAGCATCTTCTCTTGCAGGTCAATACAAACCACATGCCCAGACTCCCCCACGAGGCGCGCCAGCGGCAAAGTAAAGAACCCCATCCCACTTCCGACCTCCAGCACCCTCGTCCCCTCATGGACGTAAGGTTTCAGAATCCTCTCCGGGTTGTGGTAGAGCCTCCTGATGGGACTGACTAACAGATACCCCAGCCACCAGGGACATACTCTCTTGCTCATGATTCCACGTACACACAACCGTGACGAGTGACAAGTGACCAGAAGAAAAGCAGGAGTCAGAAATCAGAATTCAGGGGTTGTCTTTTACAAACTCGCCACCCTCACTCCACAGACACCTGAAATCTGAAACCTGGCGCCTGTTTTTTTGCTTGTCATTGTCACTTGTCACTCGTCACCGTACTTCAGAGGTGCTTATCGAGCAGCTTGCTGATGGCCTCTTTGGATGCGGCCCCCGCGATCTGCTCCAGGATTTGACCGCTCTTGAAAAGTAGAAGGGTAGGAACACCTCGGATCTTGTATTGGCTGGTGAGCGTGAGGTTTTCATCCACGTTGAGTTTTCCAACCTTGGCACGGCCGGCGTACTCCTCTGCAATTGCCTCGACGGCCGGCGCCATCATCCGGCAGGGCGCGCACCACGTTGCCCAGAAATCGACCAGAACCGGCTTGTCGGATTTCAACACTTCTTCTTCAAAGTTCTGCTCAGAAAACTCCAGGGTATAACCGCCCGCCATCGTTTCAAAACCTCCCCAGATGCGTGATCCCTGGCCAGCTATCCCTTCAAGGTCTAAGCCTCGGATTCAGGTATGGCCTTTCGCTTCTGCAATGCTTGATAGATCTCCAAATACTGCTTTGCCGACCTTCCCCAGGAGAAGTCTGCTCGCATTCCGTTGCTAACCAGTTGCTGCCAAACCTGGGGCTGGTGATAGGCGGCGATGGCCTGCTCGATTGCGCGCAGCAGCGCCGCGCCATTGTACTCGCTGAACTTAAAGCCTGTCCCCGATTGGCCGTCAAAAGCTTCGATGGTATCATCCAGGCCACCGGTGGCTCTGACGATGGGTACCGTGCCGTATTTCAAGCTGTAAATCTGGTTCAACCCACAGGGTTCGTAACGCGAGGGCATCAAGAACATGTCTGACCCCGCCTCAATCTGGTGCGCCAGCGTGTTGTCGTAAGCGACAGCTACCAGGAACTTATCCGGATAGGTGGCGGCCATGGACCGGAAAAGTTCTTCGTAAACAGGGTCGCCCGTTCCCAGCGCGACTATGTAAATGTCCAACGCCGCAAGCTGCTCGGCGATTTCCGCGAAGAGGTCGAAGCCCTTCTGGGGCGCAAAACGAGAAACGATGCCCACGACCGGGCGCTCGAGCACCGGGCGTCTCACTCCCATTCTTTCCAGCAGAGCCTTCTTGCACGCGATCTTCCCCGTCATATTCTTCGCACTGTAGGTGGCCGGGATGAGCTTATCGGTGGCCGGATTCCAGGCGTCGCAGTCCACACCGTTCAGGATGCCCACCAGACGGTCCCTTCGCGACCGGAAGACTCCCTCCATACCACAGCCGAACTCCGCCGTTTGGATCTCCTCCGCATACTTCCGACTGACCGTGGTGATGAAATCTGAAAAGACAATCCCCCCTTTCAGGAGGTTGATCATTCCGTAATATTCCAGCAAATCCACCGTGAATAACCCTGCATGCAAAGAAATCTGCGGCAGGATATGCGGCGGGAAAAGCCCCTGGTATCCCACGTTATGGATGGTGAAGACCACGGAAGTGTTGCGGAAGAATCCGTCGTCCTGGTAAAGATTGCGCAGATAAATGGGGACCAGCGCCGTCTGCCAGTCGTGGCAATGAATGATATCTGGCGGGGTCTCTGACCGCTTGATCAGTTCCAGAGCAGCGAAACTGAAGGCTGCAAAACGCGCGGCATTGTCAGGATAATCCTCACCCTCCTCCTGGTACAGTCCCGCGCGGTCGAATAAAGAGGGAGCCTCGACCAAAAACGTGCGCACGCCGCCCGCCACACCAGCATTGTGAATGGAGACAAATTTGAAACCGGCGCCCAGCGGGATGGTCAAACTTTGCATCTTGGCCTCAGGCTTGCCGGCCGTGGTCATCCGGTAGCGTGGCAGCACGACCTCGAGTTTATGGCCCAGCTTTGCCAGGGCTTTTGGCAGCGCCCCCACCACGTCGGCTAGTCCGCCGGTCTTCGAAAAAGGCACACCTTCAGGAGCTACAAAGACGACACGCACGAAATTACCCCGTTTGATGGCTTGAGGATTCCAGCTCTTGCCTTGCCTCCCCAAGTTACGTTAGTGGAAGCTGCGCGAGCTTGTCAAGCGCTGCAAGGTGCGCGCGGTGGTGTCATTTGCGAAAGGTGGGCGCTCCAAGCCGCAGCCATTCCCGCGAAAGCGGCAATCGTAAATCTCCAGGAATCCGGTGTCTACGTCTGGATTCCTGCTTTCCCGGGAATGACTGACGTTTGATAAGGGATGCTACTGCAAATGACTCCTAACAGGATGATGAAAAACCCTTTTTCGGGTTGCTAGGAATATAGCCTAGGCTGAAAACAAGGAGCTTACGATTGCTGCAGTACGGCAAAGTAGGCGTCTTTTCGACTTTTTCATCAACCTGCTAAACGAATCTTGCAGGAAGATGGCGCATTCGAGGATGAATGGGAGAGACTCAATCTACCCCGCTACGGGCTTGGGCTGGAGACTAGGGAAGGACAGTGGACAGTGGGCAGTTGGACTGAAAACTTGATTTTGGTGGCCAGTGTTCCCCTGGTCCAGAGCGCCTCGCTCAGGCCCTAGCCTCTAGCCCCCACCCCTGGCCCCTTTTTCAGAGCTCAACATCCCCTATGCTCTTGACGATCCGTGTCGGCTGGTAGGGGAAACGGCGGACGTCCTCCTCGCGGGTGACGCCGCTAAGAACCAGAATCGTCTCCATGCCGGATTCAATCCCGGTCACGATATCGGTATCCATGCGGTCGCCGATCATGACCGTATGTTCGGAGTGAACGCCCAGGTAATTCAACGCCAGCCGCATCATGAGCGGGTTTGGCTTGCCGATAAAGAAGGGGCTGACTCCGCTCGCCCGCTCGATAAGCGCTGCCATGGCTCCAGTGGCGGGCACCATGCCGTCCTCCGCCGGCCCCGCCGGGTCGGGATTGGTGGCGATGAAGTGCGCGCCCTGGCTGACCAAACGGATGGCCTTGGTAATCTGTTCAAAATCGATGCTGTTGGTCTCGCCCAGAACGACATATTCCGGGTCGTGGTCCGTAATGATGTAGCCGACATCATGGATGGCATCCGTGAGCCCGCTCTCGCCGATCACAAAGGCCGTACTACTGGGGCGCTGCGCGTGCAGAAACCGGGCAGTGGCCAGGGCCGAGGTGAAGATGTGTTGGGGAGGTATTTCAAGCCCGATCCACTGGAGCCGGTGGGCGAGGTCGCCGGGGGTGTAGCGCGGGTTATTCGTCAACACCAGTACTTGGCGTTCCGCTCCTTCAACCGCGCGATGAACTTGTCGGCGCCGGGGACAATGTTAGTGCCGGTGATGAGCACTCCATCCATATCCATCAGATAGTTCTTCGCTGGCTCCATATCGGCTCCATTGAAGCAGGTATCAGGTGTCAGGTTTCAGGTGTCAGGTGTCAGGCCTCAGGCGCCAGGGGATTATTGTTGGGGACTAAGGAACGGCAGGCCACCAATACTCCACCCCGGTCTTTGCAACCCTCTGCCCACTTCCTGCTGCCTACTGCCCTTTGCCTACTGCCTTCCGTTCCCCCCGGCGGGCGCGTCGTAACGCCGACTGAATCATCAGAAACTCCCCCACATTGTCGGTGGTGAGCATGCCCACCAGTTGGCCATCATGGACTACTGGTAAGGAGCGGCATTTACAATCGTGCAAAACCACAAGGGCGCTCTCCAGCATGTCGTGTGAGTCAACCACGGTGAACTCACGGTTCATGGCCTCGCGGACATGGACCTCAGAACCGTGCTGGGCAATGGTGCGGAGCACATCTTCCCGAGTGAGCACACCCAGAACATGGTCGCCAAATACGACAGGAAAATCCTGTTGCCACCCCCCGAGGGTGTGGTCAATGGCGGTCTGGAGCGGATCGTCCGGGTTGAGGGTGTGGAATTCCGTAAGCATAGCTCGCTGCACCGGGATGCCCCCGAGGGAGGTGTGCACCTGAACCATCGAAGTCTCCTGCTCAGCTCCCATCCAGACAAACAGAGCGATGAAAAGCAGAAAAGGGTCGGTAAAAAGTCCCACGAAGCCAAAAGCGAAGGCGATGGCCTGCCCGATCCGCGAGGCAAGAACTGTGGCCTTCGTATACTCCATGCGCGTAGCCAGCATGGCGCGCAGAACCCGCCCGCCATCCATGGGAAATGCCGGAATAAGATTAAAAACCAGCAGCCAAAGGTTGACCACCATTAGCCTGTTCAAGAAACTTCCCCCCGCCCAATGGAATGGCTGAACCTGGGGGGAGATGCCGGCGATAGAGTCCACCACATACAACACGCCCGCAATCACCGCATTCACAGCCGGACCGGCCAGCGCCACCCAAAGCTCCTGGATGGGGACATCGGGCATGCGCTCAAGGCGCGCCAACCCCCCGATGGGCAGCAAAGTAATATCGCGGGTCCTAATGCCATACTTGCGCGCGGTCAGCGCGTGACCCAGTTCATGGAGCACGATGCAACCAAAGATCACCAGGATAAACAATGTGCCCGCCAGCGCTCCCTCCAGCGTGCGTCCCTGATGCAAATACAGACCAAGGATGAAAAGGATCAGCAGGAAGAATGTGGCGTGCACGTAAACGCCGATGCCGGCGATCGTTCCGACTCTCCAGGACCAGCGCATAGTGCTCTCTCCTCGCTTAAACAAGTGTTCTTACTTTCGAAGGTAACACTGCTTACCGTGCGCCTGCAAGCATCCCTAGATGCGCTTCTTGGAAGTGTTTGTCCAAAGGGAATAATGAAAGACGGATTAATCCTTTTTCTTGACATCGAATCGAAACGGACCGACGATCTGCTTCGATGAGACCCATGAGGGCTAGTACTTAGTGCCGTAAGTCCGCGTTACATCGGCGGAGCCTAAATCATTTCTTTGGTGATGCTTGAAATAACGGCCAATCTCGTCACCAAGTACTAGCCGTCTGCGGAAAAGCCCGTTTGACCTGTCATTCCGAGGAGTCCCGATTTGATCGGGACGACAAGGAATCTCGCACTGCGTTGAAATTACCCAGAGCGAGATTCCTCTTCCCTCAACTGATGGATCCGAATGACAGCTCGGAGGGATTTCTCCGCAGCGTGCTTGCGCCAACGGCCCGATATGCAGAAAACCCGAACGCACTAGAGGTAAGGAGAACGCTATGGACTACACCTACGAAGATATTGCGAAGATGATGGACCACTCTTTGCTGAACCCTAGCCTGACCGACAAAGAACTCGAGCAGGGTTGCCGTCAGGGGGTTGATTACAACTGCGCCAGCGTCTGCATTTTGCCCTATTACTTGAAGCGGTGCGCAGAGATTCTGCGCGGCAGCACGGTCAGGCCAAGCACCACCATAGCCTTCCCGCACGGCGGGCAGACCACGGCCATCAAACTGGCGGAGGCCCAACAAGCTCTCGACGACGGCGGCCAGGAACTGGATATGGTCGTCAACATCAGCAAGGTTCTCAGCAACGACTGGGCTTACGTGCGCCAGGACCTCAAGTCGGTCATTGACCTCACCCACGACCGTGGCCGAAAAATCAAGGTCATCTTTGAGAATTGCTACCTGAAGGACGAGCACAAGATCCGGCTCTGCGAAATCTGCGGTGAGTTGCGGGCCGATTGGGTGAAAACCTCGACCGGCTATGGCAGCGGGGGCGCAACCCTGGAGGATCTGAAACTCATGAGAGCGCATTCGCCGGCCTACGTTCAGGTGAAGGCGGCGGGCGCGATCTCGACAAGCTGCTCGAAGTCCGCGCCCTCGGGGTTACGCGCGTCGGCGCCAGCCGAACTTCCGCCATCCTCGAGAAATGCAAACGCCGGCTCCAAGCACAGGCGTCAGGTGCCAGGTAACGGGTGTCAGGGGTGTGAAGCAGGGTCTCAGGCGCCGAGTGCAAGGTTTAAACGCGGACGAAACCAGCAGCCGCTGGAGGCTATTCCCTGAAACCTGACACTCGGCGCCTGACGCCTACCTTCTTGGGGCCTTCAGTCGCTTGCGCATTTCATCCAGAGCCTCTGGAGCACGCGCGGCCATCCACTGCTCGTATTTGTGGGCTAGCGTCTCAAGGTTTTTCCAGCCGAGGGGGTTCTTGCGGGCTTCCCGCAGGGGGGCCGCCAGGTGTTTCACCTTTTCCCAGATCAGCCAGAATTCCGCCGTGTTTTCAAAAAACAAATCCTCTTTGAGCAGGCCGTGGTTCACAAGGGACGCAGCCATCTCCCAATAACTTACAACCATGCGAAAGAATGTGTCCTCGTCAGACCCCGGGGGGAAATGCCTACCAAAGCTTTCCACCGAATCCGCCTGGAATTCCCTCATCATCCATTCACGCGCTCGGCGCAATTTCTCCTCGCGGCGCAGTTCATAAAGACGCAACAACAGTTCGGCGTCGTAATTATCCGGACTTTCTCGCACGCAGACCTCCCTTCTTGGCGTCGGGGAGCGCCGCCATTCTCAACCTGGCCATCCCTGTCCAAGGGTCGCCAGGCTCATTAGCTGGCAGACACTCATGATACCACGAGTTGCCAGCAAACCCGAGGTAGCGCGCGCCTCTCGCCCGCATCGAGGGTAGGGAAGGCCCTACCCCTACAACTTCTAGGGGGACGGCTTGCCGATCCCTGATCGACGGGTTCAGGACGCTCCCGCGACAGCGCGCGAGACGCCCGCGCTACATAGCAGGTGTGGCCTTGCTATGGCTGGGGTTCTAAATAACTGCCGCTTTGGATGACGTCTCGTGGCAATCTCCGCGAGAAATCCCGCAGACATTGAGTCAAGTGCGGAACTTCCGAAGGGTCCACCGCGTAGATCGAGACCGTGTCTCCACCCAGCACAACGTTGTTCGGGATCGTCCACCGGCCGACCCGAACCCAATCCGAAGGCAACCCGCCGACCTCCCCTGCGAACCAGGGAGCGTAGACAATCGCGATTCTAGCGCCGGTTTGTCTTGATAGGTCGGCAATGACCCAACTGCGGAAAGTATGGGTTCGCTTCGCCAAAGTTATGCCGCGATCGGCCAATCCCCAGAGATCAAGGCAATGGATATCCGCCAGGAAGTTGACCGCGCCAACGTCATTCAGCGCCACGGTGGAACCCTGGTAATACTGCTTGATGAACACCCCCATTTGGTATTGTTGTTCAAAAACGTTCGTCGTGCACTGAGGGAGGAGCCAGAGCAGGCGCGTGGCTTTCACCGTCAAAGGGAAGAAAAGCAGGAGCGTCACTGCGCCGGTGGCAAGATACTGGGGAACCAGCCTCCCGCTGAAAGAGGCCCGAGTTGACAGGCTGACCGTCAGGACAGGCAATTGGGAGGCGAGGAAAACAACACCCAGCACGAACAGATAGGCATCGTAGCGGAACAGGGGGCCCACCTCGACAAATTCCACATGTGGGACAGCCGTGAGAAGGAGAATTGCCCCCATCAGTTGCCGGCTATCAAAAAGGCTACGTCCCTTGCCACAGGCCAGGGTGTAAAACAGGAGCACCCCAATCAGAAGCACGAAGACGTGCAGGCCTTTGTAGAGATTGGCAAAGGCGTTGATTGTCAGGGAGAGGAACAGACCGCTCAAAGAGCTTAGGTCCGGCATCACACCCTTCAGGAGGACAGAACTTGGAAACCAGAACCAGCCGTGCTTTACCGAGACGATCCCATAAATGACCACGGGAAGAAATCCGCAAACCGTGAAGGCGAGTGCGTAAATCCAGCGTTTGCGGAGAAGAAGAAAGATGCCGATGGCAAAGATCAGGAACATCCCCTCGAAACGCACGGCCGTAACCAGAGGCGCCAGCACGAGAAGCAGGGTTGAATCGCGCGCGGCGGAACCCGGCGCTTCACCCGAAAGCATCCGCGCGGCGAGAAAAGTTACCAGCAGGACGAGGAGCGTCTGAAGGTTTTGTTCCAAACCCGAGAGGATCAAGGTGGGAAGGGGGACGAAGAAGATAATGACCAGCAGGGCGGCAAACTTCAGCCGCGGCGACAGCTTGTACCACGATAGGATGGCATAGGCTGTGCACAGGATAAGAACGGCAAAGAGCAGGTTCCATACCAGGGGTGCAGCTTGGCTTGCTCCCAACAAGTAGTAGGTGAAACTTAGAAGAAGTGTCCAAAGTATTGAGGAGGAAGAAGAGGTGAACCCGTAGCGAGTGATACCCCAAACGCCATAGAGAGAAAAATTCCTGGCCATGGCCATGTGAATATAAGGGTCATCAAGCGCATAAACGAGATGCCCCTGGTTCTGGTAAAAGGAAGTAGCCAAGAGCAGCCCAAAAAGAGAAGAGAGGATTAGAACGGAGGCGTAAAGCGGCCAGTGTTGCAGGGGGTCTCGTCTCAATGTGCGAATACCAAAACTCATCTGGGGGATTATACGGGAACTCGGAAAGGGAACGTCGAAATTCGAAAATGGAAGCTTGAAAATCGAAATTCGAAACTGGAAACTCGAAATCCGCCAATTAACTGCGGGGCGGGTTGGTAAGCGGCCGAAACATAGCTGTCTCTGCCCTTATTGGACTTCGGGCTAATTAGGGCTCGCCCTCCGTCGGTTCCATATCCGCTACCCGCTTCTTCGCGCCCGGTACGAGGGCTTGACGGTTTTGGTTGCTGGAGTTTCCAGTTTCGAGTTTCGGTTTTCCAGTTTCCATTTTCCAGTTTCCAGACTCTCCGGCCAAGTCAGCCAGCAACCTTCGAACCTCACTTTCGATCAAGTCTCGCACATCTCGAAAATAGTCCCTGTCATGGCCGTAAGGGTCAAGGATGTTCCACTTAATTACCCGGCCTTTGAAACCCGCAGGCACTGGACATGCCACCTCGCGTCCCATTCCTATCACTACGTCCATCTCGGAAAGCGGCACGTCCCGCAACCCTTTCGACCAGTGCCCATCCAGGGTGATTCCCTTTTCGTACAGGACTTCATACGTGTCCTGAGCAATCACCCCCAGCGGGTGCGATCCCGCGCTGAAAGCCCGAACTTTTCCCGCGCCGACATGATTGGCCAGCGCCTCCGCCATCTGGCTGCGGCAGGAATTGCCATAACAAACGAAAAGAACCTTGAGCATTGTCTGATTGAATCATTTCTCCATTGAGTCATTTAAAAAACCACTCATGTAACCAAGGGCTAAGCAAAGGGTCTGTTGCAATGATCCGATGGATCGATGATTAAATGACTCAATGATTCAATTTCTTCCAGAAGTATTGATGGACGGTTTCGTCCTCTGTCAGTTCAGGATGGAACGTGGCGGCAAGGATGTTGTGCTGCTCAACCAGCACCGGTAGGCCATCGCAGCGCCCAAGCACCCGCACCCCTTCCCCCACCCGGCGGATGATCGGCGCCCGGATAAAAACCATCTCCACCGGGCGGGGCGAGAGGTCGGGACATTCACCTTGACGCACGGAACTGTCAACCTGCCTGCCGTAAGCGTTGCGTTCGATGGTGATGTCCAGGAGGCCCAAACGCTCCTGGGAGGGATTCAAGACTTCCTTCGCCAGCAGAATGGCGCCGGCGCACGTCCCGAAAACAGGCTTACCGGCCGTCACGAATTCCTTGATGGCGTCGCCCATGCCTTCGTTCGAGAAAAACTTCAGCATGGTGGTGCTCTCGCCGCCCGGCATGATTAAGCCGCCAACCTCAGCTAGCTCCGAAGCGTGTTTCACCAACTTATAAGGCGCGCCCATGCGCTCCAGCATCTTGACGTGCATCGCAAAATCGCCTTGAATAGCGAGTACCCCAATGGGTTTGTGTCCGTTGTCCATTGTCAGTAGTCGGTGGTCAATGGTCCGTTGTCGATGACCTACGGCTGCCTCGTATTTCCCAGGAAAGAACAAATCCTTAGCTCGTGCCGTCCCCTTTGTTGTAGAATCCTTGCATGGCTCAAACTCGCCAATTTTTCGTGAACCTGATCTTTGACCCGGAATACAACGGCTACGCCGCTGACGTGCCGCAACTCCCCGGATGTATGTCGCAAGGCAAGACGGTTGAGGCAGCCATGAAGAACGTGCGTCAGGCAATCCGGACCTATCTCAAGGTGGCCCAGCCCCCCGCACCGACCGATCCTTCGTCACAAGATCTCCCACGGCTTCGGAGTGAGTTGGGTTAGATCCCGTCCGCCGTGAATTACCATCAGGACCAGAACTCGAGTTGGCTCGACTCGATAGATAATTCGGTACTTGTGAAAGAGGATTTCACGAATTTCGTCGTCGTTTGCTTCTGGCACTTTGCGGCCCAGAAGAGGGAAGGTCGCAGTGCGCTCGACGGCCTCGATGACTCTCTGCACAAATCGATCAGCGTAAACTTCGGAATCGTGGGCGATGTAGTCCCGCAAGCCCCTGGCATCGCTGATGGCGGAACGCGTCCATTCTATCTTCGTCATTTTGAGAAAAGTTGTTGTTTCGCAGTCTCGTGTGAGACCACTTCGCCCGCCGCTGCCTCATCCAACGACTTCGCGAGTTTCTTCTTCACGTAGAACTCATACATGATGTCGTCCCACGTTGCATGATCGGGCAGCAACTCGATCAACTTCCGTGCCTCTTCCTTTGCTACACCCATTTTAGCCGGCCTCCCTACCTGATCTGATTCTAGCATCCTTGAGAGGGGAACCACAGCCTCACCTACATCGACAGGTGGCGCACGTTTCAAGCCGTTTGTGATGTGTGCGATGGCTCCGTTCCCGCACATGGCGGACAACGCAATGCCTGGCCCGCCCGGCGTGGGATCATGTCCTAATCTCCTCGTAAATAAGTTCAACCAGAGGCGGCGGAGGCTTTGTAACATCCCTGTCGGTGATCTTGCGTAGGCCATATGCCCTAAGTGCCCGCTTGAAGGCGCGATTGAACTCACCCGAAGCCACGAACGGCGGTGCCGGGTAGTGCTTCGCCGTCCAGACCTGGACGGCTTGGTACGGGTAGCCGAGCGAGTAGGCGCGCTTGTCAGAGCGTGACACCTTCACGCAGAAGTCAACATGTATCCACTCAATCTTGGAGATTGACTCACCTCGCGAGTAGAAGCTCAGGATGCAATCGTAGTCCGAGTATTGGCGCTGCCTGCATGCGATGAAGGTGTGGGGGGACCGCACCCCATACCTCTCAGCGGAGACCTGCTTGGCAGCCTTCGATACTTGGCTTGCGGAGTCCCACCAACCTAATTTCCATCCCGACCGGGTGGGCTCGCTATACCACTCGCGAAACGTGCGGACACGTGTGCGGACGGGGACGCGCCCTTTGCCCGTGTAGAATCTCTTGTGGGCCTTGTCTAGACGATAGAGTTCAGTCCCGCTGACAGGCCGAGGATGGATGGAGCCGATGATCCGATCCACGTCAATCGTACTTGCAGGCAAGAGGACGCCCGCCTCCCGAAGATTTCCGGCACCCAGCGCGTTGACCGAGAGGTTGGCAGAGGTGATGACCACGCCCTTCCCTTCCGCCCAGTAAATCTTCATGTGGAGGCCGTCGGCAAACCTCACACGGACACCGGATGCCACCAGATCCCGGATGGCGGAAGGGTTTGTGCCCCCTGGATGTGGCCAGCAGATCAGCTCAATGCCCTCCGGATCAGGCAGGAACGCCCCCGCGCCCTCTCCGACAAACGCAGTTATTGCGACGCGGCGCCGATGGGGAAATGAGAAGAGCTCAGTGATGGCTGATCTGACTTCACGTGACGTGTAGAGGACCTTCAGATGAGCAGGCATTGTGATCTCCTCTCGGTCCACCAAGACGCTGTCGGGGATGCCCTCATCGCAGGCATTGTAACCGCCGTCCCCAGGTCTCCAGCAACTTCCTGGGACCAAATTCCGTGACGTCAAGGCCGCACGTGGCCAGTCGAGCCCTTTCAAACCTACACATACTCGGCCGTCGAGGCCGGCTGCGGCACGGGATCGCCTTGTTCCCGCATTGTGGAGACATGAAGCTCCACAGCCTCGCGGATTAGCTGCAAGGCCTCCTCGCGTGTTTCCCCCACAACGGCGCAGCCGGGCAGGTCCGGCACGTAGGCACCGAAACTGTTCTCGCCTTCTTCGACGATTACGACGTATTTCATCTCGCTCGTAAGGCTTCTGGCCGCTTGGTAACCTAACATCGACAAAGGAGCCCTGCCCTCTGAGCTTTCAACTGTCGACTTTCGACTCTCGACTGTCGACTGCCCTTCCTACCACCCGCGCGTTTGCAACAGCTCCTTAGGATCAAGCTTAGCGACGTCGAGGCCACGCATGGCTTCGCCGACTTCCGCCGAGCACTCGGCCACGACTTCCGGCTCGTTGTAATGAGTGGTGGCGCGGACAATCGCTTTGGCGCGCTTGTCAGGATCGGACGACTTGAAGATGCCCGAGCCGACGAACACCGCCTCGGCGCCCAGTTGCATCACCAGTGAGGCGTCGGCGGGAGTGGCGATTCCGCCTGCGCTGAAATTGGGCACCGGCAGCTTGCCGTGCTCGCTCACCCACTTCACCAGGTCGTAAGGCGCGCCAAGTTCTTTCGACTTGGCCATCAACTCTTCTTCCCGCAGCGTGGTAAGTTGCCGGATTTCGCTGGTGATGGCGCGCAGGTGGCGCACCGCCTCGACGATGTTGCCGGAGCCCGCCTCGCCCTTGGTGCGGATCATGGCCGCGCCCTCGCCGATGCGCCGCAGCGCCTCGCCTAGATTCCGCGCTCCGCAGACGAACGGCACTTTATACGGCCACTTGTTGATGTGGTGCTCCTCGTCGGCGGGCGTCAACACTTCGCTTTCGTCGATGTAGTCCACCCCCACCGCTTCGAGCACCTGGGCCTCCGCGAAATGGCCGATGCGCGCTTTGGCCATCACCGGAATCGTCACTCCGGCCATAATTTCCTTGATGATCTTGATCGAGGCCATGCGCGCCACTCCGCCTTCCTTGCGGATGTCCGCCGGCACGCGTTCGAGCGCCATCACCGCCACCGCGCCCGCATCCTCGGCGATCTTCGCCTGTTCGATATTGGTGACGTCCATGATCACGCCACCCTTGAGCATCTCCGCCAAACCAACTTTCAATTTCATTTGTTGATCGTATTCCCACATCGCTGTTCTCCTTAATAGTCGAGAAGTTGAGGAGTCGAGAAGTCGAGGAGTTCAGAAGTCAATAAGCTGCGAGTTGAGGACCGAGGAGCAATGACCTCGCCTGCGCCTTCCCGACCGGATGAGCAGTAACTCTTCGACCTTCGGCTCTCAACTCCTCGACTTCTTGACTCCTCGACTTCTCGACTGTTCTTCAAACCAACGCCACCCCGGCTCCCTCCGTCGAGCGCTTCCTGCCTGTCTTTGCCTTACGGATTTCCGCCTTCAATAGCTCGCCCAGGATGGTGATACCCTTTTCAATTTGCGCGTCCGTGGGGCCGGTGAAGCACAAACGCAAAGCATTGTGCTTGGGGTTTTGGAAATAGAAATATCTCGAGGGCGCGAAGATCACGCCCCGCTCCCGCGCTTTCATCAAAAGCTCCGCGGTGTCAAGTTGCGCCGGCAACTCCGCCCAAGCGGACATTCCACCGTCAGGATAGACCACCCGGACAGCTTCCGGAAAGTGAAGCTGGGCGGCCTGGCGCAGAACTTCGAGCTTATGCTCGTAGACTTTACAAAGGCGCCGAATCCACTTGTCGAGCCAGCCGCGTCTGCCCAACTCCTCCAGCACGGCCTGTCCCAGCAGGTTGGTGTGAAGATCGGCGCGCTGCTTGGCCCAGCGCAGGCGGTCGATCACACGGCGTGAAGCCGCAATCCATCCCACTCGCAATCCCGGGAATCCGACTTTTGAGAAACTGTTCAGATGAATCACCAAGCCGCTGGTATCCAGAGCTTTCAAGGGAGGCAATTGCCGCCCGCTGTAACGCAAAGCTCCGTAGATATCATCCTCCACCACGGGAACCTGGAAGCGCGCGGCAAGCTCCAGCAGCCTCTTGCGGGCCGCCAGCGGCATCGTGTGGCCCGTGGGGTTCTGAAAATTGGGACTGGTCAGAATCAGCCTCACCTTGGTCTGCTCGAGCACCACAGCCAGGAAATCCAGGTCCATCCCTTCAGCGGTGACGGGGATACCAATCAAGCGGGCGCTAGGCGACTCGAAGATATTCCAGAGTCCCGTATAGGTAGGGTTCTCCGAGACCACGGCGTCCCCGGGAGCGACCAGGGTGCGCCGCAGGAGATCAATGGACTGCTGGCAACCGTTGGTGATCACCAGTTCGTCCAGCTCCACCGGGATTCCGTCGCGCCGCAAACGCACCTGCAAGTAATTCTTGAGCGGCAGGTAGCCATCGCTTGAGCCGTACTGGAGCACCCTGCCACCCTCTCGGCGGAGCACAGCGTCTGTGGCGCGGCGTACGAGGTCATGCGGCGTCATCTCGTCCGCGCCGTGGGCGGCGGCAAAGGAGATGACTCCCGCCTCATAGGCGCTTGCCATCAACCGCCCCAGGGAGTCGTCGCGCGAGTCCTCGGGAAAATAACTTTCCCAGAACACATCGTTCCCTGCCGGACGCGGGGCGCGCACCGCGGCGCGCAGCGTTTCCGCCAAAGTCGTGACATACGTTCCCCGGCCCACGGTCCCCTGGATAAGCCCCTCGGCTTCCAGTTCGGCGTAAGCGTTGCCCACGGTGGTGCGATGCACGTCCAGCCGCTTCGCCAACTCGCGGCTGGGCTCGAGTCGGTCTCCCGGCTTCAATGCTCCGGAAACAATCCGCTGGCGCAATTGCTCGCGGATCTGAACATAGAGCGGCTCGGGTAAGCTGCAATCGAGAGTCACGAGCACGGCGGCCCCATCTCCATTGTGATGTTTCCAGACCAGACTAGGCCATTCTCGTCTATTTGTAAAGAGCCAATTAAGCCAATTTGCGAGCAGGCCAAAAGGGGGAACTGGGGGCTCGAGACTAGGGGCTAGGGAAGGGCGGTAGGCACTAGCGGCACGCAGGGTCAATCTAAAATCCGCAATCTAAAATCCAAAATTCCCTAGCCCCCAGTCCCTAGTACTACTACGTTAGGTGAGATTTTGTTTGACGTGCTCCCCGACCCAGAAAACATGGGCATACGACCCTGTTTTACGGCCCGGGGAGTCGCCAATCGCCACCCCTTTCTGGGGGCAATAAAAGCGCCAATCCCGAAACTACATAACGTAGTAGTACTAGGCGCTCTCAGGTTATGTCTCTTGTGAGGCCGGGCGCGAGCGGCCAAAGGCGGGCAGCGAATTCCAAAGCCGCCGCAGAGGCGTCTGGAAAAGGGACATCATCCCCATATAGGAGTAGCCGATGAAGAAGAGGAGCAGGAAAGGAATGGTTAGATAGTTCTCGACGCGGTAGGAATAGGCTGTGGTGAAAACGAAATAGCCCGCCAGCCCCAGCTCGACGTAGGGTTTCCAGCCGCAGCCGCGGCGGACATACTTCTTGAGTTCCCAGCCTTCTTCCTTTAATTCTACGCGGTACTTGGGCGTGCGAACAAATTCCGACCGCTTCCCGAGCAGCGCTTCGATCACCGCCAGGGAGTTGGTGACGGCCAAGCCAATGCCGGTGGCCATGAGGAAAGGCACGAATCTTATGCGCTTCCACCAATCCTTCGGGTAGAGCTCGCGTTGGGCCACCATGTAGAAACTCGAGACCGAGCATGTGGACGCCAGAAACAAGGGCAGGTCCAAGTACAACATCTGGAACCAGCCCTGGTAGAAACGCACGATCATGGCGGGCAGAAGGATGACCGAAAACACCACCATGAAGGGATAAGCGATGTTGGCCGTGAGGTGGAAGGTGGCCTCGAGCTTGACGTACAGCGGCTGCGGGCTCCGCCAGATCTCTGGCAGCAGTTTCTTGGCCACCTGGATCAGGCCCTTGGCCCAGCGAGCCTGCTGCGTCTTGAACGAGTTCATCTCCACAGGCAGTTCAGAGGGGCACTCGATGTTCGGGTCGTAGATGAATTTCCAGCCCTTCAGTTGCGCGCGGTAGCTTAAGTCCGTGTCTTCCGTGAGCGTGTCGTGTTGCCAGCCGCCGGCCTCTTCAATGGCCGCGCGCCGCCACATGCCCGCCGTGCCGTTGAAGTTGAAGAAGCGGCCGGAGAAATTCCGCGCGCCGTGCTCGATGACGAAGTGGCCGTCCAGCAGGATAGCCTCGACCTCCGAGAGGTTCGAGTAATGGCGGTTCACCCAGGTCCAACGGCCCTGCACGACCCCTACCTTGGGATCGGTGAAGTAATCAACCATCTGGCGGAGGATAGGCGGAGGAGGAACAAAGTCCGCGTCGAAGATGGCGATCAACTCGCCGCTCGAGTGCTTCATGCCTTCCGCCAGCGCGCCCGCCTTGAAGCCCTCGCGGTGGTCGCGATGGTAGTAGGATATGGGGTGGCCGGCCCGCGCATACTCGCTCACCAGGCGTGAGGCCACAAAACGCGTCTCATCCGTGGAGTCGTCGAGGAGTTGGATTTCCAGCCGCTCGCGGGGGTAGTCAATGCGCGTCACGGCTTCGAGTAAGCGCTCAACCACGTAGCGCTCGTTAAAAACCGGAAGTTGAATGGTGACCCGCGGCAAGTGCTCGAAATGCTTGGTCGGCTTCGGCGCCTTCCGCTTGTTCTTGAGGTAAAGATAGGTCAAGTAATAACGATGAATCCCGTAGATCGACAGGAGGGTAAGAATGCTAAAGTAAGGGATGAGGATGGAGAGGTCGAAAGCGTTGGCGCGGTAAATGCCGCGAAACGGGTCCTTGTGGAAAATCAAGTACAGGTACCGCGCCACAGGGTTCGAGTGAACGGTCAAGAATGATAAAAACAAATAGTTCATAAGAGTTCAGCCTGGGGGGCGGAACGTCCGGACCGCCTGGTCGCGCGGACCTCGGTTGTTGAGGCCCACGGTTCTGAAGCTCTGGGTTGCGGAGAAGGAGCTGCGCA